>Ga0265780_10000332_pt1 | contig 74008 bp, 39 predicted proteins | sample P1T30metagenome_FD_192432 | JGI IMG/M metagenome (GOLD analysis project Ga0265780, IMG submission 192432) | Plant litter microbial communities from East Loma Ridge, Irvine, California - P1 T30 | ecosystem: Environmental > Terrestrial > Plant litter > Unclassified | place: USA: California...
AGGCAAGCAAGCCTTCGACGCTATATACGCTACAGGAATGGTTCAAAACGCATGGCATAATAACAGAAACCCATGATCCGATAACGCCTGTGGGTGGGGAAGAAACACACCTAAGAAAAACAAGAAAAGGGAAACTCGCTCTCTCACATCTCCAGAGCAAGACCTGCAATCCAACCCAAACAAGCAAGCACCTCCAGCGCCTCGCTAATCTCTCCATCACACTTTCGCACCATCGTCCATCACACATTTCATTCCCTCGTTACGCCTTCAAATCAAATACGTCCTCTCCTCATCCATCACCTTCCCTTCCCCTTACAACCAAGGCATCCAAAGCAGATCCATCTGCGCCAATTTCTCCGGATTCGTAGCCTTGGCCACGAAATCCACAACGCTCTGGTTGGCAGGCAGATTGTTCGCACCAGGCTCCCGGGCCAATGCCAAAGCGCGGTTGACGACGGCTTCGGCGTTGCGCTGCACGTTCTCGCGCAGCTCGTTCTGCTGCAGGGATTGGCGGTGCGAAGTCGTGTACCAGAATGTGAGCTCGTCGCGGATGAAGATGCTAAGGGCGTGAGAAAGTTCGCAGCTCGTCGGGTTGTCGGGTGCGGTTGCCGGGGCTGCAGAATTCGTGGCAGCGGGCTGCTGAGGTGTGCTAGCGCTTCCGCTGGTGGCGGCCGGTGCGGTGGTGCCGTTAGTTCCATTAGCTGCTGTGGTTGTTGTCGCTGTGCCACCTGGAGTGGTGGTAGGCGCGGCTGTGCTGTATGAGCTGTCTGCGGTCAAGCAGCGCGCAATGGCCATCAGGGCACAGGTGAAGATGCCTTCTTGGTGGATTGGGCCCATGAGCTTCTGCAAGTTTGGCGTCAGGCGGAACGGCACGGCTTCGTTGTTGTTGTGGAACAGAGGCCTTGTGGTGGACAGGTATGGCAAAAGTTCAGAGCCCCAGACGTTACCGTTGCGGCGGGCGATGGAGAGCTTGTTAGGGTAGCGGTGGGTCATGTACATCGTGTAGGTGATGTATGTGAGCGCCGCCATCTGGTACGAGAATTGGCGACGGAAAAGCCAGAACGCATCGAAGCTGGGGAATGTCCGGGCGAAGTACTCTCGCACGAGATCAGTGGGTACGTAGCGTTGCTGGATGTAGTTGAGTGACTCGAGGCGAACGTTCGGGAACTGATCCTGCTTGGACGCCGTGATCGAGCGCATCTTGTCCATGGTGAAGATGGTCGGCTCGTCCTTGCTCATTTCGTTCCTGCGACAGTAGTCATCGTAGACACCCTGCAGGGTGACGTACGACGCATCATCCTGGATCATGCGAATCTGAGGAGAGAGTGGCACCATGACTGGCAGATGGAACTGTAGGTTGCGCCTGCGGCTCTCCTTCTTCTTCGCCAAGGTTGCGTTGAACATGCGGAAGAGCTGCAGAATACGCTCCTCACGTCGGCTGTGCCTGGGCGCTGGGTGCTGAATCGCGAAAGGATGCACGCTACCATCGTGGCCGCGGATCTTGATGCGTCGGTGACAGCTGGCAACACCGCGCACAAGGTCCACGATAGGCAAAAAGCGTTCTATTCTGATGAAATCCTGGTTCTTGTCGCGATGCTGCAAGTATTGTCCGGGGACCTCCACTTCATCAAACCAGACGAAGCGGAAACCACTCAGATGAGGCACCTGATCCAAGTGGAAGGTCGAAGGCCGACGGTCAAGACGCTCGGCCAGTTTGTCACGCCACTTGCGAAGCTTTTGCATGTACTCACTCATTGTCGGCTTTTTGGACACAAAGTCCTGCTCGAACGACTTGCGGATATGATGCGGCAGGATAGACTCGGCGAAGCGAGTGATGTTCGCCTCCGTTTGAGGTGGAAGCTTGCTATCAGCGGCGAAAGCGTGCGGCGAACGGCTGACATAGTTGAGCGCGTCGTTAAGAAGAGCAACGATCAGCCTGTACGCATCCTCGTCCGGCGGGCACTTGAAGTACTTCTGGATCTGCTCAACCATAGCCTCCATCGAAGCATAGAGAAGCGGGAACGCTGTGCGGAGAGTGATGACCAACGCTTCGGTATGCTCCCACGGCTTCCTCGGCCGCGGTGGCTCAGAAGCGGCGGCGGCAGCAGTACCGGTGGCGGCTGCGCCATCTTGTGGCTTGCTGTCGGTTGTACCAGCGGTCTGGCTTTGCTCGCCACCACCCGATGTACCAGGTCTTGAAGCACCTTGACTGTCCGGCCTGGCCGGTGAGCCTTCTTGCTTGACGCCTTCGCCGGTCTGTTGCTGCTGTTGCTGCTGCTTGGCCTTCAGCGCCTTCTCCTTTTGCTCTTTCTGAAGTTGACCGCGTCGAATCACCTGCATATCCTCGTGACTCGTACGCAGTTGGAAGTGCAGTGCTTGCGGGTAAGTCTTTGCCAGCTTGGCCAAGATTTCTTGCGAGATATTGGCTTCACCCTCGCTTCTGGAGAGGTTGTTCAGCAACTGCGGGATGAAGCTCACCCAGTACCACAGCGGGGTCTCGCCCTTGAAGTTGTTGTATGTCTTCGCCAGCGTGCCCTCCGGATCGTCCAAACTCAGGAGCCAGAGGATACGACTGAGCAGCTTGCGAGACTTGGCGCTCTTGTACTGGCCAGCGGCTTCCAGGTAGCAGCTGATGGCATTGCCAGCTAGCTCAAGATTGTTCGGGTCCTCCTTGAAGAGCTGGTCGCTGTATCTTCCCCACTCTGCCCAGGCCTTGGGTAATTTGATGTCGAAGAACAATGCTGTGCCGAAAGCGTCCTGGGCGTCCTCTTTCTGATTAAGCTTACTAAGGAACATGCCTTTGAGGGTGTAGAATTCTGCCTTCTGCTGCGGTCCGAAGTAGTTGAGATTGGTGTTGTTGATAACGTCCAGCCCACTCGTCAGCTCGCTCCTGTTCTGATAGTGGCACTTGGCCTGCTCGCGCAGCTTGAGGAAGGCTTCTTGAATCTCAATGTTCGGCAGCGTGTAGATTTTGCTCAGCTGGTTGATGCAGACCTCAGGCATCTGGTGCTTACGGGCAACGTGTGCGAAACGGTTGATGATCCAAGCCGTCTCGTGATAGCCGCGGTAGGCGTATGAGTTGCCAGTAGCGTTACCGGTAGTTGCAGGCAACAAGTTGAGGTAGGTGCCGTTGATCAGCTGGAAGATGTGCTGACGCCACGTGACCAGATCTTGCCAGGCGTTGATGTCGTCCCAAAGATTGGGAAGGCGGTCGCGCCAAGTACTCAGCAACACCTTGAGCTCCTGACTCTTGACGTCGAGATTTCCGGCGTTGGTTTGAGCCAAGCTGGAGCAAATGACGCTGGCGTCATGTAGCTCTACAAGCTGCTGGAAGTTTTGCAGCAGGGTGATGTGCGAGTTGGTGATACGACGCGGTAACTTGTGCCAGTTCTTGATGGAGAGCTGAATGTTCTCGTCGCAAACTCGAGCAAACTCCGCCGGCGTTTCGCTCTTGTTGTGCAGCTTGAGCAGCGACATGAAGGCCTGGAAGAACATGCGCCTGGGCGTAGGGGCGTCGGAAACAGCCTTGACGATGCTGTCGAGCTGCTCGCGTTGCTCTGCGCTGTTCCACGCTTCGAAATTGCGCCACATGGCTTCGAGGTAGAGATCGTTGATATTCTCGTGCTTTGCGAAGTCGCCCAGGATTTCCCACTGCTGGAGCTTCTGGGCACACTGCACCCACTGGTCTTCCCAGAGCATATATTCGCCTTGCGAGAAGGGCAGCGAGCCGGTGCGAGCTTTCACTTGGGCCATCTCATACATCTGCTGGGCCTTGTCCCAGATACCGTTCTGTTCGTAGGACAGCGCGGCGTTAGTCTCCACGAATTGAGATCGCCTGCGCCAAGTGCCATAGAACAGATCGCTCTCCTCGAGTCTGGCGTAGAGCTCGGTCAAGGCGTCCAGGTTGCTCTCTTTCACTGTAGGCATATCGATGACAGGGCTGATGGCCACATTTTCCATGAATGTTGTCGCAACGTACCAGGCATCGTAGTTCTGCGCGAGGAACTTCATGACGTGTGGTGGGAACTTGCACATCGGCTTCGCACGAGCGATGCCCTCCAGGAGGGTGGAGACGCAGTTCGGTCGCTTGTCGACTTGCCTCTGGTGCATGTCTTTTGTGAGGAGCGAGATAAGGCCTTGCTCGATGTCTTCTTTGTCGTCCTTGTTAAGGACAGACCAGCACATCGGGAAGTAGGCCACCCAAACATCATGCGCGAGCTGCCAGTCCGTGTGCTGCAGATCAGACAAGGGAACGAGAATGTCCCTAGCCTTGACGCTGCCGACATCGGTCATGAAGTGTCTCTCGCTCGCGACCAAGTTCTCAAGGGTGTCCTCTAGCATGAGCTCTGCCGTTCGGGAGTCACCTGCGTACGTTCCAAAGATGCGCGACGCGGACAGACACCTGAAGTCGTCTTGGTGCAAATGAATGCTTGTGTTCTGGTCAATGGATCCAAACATGAGCTGAATGATCTGGCTGAGCCAGAAGCTGTCGCCTAGGACCTCCCACTGCTGCTCCGAAATGAGCTTGAAGAACCTGTTGCTCGTGGATCTGCTCAAGGCTCTGTCGAAGATCGTCATGAAGCGTTGACGCATCTCGATGTCGGGGCTGCGGAGACCAATGAGGAACGCCTGCTCCATGCGTACCGCGAGTTCGGATCGGAAGATCTTAGGGTCCTCGTAAATGCGGATGACCAGGTTCATGAATTTGGTGTACATGGTGTTGTCCGGGCGAGTCTCGAAGAGAAGCATCTTCTGGAGCACAGCCGTCTTTTCCTTAAGGGTTGGGACAGGCTCAGTAGGGTTGAACACCCATGCTTCGACCTGGTTGAGGATTTTATCGCACAGCTTATTGTCGTTCGAACGTTCAACAAGCGACGCAAGAACGCTGAGGTAAGGTCTTCTGCGGTCGACGAGGGCGCTGATGCACCCAGATAGCATGTCGATGGTCTTGATTATGAGGTTTACGATAACCTCGGATTCTTGTGCGTTCGGCATGTTCTGCGGTTGAAGCCCTTGTGCTGCTGCAGCTTGTGGCGGAAGCTGAGAGCTAAGATGATCCTTGGCTAGCTTCGTCTGGAAAGTCTTGAGGAGTGCCTCAATGTGCGTGTGAATGTATTCCGACTTTCTTTGCGCTAGTGCCCAGAGCACGTTGATGCCGGCGACATGGTTGCCGTTGTTGAGTGCATCGCTGGCAGTCGTGTTGAGGAACGTCTTGAATTCCTCGGTAGGGCTCTCAGCGTCAGGCAGCTCATCCTCTGGCTGCTCAAGAGGAATCACCTCGAGCGCACGCTGCAGCAATGGTGGCAACTTCGGCGAGAGGTCTTCGGGTAGATTAGTACCATGCAGGGCCTCCTGAATCTCGTAATTCTCATTCTTCAAAGGTCCAGCGAGCAACTTCTGCAACTGCGGCAGACGGGCGACGATCCACTCATCTGGTCTGGAGTTCAGGAGCACCTTCAAGATCTGGATAGTGTTGACGATTCTTGTCGTCCAGATCTCCGCCTTCTCTTCGGGCTTCTGGTCACTGCAAAGAATCTGCTCAGTAACCTTCGGGAACATGGCATCCACGTCAAGATCGTCCCATAGCGGCGGTGCTAGCAGCTTGTGGAGCAGATCAATGGCTTTGACGACAGTATCTGTTGGGGGCTGATGGGGAGGGCCATTTGCCTGGGGATTGTCTGCGCCTTTAGGAGCCGATACTGGGTATCGCTCAGGGATCGTCGCGATGAACTGCACCAGATACTTGATGAGCATCAGCCTCATGGGAGCTGGCGCAAGAGCGCCACGCTTGCCCTCACTCTGCGGCGGCGAGCCAGCCTTTTCAGCAGCGGGCGATTCTACACTAGAAAGAGATCCCTGCTCGCGTACAGTTCGCTCTTCCCATTTGCAGATGAGACTGATGAGGTTCAGAGCGAGCTTCCTATTCTCGCCTGAGGTGTTCGGCAGTGAGGCCACCTTGTTCATTGTCGGGATGATCAATTGTGCAAAGCCTTCGCGAGCCTCGTAGAACAAGTCGGGATGCCTGACCAGGAAGTGGTAGATGCTCGTCAGCTGTGCGACGTTGGAGATCTCCTCGCTAAGGATACGACGCGGCATCTTAGACCACATCGCCTGTCTTCCATCGACACCTCCAAGCCTCTTCTTGAGCACTGGTTCAAGGATCTCCAAGGACTGCATCACGAGATTCTTGCCTTCGGGTTGGTGGGCGCGGAGCAACGCTCCGTAGACTTGCAGAGCAATCTTGGAGGGCGTCTCGTAGTTGGCGATGAAGTACGCGATCAGCACGTAGGCGGCGTACTTATTGATCACGTCGTCCAATCGAATGTAGTTCCAGCCGAACTTGATGATATCCTTGCGAGCGTCTTGCAACATGTTATGATGATACTTCACAAGGAAAGCTGTGGTTTGCAGGAGTTCCATGCGTGAATGGTCGACACCCTGAGTGGAATCGTCCGCAACATCGCTGTGCGACTGCGGCTTCCAGAGCTTATTGTGGATCTGGTCAGTCATAGACCGATCGAGCAGAGCAGTGCCCTTGCTACTGCCAAACAGTGTGTCCCAGTTACGCTTGACATCATTCGCAAGGATCGGGTTCAGCACATTGCGGAAGACGAACCACTTCAGACTCTGTGAGCTTTGCCTGTTGGTGTACACATCAATGCAGCGGATCATGACCGGTCGCTGGTAGTCGATCGAAGAATTTGTAATCACGTTCTTGTAGAGATACGTGTACAGCTCAGGGAACCTCGGGAGCTCGCCAGTAGCACAAGCCTCGAGAACATCGAATAGAGCATCAAGGTCGTCCGGTTTCTGTTCAAGGTACAGAGTCATGATGACGGTGATCTGCTCTGAAGCTTGCACAGCTGCCAGACGAAGAGAGCCACTCAGCTTGTTCTGTTGGTCTGAGACCTGCAGCGATTTGGCCGCGTTGAAAATGGCTTTGCGCAAAGCATCGTGGCTGAGTAGCCTAGCACCTTGTTCGTCAAACTTACAAATGGAGTAGACGATGTGAACGGCGTTTGCAGAAGCGCGGTCCTTTTCCTCCTTGTTGTCGCCAGTAGTGAACATGTTTACGAAGTTGTCAGCCTCGCTAATGACCTTTTCGCGCAAGTCGTGGCTAGATTTATTGGCGAGAATCTGAGCAAAGAAGCGGCCCTTGGCCTCCTCTTTGAGAGCCCCACTGAAGAAAGCCCAGGCCTCATTCGAGTAGTGGTTGAGGTATTGGATCAGAGGCTCTCTGAATGGACTGCTTCGAGTTCTGCGCAGGTCCGTCTCAAGATTGAGGACACGACCGACAAGCTCTGGGAGGAACATGACAGCTGTTGGAGGAAGCAAGTGGAAAACGCTGAAGATGGCAGTGACAACCTTCATCTTCGGGTTGGCCTCGATCAAGGTGAAGGAAACCTTCTGCAGTATCGTCGGGTCCGCGATGGTCTTCATGTGATCCAAGAGTCGGGTGCCGATCTCTACTTTGAAGTAATTGGTAAGTAGCTGCAAGAGAGTTCGGAGGCCTTCGAGACCTTCAACGCTGAGCTTTCGTGGGTCTTGCACATTCATCAAGATCGGCCTCAGACCATTCTGCAGCAGATCTTTGGGCAGCTTTTGCGTCGCAGCCAGCACAATCTTCAGTCCCGCATTCGCGGCGCCAGCAACCTCCTTGTTCTTGGAGTACAGCGATTTGAAGAAGATGGAGATGATGCGCGCGCGATGTTGTGTCTGCGCTTGGGTGTTGAATGCGGTGTAGCGTATCGCTGTCGTCAGGAGCCGCAGGCACGCCACGCGCAGGTTCACGATGGCTTCCGAATTCCTGTGCTCGTGAGGTTTAGCGGCCAAGCTGTCATCCTCTGCGTCGACCAAGGCCAGAGTCTCATAGAGCAATCTGTTGAGCGGATCGTCAAACGTCAGGACATCGTTTTCCATGTCGAGACAGAAGTTGATGGCATCGATGTAGCCGATTTGCGCGGCAAAGGGAAGCGCACGCAGAGGCTTGTTGAAAATCGGAGCGAGAAGCAGGTCTTTCACCGGCTTGACCACTTCGTGAAGCTGCACGTCGACGCTCTCTGCGATCGTACGCAGCGCCTCTTGTGCAGCGTGTCGGACATGCTTGTTCATGTGTGACACCTCGCCAATAACGCGGTTGCAGAGAATCTGAATCTTGCTCTCCTTGTCGCCAAGCTGATCGGCCTTGTAATTCGTGGCGCATCGCTTGATGTGTGCGATGAGCGTGTCCTTTGCTTGGATGCGAATGCTTGCAGGCAAATCCTGAGGCATGTCCTTGATCACATAGAGTAGCGCGCGTACGAAGTCAAGTTGGCGATCTATGAGGAACTCGTCGCTGAAGTCCATCTTCGAGATGACGATGCTAATGCCAGCCGTACCGCCAGACTTGACGAACCACTCTTCCTCGTAACAGGCATGGACGAAGGTCTCTGCCAGGCGCGAGAAGAAAGGAAGTTGCTCGGCTTTCTCCTCCGTTCCGAAGATTGTTGTGGCAATCTCCTTACAGGACCGCATTGCACGTTCAGCGACTTCTCTGACAAGACCATGATCAGATGCAAGTGAATCGGAGATGACGTCCGCGAGTACGCCAGTCTCGACAAACACTGGACCTTCTCCAGACTTGGAGTCGAAAGGGCGCTTCTTGTGCTTCTCTTGACCCAGAGCAGTACCAAGCTCAATGATCATGAAATGTCTGTACACGTTCTGCAGGAATGCCTCCGCCTCTTCTTGCAGTGCAGGGATCGAGGCTGCCAGCATGCACGCTTTGAGCAACTTCAAGAGAGTCTCTTGTTGATCATCGCGCTTGGTGACGGACTTCTCACGCTCGGAGATCGCGAACAGGTCAGTTCCGGCGTCGTACTTCTTGTCGCAGGTGTCGTTTGCCTGGAGTCTGACGAGTCTCGCGAGGTCATCAGGCAGTTTGTCCTCTCCGATGAGCAACTTGACGTGTGAGGTAATGAGCTTGAAGGCCTGCTTCTTGTGGAAGTCATCAGATGCCTTTCCAGGTCCCTGCTTGGGACTCTCCCGCAGCTTGTCAACAGCAACATCGATGCCGAGACGGGCTGGCATGGCAAGCTCACGCTGCGAGCCGAACAGCCTGACATCGAAACTAGGCTCGTCGTCAGAGTAGGCCTTGTAAGAGAGCTCTGGTGGTGCACTCATAAATCGGCGGTTGCGGCCACCAAGCTTGCCCAAAATGCGCATGGTTGAATGCGCATGGAAATGGCTGTATGGACTTGGCTTGAGATGATCCCACAACGCGGACATGAGCTCGTCGATAACAGGCGCCATGATCGGGTCGAGGTAATCTGCAGTCAGGTTGTCAATACACAGTTCCAGCGTACGCAGGCCCTGTGCAATCAATTCGCTGCCAGCTCTCAGAGCTACGACAAGTGGCCGCATCAGGTAGCTCAAGTGAGGTAGGAGATGACTGAGCCTGGCGGGTACAGTGAGGGACAGCTCTACAAACAGGTCACGCTGTTCAGGCTTTTGCGCAGAGACTAGCAAGTTGTTGAGAACCTCCAGCAGCATCTCAAGAAGAGGTAAAATCTCTTTGTACAAATGTTCGAATCTGCCACCTCCGATGCTTCTGAAGAGTGATCTCAGGAGTAAGAAGTAGTTCGTCGGCTCTTCTGCAGTGACCGATAGTTCGATGGATCTGGTGATGAGCTTGGTGACATGCGGAAGCAAGACCTGTTCGTTTTGGGGCGCAAACAATGTAACAGCCATGAAGCTCAATTTGAACAGACGGAGCAGGATAGATGACTTGAGAGTGTCGCGAGTGCCAACTTCCTCGATCTTGTTCATGAGGAACTGGAGCAGCATCCCCGCGAATGCCGGGCTCGTTGCCTCGCTGGCAAGCAAGAACTGTGGAATATGGAGAAGGCCAGTGTGTTCGAAACTCTGCTCGTACATGAACGGGATCTCTGACTGGAAAACCTCATGGAAGGTTGCTGGATCGAGGTGGTGGAAGATGGTGGCGAATGTCTCGAGAAGATCCTTCTCCTCCTTGCCACTCGACGCCATGTGCATGCTCGATAGCGTCTCTGGCGAACCGTCGGCGTCGGGTTTCTCCAAATTGTAGTACTTAAATACTTGGGTCCCCTCGCGGAACAGCTTGATGAGGACGTTGACTTCTTCGGCGCTGAAGCCGTACGAAAGATCAGGCCAATTGACTGGCACGTTGTTTGGCTCCATCTCATCCTTCGAATTCGAGTTCCGTAACTGGTAAAAGAACGTCTTAAGTCCATGCAGTAGGTTCTTGAACAGGAATTTGTTTTCCGTCACAGGGTCTTGCGCGCGGTCGCGAGGGTTGACAGTCTTGATCGGCGTTGCCGAGAAGATGTCGATCTCGTCCCAGTCAGGAGGCGAGTCCTTGTCCGCCAAGTAGTTTTCGGGGACAGCGTCAATTCCGGCGTTCGGCTGTATCTGCTTCGACAATTTGACAGCATTCGGGTATTGTCGATTCATGGATGCGAACTTATCCGCGATACCGTTCAGCACGAGCATCATGTAGTGTCGAGCATCTTGCTTGTTCTGGATCTTCGACATGCATTCTGCCATGTTCAACAAGAGTTTCGCACTCATCGTCTGATAGCTCGTCCCAGGAATGTCATCATGCAGATTGCGAACGTATACCACTACAGTCGCTCGGATCTGGTCGGGATTGAGATGGTCACGGACATGGTGGATCAAGTCCGCAAGCATTGTGTATGCAAGTGGTCGAAGGGTCTCATAGGAGGTCAGGCCATCTCCGACAAGTGTACGCTCGTCCAGTAATTCGATGATCTTGGGCAAGAAGATCTGGCGGAAGTTGAAGTTGATAATGTGTCTAATAGCAACCAGCAATTCCTTTCGCGTTGCAGATCTCTCACGAGGACAATCCTGTAAAAGTCGGACGACAATCCCGGGAAGCTCCTGCAGGAAGTCCGTGAGCTTGTTCTGATGTGCTCTGAGCAGATATGCCAGAAAGCTCATCGTCTTGACTTGGGACGTGACAAGCTCTCCGAATGCAGCACGGTTTTTGATGTCCTTTGCAACTCCAGTGAAGATAGTGCCGTTTGCTTGAGCCTCTTCATGGGCAGCCTTTTGAGGGCCGGCCTCGAGTTGGAGAGCTGCCTTTATCCTAGGTGTGAATTTGGCAACATTGTCAGGAGCCAAAGTGCGGTGTGCTTGAAATATCGAGACCACGATGATCGGGCACTCTGCGACGACCTTGAATGACTGCATGCCCTTGACCAGCTGCCTAGTCGTTTGTGGCTCGGTTCCAGGGTCGGCTCCAATGACTGTGGTAGTTGTCGCAACGGGCGATCCAGGGCGCGGCGAGTTGGCGAATGCAGCGTCCTGGGAAGAGCCATCTTTTGCTTGTGCAGAGTCGAACGTATCGTGCACTGTCTGTTGCATGCTGTCGAAAAGCTCCAGAATGAGGTCGAGAAACTTTTGCGCCCGACCGCCCAGAGCTCTGACGTGGGCTCGCTCGAAGTCCATGATGATTTTGAGACATATTACAGCGTTGTCTTCGTTCTCTGTCCTGATAAGCTCGAGGCATTTGTCCACTATAGCAGCGCAGTGAGGTTCGGTGGCATCGACTGGGTTCATAGGCAGCCGATGTATGATCTCCAACACGCAATTCCGTATCTTTTGTTCGGGTGATGTGCTGATGAAGACAGGCGGTGCACTGAGTATGTTGAGCCATATTGGAACGAACTTTTGGAGGAAGATGGGATATGTTGAGCCTTGACACCAGCTTTCGAGGCCGTCGCGGAGACCGGTGAGTGTTTCCATCTTGGTTTTGGCATCTGTTGAGCATGTGTTAGCACAGATAGACCGATTGGCCAAAGCGATCCGTGATCCATACCAGAAGAAGCATCTTGGAGACGCGCCTCCAAGGCGTCCATATTGCGGTTGTCTGCCATGGCGCTCTGGCGAGGATTGTGATGCGCCGAGGAAGGTAGAGAAAGATCCACTATCGCATCACGGTGCTGATTTGGTCCACCGGCGCGGCTGATCGAGCGTCGAGTTGGGCGATTGCCAAAGGGTATTTATGCGCAAGAGGTTGGTGATCGCGTACAGCCGATTTGAAGGGTCGAGATATCGCAGCGCGAGGCTACCAGTCAAATGGTTTTGTTGGAGTGAGGCGGTTGAGTAATTATCAAGCAGCACGGCACAGTCAAGTGATGCTGCAGGCAGGTGAGGGGTATCGGTAGCAGTGTCGTGATATATGTAAGGCGAGGCTGTGGTGCGTGGTTGTAGAGCCGCAATGGTTCGTGGAATTGGAACAACTGGAGGGCTTGCTTCCACGCGCGAAAGCGCCTGGACGCGGGCATGAGAGAGAGTCCGAAGAGATCCATCCGCCGCTACGGCTCGTGCCAACGGCCCGAGACCTGGGGGTCGATCGCCCGTAGTCCAATCTGAGGCAAGCAAAGGTGGGATGAAACAACATAAAAAGCGATACAGCATAATCCGGCAAGGAAGATGGGATGCTGTATCGTTGTATGAGACCTCGCAATGCAACTACTAGCTGAAGAGATCAAATTGTGAAAATCTGAGCATCCGACAAGTGAATTGCGAGGACAGAAAAGACGAGATCATTTCACGCATTCGGGTTGCAACCAATTCATTCAGTCAATTGTTGGTGAGTCCCACAGCAGCCCACCAAGGGCCGCAATGGGCACCAAAGTGGCATCATTTACCACTACAAGTACGCATTCATTACTTCCATCGATTAGTAGCCTGTAAGAGGCAGAAAGATGGCCGAAGGGTCGAGATGACAATTTCGCGTAGGGTTGGGGTTGGGGCTATACAGTGCAGAGATAAACCAAGATCCATGAGACCTCGGCCTCAACCTGAGCCTCGACCTAGCAGAAGGGGCCAGTAGAAGTTGCTGCAACCTCGTGGAGTCGCGAAACAATCACGTTGCTTGCATAGTCGTGCTCCAACACGCCCATACCACAAGGCCCGAGACCTATTTAGCGCCATATCGACGGACATTCAGGTTTTCAAGAAATCATCGTTGATTATTATCATTCCTATCCGGACAAACTAAGCTCTGACCAGATATCTAGAGCTTCGCCTTGCCGATGTCGTAAATCTGCGCCTCACCGGGTGCCTTGCCATGCTCGCTCTTAGGGTTGGCATTTTCATCACCCATCGGCTTTCCAACGATGTCTGGTTTTGGTTGCTTGTCAACAATCAGGCTCTGAGTCTTCTGGATGGTTGCAAGCGCTTCCTCCTCGATGCGGTGCACCAAGTCATTGCAAGTGGGGATGTCGTGGATAAGACCAATGACTTGACCGGCGGTCCATACCTGGAGGGCTGTCAGTATGCTTCAACAATGAACAAGTTTTCCCGACCACAAGAACTTACACCATGCTCCTTGTCACCATTTTGGAAGACCTCGCGACCTCGCTTGCCGGAAACATACGGCGCAACCTCCTCGAATTTGCCCGACTGGCTTTCCTTCTCGATCTTGACAGCGTCGGCCGTGACCTTGTTCTTGAACAACCGACTGGTGTTCTTCCACCTGCGCAGAACGAGCTCCGTGTCCGTCTCTTGAGCATCGACGATAGCCTTCTTGATGTTCTCGTGAATCGGGGCTTCCACCGTGCACATGAAACGAGTACCCATGTTGATGCCCTCAGCCCCGAGTGCCAACGCGGCAGCCAGACCTTGGCCGTCGGCGAAACCGCCCGATGCGATGAAGGGAACAGTCATAGTTTGACGGGCGCGGGACAGCAGGATGAAGTTGGTGATGTCGCTCTCACCGACGTGGCCGGCGCATTCGAAGCCGTCGATGGAGAGGAAGTCGACGCCGAGTTTCACGGCGCTCAGGGCGTGTCTGATTGTGGTGCACTTGTGCAGAATAACACAAGGTGGGTTGGCTTCCTTCAGCTGCTTGATGATGGGGCCTGGGCTGTTGCCGGCGGTTTCCACGATGCGGATGCCTTCTTCGAGCAGCACGCGAGCGTACGCGGCGTAGTCTGGGGGCACCATGGCGGGGAGAAGGGTGAGGTTGACTCCGAAGGGGTTCGAGGTCATGGTCTTGCATCGTCGAATCTCTTTGCGAAGGTCTTCGGGTGTGGGCTGGGTCAAGGCAGTGATGAGACCCAGACCACCAGCGTTGGACACGGCGGACGCAAGCTCAGCATATCCCACCCACATCATACCACCCTGGACGACGGGGACTGCTTTGTGTTAGTATGGGCATCCTGCCGAAGAAGTTGATGTTGTGGTACCCTTGATCCCCAGCTTGCGAGTGAGGGCCGTGTTGAAAGGCATGGCTGTATGCTGTGCTGTATGTTTCTATGTGGAGGGGAGGTAAGGATGGTGAAAACGGTGTGTGGAGCAGAGATATGGCTTCGACTGGGATGCGTGAAGAAACGCCTACTTTGTTATAAGAGTCGGGAATAATATCATCAAGGCCTACCTGCTGATCAGAGCCCAGGGTCGACAGGGCAGTTAACCGTGATGCCGAAGTGGTGTTGTGATGGCCGCAAGCCTCGGCCTCGGCTCTGGCAAAGAAAGGTGCACGGGTTTATTATTAGCGAGCGGAAGTCGCCGCTTGCACGTGAATGAAACATTATTGATGCTGGCTGGAAGTGGGTCGCTCTTTCCTTTATAAAGATCGATTCACTATTCTGATATCAGCTATGGAACGACAGGTTGACAAGACGATAACGATCGTTTGTTAAAGCTGTGAAGTTCGCGCATCATTTGCGACATGTACAGACAACATGGTTTTCCTGCGTACATGTATGCTGTTCAGTAATCCAAAGACCTTGTCGGCCGTATCGTCTGGAAATAAGATTTCGGAAATATTGTGCAAGATCCATTATATAGTAGTAACCCGATTCTGTCCACAGCAAACACTGGTTCAAGGCAGCGATGGCAGCAAGGCAGTGAGACCCCCTACATGCTCGCATGGCCACATCCTCACGTCTTCACGAAGACTTGGTGCTATCAATCGCCTGGAAGTACCCCCTTCACATTCACACAACTTGGGAAATGCTCTGTTCTGACACTCCCGTCCCTTTTCACTGCTCGCGTCGACTGATCACGCATGCACTGTACCGCACCGTGTGTCAGAAAGCTCAATCAAGCCTAACAATTCTGATTTGTGCCACATCTTAGCAAGTGAATGGTCACTTGTGTGTTTTTGTGCTCGTGTGCTCAACGACAAGGAGCTATGTTCTGTATCTCTTCATCGCCATCGGAGGGAATGAGACGGAGAGCCCAAGAGGTAGAACATTGAAAGTTGCGGTCAGGCCCAAGTAGGGAGATACAGTACTACCTCACAAGTCAGTGCGAAAATCAATATTCATGTCTGCCGAGAAGTCGCACCCAAGCGCTCGATGTCTGTATATTCTTGGATAGTGCTACCTCAGACGTCCCCCTCGTGGCACCAGTGAGAGACATCTGTGAACTTCAGCGCTCAAGTCCCTCACCTGTGATATTCAGATAGGTATCCTCTATCACACTCTTTTCAGCACAGGTGAAAATCAGGGCAACAAAGCACTGCACTCAGCAGCTACACACGTCCATGACCCGTCGACGCTTGTCACATGGACCTGCTTATCGAGACCAATAGCTGCATCAGTACGATGTCCTCATTGCCGAAGATGGATTCGCCAAGCTCTCCTGTGAGATGACAAGGAATTTGGAGTCTCGCAGACTCAGCCTCTGTCATCCATGCGAGCAACGTCAGTATGGTCACCATCTCGTGTTTGCGACATCCCTTCACCGACAGGATATGTTCAAAAGACTCGGATGGCATCGCGTTTTTGCAGCCCACTCCTCGAGCAGCTCACCGAAGAACAATCTAAGGAGCAGACGACTCAACGAAAGCCCAAAATGGTGCATCCTCGTGCGGTCATCACAGCGATAGCAGCGATATTCGCGATACGTCCTGCATTTGCCACTGTGTTGCCTCTTCCACGTGTCTCCCCCGACATGTCATCCTCGGATGGCCTTCTTACGACGAAGATATACTACCAGCAAGGCCTCCATTCCATGAACGACATGCACGCTTCTCGTGGCATGTGTAACGCCCACATCATGGCGACTGGAGACTTGAGCGTTGGCTGGTGTGAGGGTCTGACAACATCCGCGGTGTCGATCTCTAGGATTCCAGGGAAGGAGTGTGTTCTTATGATGTTTCGCGGAAGCGGATTGTGCGGTGTCGATGCCATGGAGATCGTGAGTGAGCCCCGATGGAGGAACGTTGAGAGCCTTCAAACCGTTGCTGACGAAGACATTGTCTCGCAGGAGAACATTCCCATCCCGAACGGCCAGGGCGAGATCTGCATTGTCACTGGAGTGGTGGATGGGGGAAAATTCGCGGTGGGCAGCGCGTACATGGCGTGCGGGTAGGCGAACGAGGGTGGGCTTGCGAGATGTAATAGCACCGTACAAGGACCGAAGCGTGCGAGCATGTGGGCAAGGCTCCGTCTTTTCCTCTCCATTTCCTCCACGGGGCCGCGAACGCCACGCTCCACCAGCGCCCACATCAATACCGCATTGAGGGCAACCCCAGTCCGACGAGTCCAATTCTGAGTTTTTGGTGCGAGTCGGGGGACGTGCGTTTCTTGGAGAGCTCGGGGCTGTGGTTTGTGAACCTGTCTCTCTACTCTACCGAACCATCGTATCTACAGTATGTCTCGGCTTGTCTTGTCTTGCCGTCCTATCTTCTGTACAGTCTGCTGCCGCCATTGAGTGAGGATTGACATGCGAGAACATGACGGACAGCTCAACCGCGTCTGCCCAGGAGAATGAAAATAAAAATAAAAACGACGCTGGATCTGTTGGGCCAAACAAGGCGGCTCTGGATCTCGCGTAGGCTCACGTCTGGGGTCGGGAGGGTTAGCACGGATGAAAGTGGTGCTGTAGCTCGGATTCAACGTCACAGCAACCGGCCTCGTCGTCCACTTGCACGGGCTCCATCCTGTCTCGACCAGCCATTTTGCTTTGTATCTGCTCAGCTGTTTGTCTGCAGTGAGAGGTGAGTGTGCACCGCGCCAATTGCATATGCACCACCCTGTCTGCACCCGTATTGTTATTATTCTCTCTCTCTTCACCTTCTTATTTTGGCACATTTCGTTGCAATTGCCTCTTCTTTTCTCCATCCTCCTCCTCCATCTTCATCTCCACCTCCACCTCCCACCTCAGGGCTGCCAAACCCAGGCCGTGATATCATTCTTCATATTACCCACCCCGAGCTTAATATTGCGCCGAGTGTCATAGCTGCAGGTGCCAGGGCCACGTGAAAGGTTAGTAAGGCTCCGATCCAGGCATCGTCACCGTCAGAACCGCCACCGATTATGCTCCGTCTCCGCAGTGTGCATGAGCTCCCCACACTCCCGCACAACGATCGGCTGCTCCACGACAGAACCTACCTGGCACATAGCTAACCTTCATATCCCCAGCTGCCCACTTCTTTCGTCTCTCCCACACCGCATCACTGCTTTTCCCTCTCCCATACCCTCTCCGCCTGCTGCAATCTCTTGCAGTTCACACACACAAACACACATACCTTCGCCATGTCACAAACTCCCCGGCGAGACGTGCGCAACCACGTCCTCTTCGAGATCGCTACCGAAGTCGCCAATCGTGTTGGTGGCATCTACTCTGTCCTCAAGTCAAAGGCTCAGGTCACCACAGCCGAATATGGCTCCAACTACACCATGCTCGGTCCTCTCAACCGCGCCTCTGCCGCCGTCGAAGTCGAAGAGATCGTGCCCAAAGACCCGGCCATGGTAGCTACAATCAAGTCCATGAACGACCGTGGCATCAAGACCCTCTACGGAAGATGGTTGATTGACGGCGCACCGCGTGTGCTGCTGTTCGACACCGGCACCGGCTACTACAAGCTCGACGAGTGGAAGGGCGACCTCTGGTCGACTGCTGGCATTCCCAGTCCTCCCGACGATCACGAGACCAACGAAGCTATCGTCTTCGGTTACCTGATCGCGTGGTTCTTGGGCGAGGTGAGTCGCAACATTCTGTGCTGTCAGCATCCGAGCCATTGCTAATTTCCTTGCAGTATGTCTACCACGAGAAAGAAAGAGCTGTCATCGCACAATTTCACGAGTGGCTTTCTGGAGTTGCTCTCCCCTTGTGTAAGAAGCGCAAGATCGATGTGACCACCATCTTCACCACTCACGCTACCCTTCTCGGCCGCTACCTCTGCGCCGGCTCGGTCGATTTCTACAACAACCTGCAGTACTTTGACTGCGATGCCGAGGCGGGCAAGAGAGGCATCTACCACCGCTACTGCATTGAGCGTGGTGCAGCACACGCCGCCGACGTCTTCACCACCGTCTCCCACATCACCGCCTACGAGAGCGAGCACCTGCTCAAGCGCAAGCCCGACGGTGTTCTGCCCAATGGTTTGAACGTTAAGAAGTTCAGCGCAACCCACGAGTTCCAGAACCTCCACCAGACCAACAAGGAGCGCATCAACGACTTTGTCCGCGGTCACTTCTACGGGCACAATGACTTCGATCCGGACAAGACGCTATACTTCTTCACCGCTGGTCGCTACGAGTACAGAAATAAGGGTGTGGACATGTTCATCGAGTCGCTGGCCCGTTTGAACCACCGCATGAAGTCCGCCGGCTCTGATGTGACCGTCGTGGCTTTCATTATTATGCCTGCCCAGACGACATCGCTCGCTGTGGAGGCATTGAAGGGCCAGGCTGTGATCAAGAGCTTGCACGACACCGTTGGACACATTGAGCGCAACATTGGCAAGAAGCTCTTCGAAAAGTCTCTTGCATGGAGGGAGGGTCAGCCACCGCCAGATGACAAGGACCTTCTGTCTGCCCAAGACAAGGTCATGCTTCGCCGCCGCCTCTTCGCTATGAAGCGCAACACCCTGCCTCCTATCGTCACACACAACATGAACAACGACGCCGAGGACCCCATTCTCAACCAGATCCGACGTTGCCAGCTTTTCAATCAGCCCTCTGATCGCGTAAAGGTCGTCTTCCACCCCGAGTTCCTGAGCTCCGCCAACCCTGTCCTTCCCATCGACTACGATGACTTCGTTCGTGGTACGCACATGGGTGTCTTCAGCTCTTACTACGAACCCTGGGGTTACACTCCCGCCGAGTGCACCGTCATGGGTGTGCCTTCGATCACCACCAACCTTTCTGGATTCGGCTGCTACATGGAGGAGCTGATCGAGAACGCCCAGGACTACGGCATCTACATCGTCGACCGCCGACTGAAGGGCGTCGACGACAGTGTCAACCAGCTGACCGAGTTCATGTTTGATTTCACACAAAAGAGCAAGCGCCAGCGCATCAACCAGCGTAACCGTACCGAGAGACTTAGTGATTTGCTCGACTGGAAGCGCATGGGAATGGAATACGTCAAGGCGCGCCAGTTGGCACTGAGGAGAGGTAAGTCAACGAGAGATGAATTATCAAAACGGACATGTACTAACACAACATTTTACAGCCTACCCCGACTCCTTCGCCAACTCTGATGACGAGCCTTCCTTCTTCGATGCACCCGACGCCAAGATCACTCGTCCACTCTCCGCTCCTGGCTCTCCCCGTGAGCGCTCCGGCATGATGACACCCGGCGACTTCGCCTCGCTGCAAGAAGGTCGCGAGGGCCTCAGCACCGAAGACTACATTGCGTGGAAGCTGCCCGAGGAGGAGGAGGAGGCCGACTACCCCTTCCCGCTCACACTCAAGGCGAAGAAGAATGGTCCGGACTTCCCTATCAACAGCGGCACGAGCACACCCCAGTTCGCTCCTAGCGCAGGTTCTGCTTCGCAAGGAGGCCAGCCCACCACCGCTGTGAACGGCGACAAACTGGCAGAGGGTATGGGTGCGCTGCAATTTTGATTGATTGGCTAAGAAAACAGTGGACTGCAACCCGGACAAGAAGCTCGAAAAAGCGACTGGAGTTTTCTTTTATAAGTTCTTTCCTTTTATCTAAGCATGTATATGCGCACTTGATCTTAGAATGAGCGCGCGAGAAAGACCTTCGAAAGCGGCGGGAGGTTTTGATTTCCCTCCAATGTACAAATGTTGTCTTCTGATTTTTGGACCGATGCGTGAATTTACCGTGGTCGTCTCCTTTGTGAATGCGTTTTGGGCGTGCTTTGTAATATTGATATCTCTCTGGCGGGTGTCCACGTTGCTGTGTATCTATCCAAACTGCTATCATCATCATTGTCTCCACCGTTCTCGATGTTGGATCCTACCTATCCTCAAGACTGCTCCCTTCCCTTCCTGCCAGAAGAAAAGGACCAATCCGAACCATGCATATCATTGCCTCAACATGCATCAATGACCACGACCTCGTACCGACACATACTTCTCATCTCGCGCCCAATTCCAACCCCACCATCAGTCCAGCAACCTCATCAATCAACATCTCATCCCCAATACTTTCGCATTCTCTCTCTCCACCAGCACCGCCAGCACCACCAGCACCAGCGCCAACACAAACTTCACCCCCACCAGCCATCTCCAAAGGCAAATCCCCCCTCCGACTCCCAAACCGCCTCTTCTCACACCCCACCCAAGCCCGATCCACAAACCCCCCCCTCCACAACCCCAAACCCACCCCCCACCGCATAAACATCATCCACCCTCCTCTTCTGCCCACTAACCACAACTCGCTTCCCAAAAGCCCCCGCCGAAGGATTCAGCTTCGCCTTAGGAAGCGGATCTAAAAGCCGATAGAACCTGACGACTTTTCTGGCCGCGTGGGAGAGGGCGGCGTAGTTCTCGCGGTCCCATTTTAGTTTCTGGGAAGTCTGCTGGGCTCGGAGCAGGCCGGTGTAGATTCTGCGGCGGAGTTGGCGGACGCAGAGGGCGTGGGTGCAGGTTGTTGAGGGGACGATGGCGGCGAGGGGGGTTGTTAGGAGGGTTAGGTAGGAGGTTGCGTGGGCGAAGGCGGGGTGTGCTGGTGCCGGTGTCGGTGCCGGTGCTGTTGCGGATGGTGTGCTGTTGTTGTTTTTGAGGATGGGGACGCGCGGATGGTGCGAGTATTCGATCCGCGTGCTGCAGGAGGTCAGGTAGCCGTTGCCGGCTAGGGTTTCGGTGAATCTACGACGTCGGCCTGTTGGGGAGTAGAGGTCTGGGTTGGTGGCTCGGGCGGTTTTGTCCATGCCGTAAGTCGCGCGGCCGAGCGCGAGAACGTTGTCGTCGAGAATCTTGACCCAGTTGGAGTCGCAGGAGAGGATGGCTTTGTAATCGGCGGCGAAGCTGGTTTTGAGCAGTGAGTCGCGGTCTTTGGCGTAGCCTCCGACTTCTGTTTTCGTTGCTGGTAGAGACGACGAGGGGAATTTGGGTGAGGTACTTGGTGGTGAGACGAGAGCGAGCTCGATGTCTAGCACACGGAGGATTTTCGTTTGCTCGGCCGGGCGGTTGTCGTATGTGTTCAGCCATTTGTACAAGGGGATGAAATCTAGAGTCGTCAAGTGCGCGGTAATGGGAATGGTGTGGTCGAGGGCAGCTTCTTCAGTGTACCAGTCGCCGCTCATTTCTCGTCGGATTTGGCGGCAGGTATTGGCTAGAGGGGGCGGAACGAGATCGCCTCTGTAGAGTTTGATGGATGTGCTGGAGTGGGCGACGAAGGTGTAGATCATGTTTCGTAGTTCGCCAGGGAGAACCAGGAGGGGCGATTGTGGTAGTCCTGCCATTTTTGAGTGATTGTAGCTGATGTGAGTTGTGTCGTGCCAATCTGCTGTAGTTCGCGAGAAGGCGAGGTTGGGAGTACGAATGCAGAGTGGTGCCTGATATTATCGGCGAGCGTGCCAGCTTCCGCGATGGTAAGTTCTGTGCGACGTGAAGTCGAGTGGAGTAACAATTGGTGGTGGTGGCGTAGTGGGAAGCGTAAGTGCTGTCGGCCAAGTGAAGTGAAGGAAGTTGGTCAGCTGGCACGTGTTTGCACGCGTACGGTTTGCGCAGCTTGTGTATAAGATGTAATTGCTGTCCTATTGTTCGTTATTCATCTTCTGATATTCAAGATTTCCTTCCTCGTGATGCATCATCTTCCTCCTCACCTTCCAGCAAGACTTCATGTCCGCTGCCTTCCCGGACGAATCGCCCCGCCACTGCCCCTACAAGCGCAACGCAAAGCATGCACCACCACGCCAGACCGACTATGCCTCTGTTCAAACCTACACCGTACAGCCAACCTGCCAGTACTGGACCCACCGTTCGTGTCAAGCTCGAGACGCTTTGCGCAATCCCATGCACGCTGCCGAGTACGCTCGGATGTGGACAGCAGTTGTTCACCAGGATGGCTGTCGCTGGCAGTGCAAATGTTCGTGCCGTGACCTGGATCGCTAAGACCAGGGTGATCCCCAGCCATACCCACGCGCCTGAGGCCTGCTCTGGCGGCTTCGTGGAAGAAGGTATCACAGCGAGATACGGTGCTAGTAAGTAAGTGATCGGAAAAAGCAGCAAACTCATCCGAAAAGAGCGCGTGGTGCCAAGTCTGAAGCTCAAAGTCGGGAAGAGCAACAGCTGCATGCTGATCCCTATCACACCGAGTATTGCTAATGCGGTACCAATGCTTGGAGGCGGAAGAGCAAGCCCGCCAGTAAACGTGAAAGGCGCGTGTGGCTTGTACTCAGCAGGTAGGGCGAGACCATGCTTAGAGTGAGTGTCTTTCAGATCAAAGCGTGGTGTGGAGAGAAAGACGAACCACAAGTTGTTGAATGTGCCGACGTGCATGGCAAGTAGCCCGTGTGACAGGAAGGTAAGGACCACATTGCGCGTCCAGATGCGTCGGAAAGGAAGCCGGCGATGGACTTTTGGTCGAAGGTCTGACTTGGCCTCAGGCTGATTAGGTGATTGGAGCTCAACATCACTCCCAGCAGCTGGAGAACCCATGTCTATCACTGGGGAGTATTCGTGTGACGGTCGATGTCCGGTCAATGCCCGGAGGATCCAGCGACTGAACTGCAGTGGATAGTCCTGCTTTTGTCGTAGGGCTTCCAGTGTCTCCTCAAGCCCGAACAGGATGCCCAGTGCGCTGCCGAACAGAAAGCATGCGTTGATCACATTTGGCAAGGCGTAAGGGAACTCCATTAGCCATTTGACACCCTCTTCGCCTCCAATGCTGCCACCAGGCCCGAAGATGTCTGGATAAGTCCCAGCAGGATCTGCCAGCCAGCCACCCAACAACGGCCCAATGATCACGCCTATATTGAAAGTCATTGGCATCAACAAGAAGGCCCGGCTCTGAAACTTCTTCTCACGGACGATCTCTGAAATCATCGTTCGCATTACGCCGATGTTTCCATTCAACACGCCGCCAAGGCATCGCCAGAAAATCGCAGTAGCGAAGGACTTGCTAAAGCCAAAGCCTAGACTTCCGATGGCGGTGCCTAGGAGACCGATCAGGATGACCTTCTTACGACCGAAGGCTTCACTGTCAGCCAGACGACCCCACATCATAGCTGTGAGGAATTGAGCTCCGGTGAACGCAGCAGCCAAGATGCCGGCTTGGCTGGCTACGGTACTGTCTGAAGGCGATTCGCCACTTGGGAGCTTGAACGACTTGAGCTGGTAGAACATATAGCTCTGCAGACCTTGCTGTGTGAGCGGCTCCGACAGTCGAGCAAGCGTCAAGATCGCAAGCTGGCCCTTCTTTGGCAACTCGGACCACGCTATCTGTCTCGCCTTTTCCTTGACGGGTCTAACGTTGGGCTCCTCATCTGGCGGGGTGATCGTTGCAGCGGTCGGAGATGTTAAAGCGGCAACATCGTCTGCGAGCAGGCGCTCATTTTCCTGATCACTGGATCCGAAGTCTTCGTCGTCGAGGTCGCTTTCGCCACCGTGACGTTCTCGGTCGTCGTTGGACTTGGCGTGAAGATCATGCTGCAAGTCTGAATATTTGATATGCTTATCGAATGGCCGGAAGTGCAAGCTGTTTGGGCTCGCAACGAGTGTAGTCGCTGTACTGTCCGCCTGCGATACTGACGATTGGGCCGAATGCGAAGGGCCTCCGGCGTTGGGGTTGTCGCTCATGCAGCCGTTTCTGTGAGTTTCTTCACAAAAAAGCCAAATACTGCGGTCGCGACTTCGACGTCACGAAGAGTCAGATTTAGTCAGATCGAATAAGACAACAAGAAGGAAGCCGAAGCTGTAGACTTCACGTCTAAGAGAAATGTGAGTACAAAGAAAAGCAGTCGTATTCAGGAAGTATTCAAATCAGTTATCGGCAGATAAGGTTTCGCTGCGATGTGACTGCGGCTCACGGCCAAGTCATTGGCCGAAGTCGGCTATTCTAATGTCCGGCGGTAGGTAGTATTGGTGAGGCGGTAAGATATGTTTCTACCTGTGTTATCAGTCTTGGTCGTCACCTGTCGTAACTCCCCCTTCGAAGCTAATGATGAATAGGCGAGGCATGACATGGTTCTAGCCTTTGTCCACTGTAGGTAGTCAGCCTTCCAGGGACAATAAGTCCACCGGAACTCGTTTGTCTGTACCCTGTAGACATTCTGATTGCCGGGAGCATAAATCTGTGCCCATTCGGGATCGTGGAATTGTGGAATCTTGAACCCAAGATGATAAGATCCAAACGACTCGATGATTGTTTGCTCGATCGGATCAGATCAGATCTGTGCTATGTCCTGTAGCAAGGCGTCGATCGTCTTTCGGACGATTCTGAACCGATAATTCGCGCAGTCCTCAGTCTTCAGATACTGTGTATCAACACCGTAGCCCGCGTTGGAAGATATGGAATCTCGCCGTAAGCATAAGCTTGGTGGGATGGATCTACTCCTTGGTCATTGAGAGATGGTATTTTGAAGCAGTGGCCCGAGCTTTCACGCTCCACCTGCCACATCATCGTTCAATGTTCCACATGCGCTTCCTGAGACAAACATGCTCATGTGTTCCGATCGGTTTAACTGAATTTGCCCACACTCGTTTCTTCACATTGCCCGATGGTCAGGCCACACTTCCAGTAATCTAAAATGGATGATCTACTCGGAGAGGACTGGCAGAGCGCCCCGAAGCAAGCGACCACTGCCCCTTTGAAACCGACCACATTACCCAACACATTCAACATAAACCAAAATGGCTTCCGAGCAAGCCCGCAGCCCCAATGGAGCGGCAATGCTTCACCCCTCAATCCTAGTCGCCCTTCCAGTACGGTCAACAGCACCGCGAAGTTGGGTTCAAAGCCCAGTGGAAATACCGGCGATGCTTTTGGGAGCTTGACTTCCTTACCTTCGCAGAAAGCTGCCAGCAACATGTCAATCCAAGAAAGGCAGAGGCAGTTGATCGAGGAGAAGCGGAAGCAGCAAATGCAACAGGCGCAAATGTGGGATACCCTGGGAAGTGGAAGAGGGACACCGGAGATCCGAGTCCCGTCTCCTGGCGTGACCCAGAAGAATGAAGAAGATGTTGACGACATACTCGCTGCCTTCAACCGAGCGGCGCCTGTAGACAAGGCTAGCCACTACCCTCCTCCGCCTTCAGGCCCTGCGAGCGGGAGGAGCACACCAGCGGCGACCCAGGCGCAACCGAGCACAAATGCAGCCTTAGGAGGTTTCGACGACGACGACGATCCCTTTGGACTGGCAGAAATTGCGAAGAAGAATAATGGACAGCCTAAGCCATCGATGACGCCAGAGGTGTCCAACGAGGACGACATTCTAGGAGATTTAGGCAGACCTATCGTGGACAGACCATCAAGGCAACCCTCTCCCGGAGCACCAGCGCCTGAATGGGATGAAAACGTAGCCGCAAGTAGGATTGCACATGCAGCTGAGCCACAAGATCGAGCGCTCGCAGAGATCATTGATATGGGCTTTCCTGAGGACACGGCCAAAATCGCGTTGGCGGAGACGGGCGGAGATGTGCAAAATGCTGTTGGCTGGCTACTGCAGCAGGCACATGAAGAATCGAAACGAAATGCGAAGGAAGAATCACAGTCTAGGCGGAGCCCTTCTAGTGGAAGTAGAGGCCCATCGCAACGGCAACGAGGTGACCAGGAGCAGGTACCGAGTTGGATGCGACAGGAGAGTCGATCAGCTTCTAGTACAAGACGTCAAGACAACCGATCTCCGGCAGAGGGCGAAAAGGATGCGGCAAAGGTGGCCGCTGACTTGGGAAACAAGCTGTTCAAGTCTGCAAATTCTATCTGGAAAGCCAGCCAGAAGCAAATGGCCAAGACCATGGCAGATTTCCAGCAAGAACGCGATGCCAGCCAGCCAAAATGGATGTCTGAAGGCCCAAGTGGTGAATCGAGTCGAGCAAGCAGCCAGAGGCGTCAAGATACGCGAAGCGCCGCCCAAAAGGCGACTGACGAGGCAGCTATGCTCGATGCGCCACGTGAAAGACTTCCTCAGCGACCTGCAAAGCCCACTACTCGTGAAGTATCGCAAGAGCCTCTGCCCAGAAGCCGCGACGCTGTACAACAGCCACAACAACGCGCCTCTGCCCAGCCTAGATTTATGGATTCACAGCCATCATTGGACAAGCGACCTGCTACGAAGCTCAGTCGCCAGGAAGTCGAGGACCAGTCTGCTCAGGCGTACATTAGCCCTGCCAGAAGAAAGCGACCAACGCCGCAGCCTACGCCACAGCCCGAGCCGGAGGTGGACTTGTTCGGTCCTGCGCCAACCCAGGCTCCGGCACAAGCATCTAAACTCCCTTCTCGACCCATAGCAACATCAAGTCCTAGGCCCCAAGCTCCGCCAAGGGCTGTGCCGTCCGTGTCTCCTGCGTCTCTTTCCACCTCAGCAGCCCATCGCAAGAAAGGAGGTGAAGCGTTCAAACGTGGCGACTTCGCGGCAGCCCACGAATCGTACACTTCTGCGCTATCACCCTTACCACCAACGCATCCCATAGCTATCATTGTGCTTTGCAACCGGTCACTCACAGCACTGAAGACGGGCGACCCCAAAGTCGCCGTTTCCGACGCAGACCAAGCTCTCGCAATCATCGGCCCTGGTCAGGGTGCGAACGAATCCATCGAGCTTGGTTCGGGCGAAGGCTTGAAAGACATGCGCGAGTTCTTCGGCAAGGCACTTATGCGTAAAGCCGAAGCTCTTGAGCATATGGAAAAGTGGTCCGATGCCGCCGCGGTCTGGAAACAAGCTGTACAGGCAGGTGTAGGAGGCGCCATTAGTATTCGTGGCCGTGATCGGTGCGAGAAGACGGCTGCACCGAAGGCAGCAGCACCACCTAAAGCAGCACCCGTACGAAGCGTTGCACCATCAGCAGGCAAAGCACCCCCTGCGAAGGGCTTGGGTAATAGCATGCAACGGCCCGCGCTCAGTTCGGCCACTTCTGCTGAAGCTGTCAAGCGACTTCGTATGGCAAATGCTGCGGCCGACAAAGCAGACGATGAGAAGTTTGCTCTTACAGATGCGGTCGACGCTCGCTTGACAGCATGGAAGGGCGGCAAAGCTGACAACTTACGTGCTCTATTGCAGAGCATGGACGGGGTGCTTTGGGAAGGCGCCGGATGGAAGAAGGTTGGTATGAGTGATTTGGTCATGCCCAACAAAGTCAAGATTATATACATGAAGGCCATTGGCAAGGTGCATCCCGACAAGGTAAGTCGTGTGTGATAGTCCTGGCTTCCAAAACTCATACTAATACTTCTTGCAGATACCACAAGATGCTAGCACAGAGCAGCGCATGATTAGCGCTGCAGTGTTTAGTACTTTGAACGAGGCTTGGGACAAGTTCAAGACGGACAACAATTTATGAGAAACACGTCGCACGCCCACTTTATGCCAACTCGACACGCCACTGTTTCGCCGCCTACCATATCTAGTAGTAGATCCTCGCCAGATACTGTCCATCATACATGTATCTTCTCTTGACAATATCGAGCATGCGATCACGAGTTTATGTCAGCCAACTGGCGTAGTCCAGCAATGTTACATGCAGCGATGCAACATGAGATTTCACGCTTGATTGACTACGATTGGTGCACTTGTATGTACATCCATCTGGGCAATACCATTATTCTCTCGGCGGTGTGCTTGTCAACCTGTGTCACGAGGCTCATGTCTTAGCGGCGAGTATTAGCTCGCCTCGGCTCTATAGTAGCCTCTTCCCCTCCGCCATCGACACCCGAACATGCATCTACAACTCCTCATTCGCTGTGCAAAATATCATTATTTATCGATCTGCAGGACACCCGTGGTCTACTCATCTGACCTCAGCGATGCCACAAATCTCGTGCCTCCAGTGCCTCCACGCACCAGCACGCCTGACCAGCCCACACTGTTGTACAATTCTCCATCTCTTCACTCTACTCGCGGGAGTTAACTTGTGATGCACAAAGAAAGAAACTTTCATGGGCACCCCTACACGCCATGTGTCAGGTACAGATGGCTATGTACGATCAGGCCGACCGCATCTCCCCTAAAAGATCACATTCTCGCGGCTTGCGAAGCGTTACATGTCAACCAACTTGTAAGGTATACTTCAGCTACAGTAATGTACTTGTCTACGCCAACGTTGTCTGTCCTCGTGGCGATCACCCTCAGCTCAGTGCCTGTCACCATACTCCAACCGCGCTGCTCACACCCATTCACAACAACGTGTCCAGTCGGAGAATAAGCCCTCGATGAGCGTTGCGACGCTACTTTCTAGGTGAGCACTGCTGACACTACAAGTGCCTGTCTAGTATCGGAGATGTTTCCCGTCCTGATGACTGGTGATATGTTGTTATAACCTCGCTCTCGCCTTCTCTCATTTTGAGACGTTGTCGTCCTTTCCATATACCACAAGACATCAACCAGAGAGTCAAGACCATCTCACCATGGCGACTTCCAACCCACTTCTGGCACGGCTCAAGAAGCTGATCAAACGCATACCAATTGCGCGAAACAAGAAAGCCGCCACTCCTAAGCAACCCGCTGCTACACCTACTATTCCTACTCAAGTGACTGCACCCGAGCAGCCTAAGGAGGTTGTCCAACAGCAACCTATTATACACCAGGACTCATCTTCCGTCGTTGCTGCCAGCACTATGCCGACTCTGCAGATCGCCCTCCAGAATCAGACAACCTCTAATGAAGTCTACGCCTACATCAGTGAGCGCGATTCATTCGACATGATGGACGATTTGACTAACCCAGAACAGCCGGACAAGCCATCGACAACAGAAACAAACTATTCTGCCTCTCTGCAGATGCCAAAACGGCGTATTACCCGTCTTCTCCATCTTCAACCGGTCAGAACTTGGCCGAAGATATCTCCATCCACCTCGGTGCGCCCGGAAACACCGTCACCGCCACTGTTCCACGCATTGCTGGTGGACGTATCTGGTTCTCTGTCGGCAAGCGTCTGCAATTCTACGTAAACCCAGGACCAGGACTGGTGGAACCTTCGATCTTCAACCCAGCTGACCCGAATTCTGACACCAACTTTGCTTTCTGCGAGTTCACTTTCAATAGCTGGGAGCTGTTCATCAACATCAGCTATGTCGACTTCGTCTCCGCGCTTCCAATTGCTTTGACTCTGAAGGACCAGTCCGGTAAATCCAATCACGTCTCTGGAATGAAAGCCAACGGCCTTGATCAGGTCTGCCAAGGTCTCAAGGACCAAAGTGCCAAAGACGGTCGCCGATGGGGCTCTCTGGTAGTCAAGTCCAAGGACGGTCACAACCTGCGCGCTCTCAGCCCAAACTCCGGCATCCTCCTCAACCCATCCTGGTTCAAGACTTACTGGAACAACTACATCAACGAAGGTGAGTGAATCCTATACTTGAGGCCCTGTAGGTAGCTTGAAATCCACTGACACCGCCCTTCTTCAAGTCTGGGCACGCTACACCAACGAAGACCTCATAATCAACACGCAAGCCTCTTTCGGCAACGTCGCCGGCCGCGTCAAAAACAACGTCCTCACTTACAACGACGGCGCCATCACCTTCGCCAAGCCCACCGCGCGCGACATCTTTGGCTGCTCGACTGGTCCTTTCGCGACGGGATCCAACGCCCAGGTGAACGCTATGATCCCTCGCCTGGCCGCTGCTTTCAACCGCAGCACTCTGTTGGTTGCTAATGAGAACCCGAACAAAATTACTGCAGGGCAGTACTACCAGAACCCGACAACGAATGTGAGTGAAAGACGATCGCATGTTATTTGTATTTGAAAGGGATGCTAATGGTCTTGTCTAATAGCATTATTCACGCTTGGTACACGCGGCGAACGTAGACGGGCATGGCTACGCGTTCCCCTACGACGATGTGACTCCGGATGGTGGCGTCGGTCAAGAGGGCGCAATGAGCAGTCCTAACCCCGAATTGCTCACTGTCGCTGTTGGTGGGCTCAACGCTTATTTGGCTTAAGAGTCTTGCATTGCGATGGCGAGAGCGGCACGCATGGTGGTCTTGAGTGCTTTTGATGTCGCGTACGCTGAGTGTCCTTTTCCCTTCCCTTTTTGATCGTCTATCGTTCAGGACAGAATTCTCTCCAACCCATAGCATCCGCCTTGAACATATTGCACATAAGCGCGTCTCAAACAGACCACCTGCGCCTTCGTCGCTGCTCCCGCTTGACCCCATCCTCATCCTCTACAAGAACGCGCTCAAATTCACTCGCGAGCTTCTTTTGCTGCCACACCGCCCCAATGTTGATGAACCACCGCGGCGGCTGATTCCCATGGAACCGATGCGCAACATAGTAAACATCGTCGTCCGGCAGTGGCGGTCCCCCCAACGCCGGATCCTGCATAGGAAAAGGCTCAAATTTGTCCTCAGAAAACGTAACAACGAACCCTTCGCTTGACTGATCGACAACCATGCTGTCAACAACCCGATACCCCCGCTGGCGCAGGAAATCGCGGATCCCTTCGACGACGAACGTCCCGCTGGCAGCCTTCCCTTCGTGCCGCAGCATCGGACACACGAGCCGGACGCGCATGGTCTTGTCGAGCGGCGGCCAGTCGGAGCGGTAGCTTTCCTCGTCGAGCCGGCGCGTGACTTCCTCTCGCACGTAGGCGCCTTCGGCTTCGGTCACAAGGCGGTTCCTGTAAGGATCGATGGCGGCTTCGGAGCGGTGCCAGGCGGGTCTGGTATGGGCAGCGTTGATGTGGGCTTCGAAGCAGGAGGTCGCGGATATCTTCATGTAGACTCCGACGCAGGTGCGGCATTTCCAGGTGCCGATGGCGGGCAGGTTGTCGAGGTCGGAAGGGGTGTTTTCTTGTAGGGAGGGTGGCGGGTCGAGGGTGTTCGTGTAGGTGCCGCCATAGTCGGTGTCGATCCAGCGGTAGTGGAGGGGTCCTGCTGTTGATCTGAGCATTGTGAGGGAGTTGATTGTGATCAGGTCATGTTGGTTTGGTGGTGCTTTTCGTTACAATTTGGGAAAATGAGTCTTCGTTTATGAGTGAGGCATTTAGAGTTTTCGTCAGGTTGATTCGAAAGTCGCCTTACGGTCGATATCGAACAATGAAGGGTCTGAGGGGTCTGTTTGGTTTCATTTGCTACTTCTCCCACCCGAACAACATTTCAAGACTTACTTGCTACGGATGCTTGAGTCCCGTCAATGAAAACGGCGAGCTAGTAGAGACATCCCTCAGTCAAACATCTGTCTGACATTCAGGTTGATCCTCTTCCTGTTCATCCACTCATGCCACTGTGGATAATCTTCACCAGGCCAGTGCTGCATCCACGACGGACACGTCCCTTCGAGCACCTTCGGCACACTATGCCAAGCAAACCTGCTTTCGCCACTCATCAGAACTGCATCGCCACTTCGCAATCTAAGCGTAGCCACTCGTGCCGGAGCGTCTCCATCTTCTCCATCAAGGCCGATAACGAAGATACCATCGCAGCCCAATGATATTGATGCCAGTGGCTGATCGCACTCCTCGCTCACATCACGGTGTAACGACAGAGTATCGCCTGGAGAATAGAGGTTGACAATCGCAGCTTCGGCTTTCATGGGGAAGATCTCCTCAACTAGACGTTTTATGTCAGAGGGAAAGGCGGGTGGAGGTCCGTCCGGATAGACCTTTCTGGTCCAGTCATACTGGCCACCCAAGGTGATCCAGCGTAGCTTCTTGTTGAGATACTGCTGAATTGTGATAGGTTTGTGAACAGCGTCGTCTTTGGGCTCGAAAATGAGGCCCTTGGCCGATTCGGCGAAGTAGGAATGATGGTCCGGAGGATAGTGCACGTGATGGAACATATGTACATTCGTTTGGTGCTCCTGCATAGAGAGGTCGCGGTGAAACGACTTGGCGAGGAGCTGGAGTTGCACTTCTTGTGGAAACAGAGAGGGGTAAACGAAAAGACCTACCGAAAACATCTCAGATCACACCTCTGCCAATGTTGAGATTGGCAGACTTACCCGGAATAGCATCAATGCTGTAGACGATGGGCATGGTTGAATCCTTGATTTCAGTACCCGCGAAGTCTGTGAAAACTTGACGGACACTCATGGGAAGCTGCAACAGGCTCGAAGGTGAGACATCTGGGTGTTGATCCAGTTGACGTGTATCAATGATAGTGTTGTCCTGGTCGACTGCATCAGGCTTAAGCTTCTGGAAGTGCTTGTACACCTGCCTGATAGCATCGGGTGGTTTCGCGTGGGCGTCTCGAGGGCTAGCCATGATGTTGCGCTCTCGGTCGATGCTTTCTTCTTGTAAAGCTTCAATAGAGTCGTACGTCGGGGCGAAAGGGCATCCGGCGATTTGGGAGTGTTACGGGCTTGTCATCCGGCATGATTACACGTTATTGTCTGTCGTCGAAGATTGATTTATCCATTCAATTCCAGTCATCACTTTTCGTTGTTGCCTGAGGTGAAGTTCATCAAAGCCTGACGCACGCCAAGGCCAACTGAAGTCAGGCGCGTCGAGCACGCGTCGTCCAGATCGCTACCAGATCGCTTCCAGATCGCTCCGGATCAGCCAGATCAGCCAATACAGCCAATACAGCCAGCTCGCTCCGGCTCGACCAGCTCGACCAGATCGCCCAACTCGCCCTGCTCACCCGGCTCATGGAATAACAACTTGGATACCCCACTCTATCCCTCGGATGCCGATTACGCTGGACCATCATGCCGCCTACGGGTATTAAGAAGCAGAAGACTTTTGCCCATCGCCGCCACATTTCTAAACCAAGGTCGTCACTGGGATCAGATAAAGAGAAACGCCAGTCTTCCTTGACGCAACTGGACTTCGTGAGCACGCCTCGGACGAACGATGTCATATGTATTGCTAGCGACGATGAGGAAGAGGAAGGAGATGATTTTGCGACAGAGCAGCCGATGAAAAGGCGTCGAGTGTCTGCCAAAGGTAGCGATGGAGATGATTGGACCCCAAAGATGAGCGGGAAGAAATCAAGTGAAAAGCGTTCATCGGCCAAGGCAAAGAAGAAAGCAGGTCTTGAAAGAGGGCAGCAGACCATGACACAAATCGACTTTGTGTCGTCGGCCCAACAGCCCCACATCGAGGACGAAATCGAGGACGATGAAGAGGCTGGTTTGGAAGACAAACAAGATGCGAGTTCGCGTAAAGGAGGACTGAGAAGAACCCTACCTTGGTTGAACGAAGAACCAGATGATGTCAACTACGTGCCACAATCGCCGGTTACAGACTCGAACAGCAAGAGCATGGCCAGTACTGTGCATCCGCAACCAAATCTTGCACTCCATAGCATTGCTACTTATGACTTTACGACTCCCAAGAAAATTGCACGTCACCTGGAGATACCGTCTTCACAATCACCACCCAGCATCAAGCTGTCTTCGAAGAAGTCGCAGCGGACACAGCGTCATCTTCTTGGTCAGAAGTCACCATCAAGATCACCGTCAAAGTCACCTTCGAAGCTGAACATCATGTGGAGGTCACCCCTTCAAGAAAGACCGACCAACATTGGACCACTAAAGTGGCAAGCAGAGACACAAGAAAGCCAGAACCCGACTATGAAGATGCTTCAACAAGTTCGAATGCGCACAAAGATGGGCGGTCCACTTTTGCATGAAGAAGCTCCGATGCCACCACCGAAAAAGCCATTGCGACATGGCAAACTTGACAAATCGCAAGCAAACAAAATACCGGATACTCGGCTGGCACCAGCTCGTACGTTGAAGCGGACTACAACCGTGCAAGATTCGCAAGCCTCCGATGAGAACATCATGACACAAGCACCAGCACTCGGCTTGCATCGAACCACTACAGTTCAAGACTCACAGCACGAAGATCTTGACATGTCGAGTCAGCTGTACCGCAGTCTCTCAAGTAGAGAAAACCTACGGATCATGGACTCCCAAGCGAACAACGACGATAATGACTATAACGAACCCGACTACGAAGAGGAGGATTATCCCCAAACCTACGATCCAGTGAGCGCAGCATTGGACAGAGACGCCGCTCGCTACGCCTGGACCCAGACACAGGCCCCACGGACCCAGCACACCGCGCGAAACCACATCGCAGACAGCGAAGACGAAACCGATGAAGATGACCTCGACCGCGGCATCATTCCGGACTCCGACAGCGAAGACGAGGTCATTCTTCTTCCCAGCGCATCCAAGCAGGGCGGCCGCGCTCGTTCGCAAGAACTCTGTAGCGATGATCTAGTGGTTCCACCCCTCCAACCCAGCGACGGAACAGCGAATCAGCCTGAAGCACAGTCACAAAAGAAGGAAATCAATGACTCCCCGCCATCCTCACCACCGCTTCGACCCAGTCAAGTTAGCACCATAATGCCCACGCAATCTTCCCCACGACATCGCCAAAACAGCAACAAGTATTCAACAGACCAGGTCGCAGGCGGCAAAGATGAAGAAGCGCAAGAATTCTCTCCACCCACCTCGCCTGACCGGGAGCGTCGGATCAAAGTCACGCAGGTCAAAGACACTCAGGCTCTCACGATCTCGAGTTCCCCGCTACCACTACCGCCATGGAGCTCGTCGGGCGAGGTTGATCTAGGGCTCTACACGCTGCCGAAGGGAGAAGGGAAAGAAGATTCGGGGAACTATAGTACCAACAACGAGTTGGCAAGTTTGGTGGACTTTAGCCTTCCTCCTCCACCGCCTTTGGGAATGAGCTCGTCGCCTTGGAGAGGTTGAAAGACATTTGGTTAGTTGTAGACGAAAATTCCCATTGTTCACCTCGCAGAAGATACTGAACCATAATGAAAACATGCGTGGTTCTGGAATTTCTCATTTCCCAAAAGGAATTACGTTCTGCGCTGACACCAATCGTCTTTTGCATCTTCGGACTTGCATGTCACCCCAGTCTGGTAATTGATTGAGCGGTGATGCCAGTGCAGCACAAAAGTATCCATAACAAGACCAGGACTGTCAGCGGAATCGACATGAACAGACCTGCAGTCATCATTCTGGAAGCGGCGAAGTAACGTCAGCTCTATTCGCAACGTATCAAAGCGGCTAGGAAATGAATGTCTATTAGCAGCAATGTTCCAATTTCAATGTTCCGTGTTGACGGCACGAGCTCTTAGTGTCAAGTATGCCAGAGACACGGACATTTCTCATCGGCCCCAATTTTTGCCGTAAGTACCCAAGATTGCTAGATCTGCTGACTGATTCGACTATCTCAAAGGCATTCTTCCAAGAACCGTCCCACACTTACCTCCTCGACTACACGATCATTCAGAAAGACAACAGTGCACCGTACGTCGCCGACCGCATCGTTAGACTCCTCCTCGAACTCCTCTAGCACTGCGCCGCCGCGTGCGCTGCCAAACACCGATCTCATGTTTGAATATCAAAACAGTCTTGAGCTCGTATCGGCGTACTCAAATGCGTTCAATTCGACAAATGCCTTGGCGAGCGCGGATAATGGCTCGTGTTCGCTCCGATGGTTGATTGAGTAGGTTGTGCTCGTATCAGCGGGCTGACATTGTTCAAATAGTCAGCATGCCATTGAGAGCGAACCTTAGACGGGAGAAAGGTTTCAGCGTCGGTCACGGCGTCCTTGTTGTTGAACGAGGTGGCGGTAGCAGCGGCTTCAGAGTCGTTCTGAGCAGGGAGGGAGAGTGACTGGCTCATGTGCTGGCGCTTAGGGTTGTTCTTGAAGCCGTGCTCAGTAAAGCGCTTTCTGTCCTCCTTGTCCTTGGTGGGTTACAAGTCGTTACATCTCCGATACTGGACTGAATGCAATGCTCATATAAGCGGATCTAGTTGATCCAAAGCGTTAGCATGCCATCGAGAACGTGGTGAGGGACTTGTGCTATCTCTGTTCCTAGACCAACATGCGGTGCTTGTGTCAGCGGAATCAGTACATTTAATTGTTAGCCATGCCGTTGAAGGCCCGAGTGACCACTTAGATCATTCATGATAGAGGTCATCGTTGAGAGCGCATAGTCGTTCGAGACACATCTCTCCGAGCACAGTGAGTACAATGCTAATATCATCAGCATTGGACTACTCAAAGTTATGTTGTGCCAGTGAGATAGCACGGCCATTCGACATGTATCCCTCCAAACCCAGTGAGTGCAAACGCTAATACCATCAGCATTAGGCTACTCAAAACGATGGTGTGCCACTGAGAGAGTACGATCGCTACATGCATATCTCTCGAATGCCACTGTACACATGCGCTGATACCATCAGCATTGGACTACTCAAAACGATGATGTGCCATTGAGAGAGTGCGATTGTGATATGCATATCTCTCCAACCCCAGTGTGTGCAAATGGTAATACCATCAGCGTTGGGCTACTCAAAACAACAATGTGCCAGTGAGAGCGTGCGATCGCCACACGCACATCTCTCAAATCTCACCGTGTACATACGCTAATACCATTGGCACTGGACCACTAAAATCGATGCTGTACCACTGAGAGAGAGCATAAAATAGTACTAGAGGTTTCATTTTTCACGTGGATAGTCTATAGTAAACCCTTTAAGCCGCAGCGGCCTCTGCCTCAATCTTCGCATCAGCAGCCTTTGCCTCACCGACAGGGTCGGTAATTAGCCTAGTAATTTTGCCAATGGCAATCGTCTGACCCTGATCACGTAGGGTGAAACGACCCATTTGAGGGTAATCCTCAAAGCGCTCCACACAAATGTTGCTCACGGAGCCGGTAATTTCGAGACGGGCAATAATGTTCATGCCCTGCTTGGCGAATCCAGGAGGTTTCTTGCTCTTGCGGTTGGTCTTCGGCTCAAGCTTGTGCAGGAGAGCGGCGAAAGTGACTTCTTCAGTCGCAGAGTGGATGTGGAGAACGCAGTTGAAACCAGCCGACAGAATAGACTTGAGCTCCAGCAGGCGGATCTGAGCCTCGAACGCGGTGACGCAGTGCACGGGACGCTTGGGCGAGCAGAGCACGAAGCCGGGCATGATGTCTTCTTCTTCGGCACCCTTGATACGGATGCGGACTTGCTCACCGCAGGCGGCCATGGGGATTTCGTCCTCGGTCTCACCAAAGAGAGCAGAGATGGTGATCTCAGCCTTGCTGGGCATCATGATGTATTTGGCGTCCTTCTTGATGACACCCGCCTCGATCTTGCCCTCGATCATGGTACCCATGTCGCGGTACTTGGCGGCAACGGGCATCATGAAGGGAGCGTTGAGCTTACGCTCGAGTGTTTGCATGCTGTCGAGGTGCTCGAGGAGAGAAGGTCCCTCATACCAGGGGCAGATATCCTTAGGAACACGGTCCTTGATACCCAAAGTCTGCTGCGCGGCGACGGGCATGAAGGTGAGGTCGGTCTTGGGGTTGTAGCCCAGGCCCTTCAGGAATTGGGTAAGCTTGGTCAGACATTCGTCGTAACGCTCCTTGGACCACTCGACAGTCGGGTCGTCCATCTTGTTCACAACGACAATGAGCTTGTTAATACCCTGGGTCTTTGCGAGGACGGCGTGCTCGCGAGTCTGGCCACCCTTCTCGAAGCCAGTCTCGTACTCACCCTTGCGGGCGGAAATGACCAAACAACCAACGTCAGCCTGGGAAGCTCCAGAAACCATGTTGGGGACGTAGGTCTTGTGACCGGGGGCGTCAAGAATAGAGTACCGGCGCTTCTCAGTCTCGAAGAAACCTCTGCCGACTTCGACAGTCTTGCCCTTGGAACGCTCCTCCTTGGTCTGGTCGAGCGCCCATGAAAGGTACCACGACTCTCTGCCAAGCTCCTTTGATTCTCTCTTGTATTTGTCCATTGTTCGCTCGTCGACCATACCGGATGCGTACAGAATGCTGCCACCGAGAGTGCTCTTGCCGGCATCAACGTGGCCGAGGAAAATGACGTTCACGTGCTCCTTGCCGTAGATTTCGTCGAGGACTTCCTCGCCAACCTCAGCGGCCTGTTCTTGTGCGACCAAATCGGCACGCCTGGCCTCCGCCTTCTGCTCTGCCTTCTGCTCCGCCTTTGAAGGCACGGGTGACGAACGTCCAGAGGTGGGAGAAGTGTTGCCACTCGCTTCGGTCTTCTCGACAGCTTTGGCGGCTGCGACAGCCTTGCCAGCACCTGGCACAGCTGGGTCGGCCTTCTCTTTGGCAGAAGGCGCCGGTGAGGGGATTCCGAGGGACAGAACCTTGGTGCCACCGACCTTCTCAGCCTTGGGAGCCTTTGCGCCGGTGTCTTCTGCGCTCAGAGAGAGTGTCTTGACGGGAGCCTTTGCGCCAGTGTCGGCGGCGCTCAAGGAGAGGGTCTTGACGGGTGCATTGCCTGCAGGCTTCGGCTGTGAAGTGGTAGGAAGAGCCTCGCCGCGCTTAGCGAGCATAGGAGCGGCCTGGGCGGCCTGGCGTTGCTGAGGAGGCATGTAGGACTGCTGGGGTTGTTGGTATTGCTGTGCATAGCCCTGTTGTGCGTAGCCTTGCTGGCCGTACTGCTGGTATTGTTGCTGCTGGCCGTATTGCTGGTATTGCTGCTGCTGGCCGTACTGCGGGTAGCCACCGTACTGCTGCTGGCCGTATCCGCCGCCGTACTGGCCGTAAGAGGGCTGGAATGAGGCCGCGCCAGGAGTGAAGGTGGCACCAGGGTTGAATGCAGGTGCTCCAGGGACAAATGTGTTGGGACCGCGATTTTGCTGATTGTTGATGTTCAGGTTCTGCTGAGCCTGCTGAGACAGGTCTTCATCCTCCCAGCTGTCGGGAGCGCCGTTCGCCATGCTTGCGTGGTCAAGGGGGTGCTTTCTTTGGAGGTTGTTGAGGGTAGCAGCGTGTTGTCACCACGGAGAGTGGGAGGAAGTGCGGTGGGCAATAATTTAGTAAGTGACGATCGTCGCAGCGGAAGTGAGTGTGAGTGAGTGAGCGAGTGAGGATGGCGGGGTCTCTCCACCAAATTTCTTGAAGGAGCGACCGAGGACGCTGATTGGTCGCCGCGCGCCTTTCACGGTGCTACCTGAAGACTCGTAACACTTTCGATTGTATGCTGCCATTGAGAGCGACGTGGTATTGACTTTTTATAATTGGCTATATCTCTCTCGCACCTGCAAATTCCAGGGGTGCAATCCTAGGACTCCGTGTCATTTTTCATTCTGCCATATCGCAGAGATACACTGGTCTTTTCGGGCGAGAGTGACTGCTGATTGGCCGGTACCCGTCTCTCACTGTGCTACCTTACCTTACATACCTCAAGACTCGAAACACTTTCTAGGAGATGCTACCACTAACAGCCACGTCCATCAAACTCTTCATGTTGACTCTATCTCTCGCATGTCTGTGAGTTACAGAGGTGCTATCTGAAAACACCGTGTTCCTTCTAGTCTGTCATATCGCAGAGATAGGTACACAGGTAGGAGCAAAGTCGCCTACGCTGTTCCGTTTCTTCTTTGCTTCTTCGTTCCAGTGACCTACCGTACATGTAACCGGCACCCCAACAATTGACGCCAAAAAAGCTACTATGGACGCTGTTCGACACATCATGCAGTGCCTAGTCACTCAGCTCGTACATGGATGCAAGCAGCCTAATTGCCACAACTCCTACTGCGCTACTGGACTTCGTAATTCCACCGACATACCACTGAGAGATTACACACCAAGATCAGCACGCATTCTCGCTTTGAACATACTGAATGAGCCAGATCCAGACGCTTACTTCTGCCAACATGTCAAATCGGGAGGTGAGATACCCACGCGTCCTGACACAGAAGCAGAACCGAGAGATCCTTCTTCTCTCGCTCAACGACTAGCCGAAACTCCATGCATAAAGGTGCTTGCCGAAGGTGAAGCTCCAACCGACAAGGAGCCTGATACTCCTGAGCTGCAGCAAGTTGCAGCGATCACTGCAAAGTTACAGACGCAGTGTGAATCTCCATTTGACACTTCAGGATCATCGAATCCTAATTTCGCCCCGAATGAGGAGGTGGCCGATACTGCAGCGTCAGCTTTCAGTCTGTTCTACAGCCTGCTTCCGAAACAGGGCGATCAGGCTCTGTGGCATTCACTGGCTCAGTACATCAACAATGGTCATGTTATGCCAGCTCAGACTCTCAACTCCGACGCCGAAAGCACTGGCTTGATCGAGCTGCTGCAGGTGTTTCAGTTCGAACCGTACACACGCATGTGTGCACAAGTATGCAAAGTCATCGCTCTTCGCACGCAACTAGAAGATGTCGCGGCAAAGTTCAGGCCATCTAGAAATGACGAGACTGGCAAAGAAGATGTCCTCAGCCTGCTTACCGAGCGTGTGACGAACATTGCGCGTTGGCATACTGCCTCCAGAAAAGACACGTGGGTACCTTGGCCGTACCCACTCTGGTTTAAGAGGGCCTTCCTCCAGCATTGGGATGGGAAGCCGGCCGTCGTGCGAGGAACCATAGCTTGTGGTGCTTTGGAACTTTTGGATATGCAACAGAAAATCTGGGACCGCTCAAACCCGAAAAAGACATCAGATGCCAATCTTTTGCCATATGTCTACAACAGAGCTGATGTCATTCAGATGGTGCGCAGTTGGATCGAACACGACCCTGCAGTGACAACCACCTCAAGGCATCTGCTCTCGTTCCCGTTCTTGTACTCCGGCGGTCAAGTACTGACAAATTTCCGAACGCTCAATCACCTGCGAATGAGGTACGCCAACAGGCCAGCACTATGTCAGATGATGAGACTGACCACAATTCTATAGAGAAGCATACACCACATCACACGTAAATGAGGAGCTTTACGATCGCCACATTGCGAGCAGCGATGTAGCAAGTCTGGAATGGGATAGCAACGCACGCCAGACACTTCATCTACGGGATTTCTACCTGATGCTTACTGTCCGCCGTGACAGCATCTTGCAAGATACTTTCGATCAGCTTTGGCAGCGGCGTAAATGCGAGTTACTTCGGCCACTAAGAGTCCGACTAGGTCAGATGGAAGGTACAGAAGTTGGGCAAGACTTGGGTGGTGTACAGATTGAATTCTTCAACTTGGTCTGCAAAGCACTCTTTTCGGAAGACGCTGGTGGGTTTCTATTCTCAAAGATCTTTACGACGTCAAGCTGACCATGACCAGGCATGTTCACCACCGATGTGATCACAGGTCTATCGTACTTCCGCCCAGGCAGTCTACAACCTCTCTACATGTTCGAATTGTTCGGCCTGCTCGTCGCTCTCGCCTTGTATAACGGCATCACACTTCCCGTCAGCTTCCCACTCGCCTTCTACAAGAATCTCCTCGACCTCCCATGTGACGAGCTACGCGATATCCAGGATGGCTGGCCCGACATCGCTCGATCTCTACAAAGCATCAAGGACGGCGCGTATGAGGGTCTGGACTATGCTTTTCCCCTCGAAGCCAACGGCCTGCGACTGAGCATCGACCAAGACTCGCTCGATACGATCCGGGGCCAAGTCGATGGCTATACGTCTGGCAAGTTGCCCACCATGGACTTACAAGCGAGCGAAATGTCACGAATCGAAGCCGCTACTTCGTCAGCCACATCGACAAGCCCCTACCACCCAACCAACCAAGATTGGCCCGGCTGGAAAGTCCACGCCCCATCAACACCCGAAGATGAAGAAATCCAACCCCTAAGCTCCTCCAACATCGCCTCCTACACAACCGACTATATCCACTGGCTCCACACCTTCTCCGTTTACCCCCAACGAAGCGCTTTCCAGAAAGGCTTCCACTCTCTAATCCCTCTCCACCACCTGCGAATCTTCACTCCGCAAACCCTCTCCAACACTCTAGAAGGAAGCTCAATCATCGACCTCCCCGCCCTGCGTGCCGCAACAAGGTACACCCACTACACGCCCTCGGAACCCTACATCAACACCTTCTGGCGCATCCTCGCCCGCTGGCCGGCAGAGAGACAGAAGTCTCTCTTGAAGTTCGTCACAGCCGCTGAACGCTGGCCGATCACGGGAGTCGGGAGTTTGACTTTTAGGATCGAGGAGATGGCTGGGAATTCTGGGAGGGTAGAGAATGGGGCGGACGAGGAGGGCGGGAAAATGACGTTATTGCCCACGAGCTCGACATGCTTCGGTACGCTTTACTTGCCCAGGTACAAGGACGAGGAGACGCTGGAGCAGAAGTTGGGGATCGCGTTGGAGTTTGGAGGGGAAGGATTTGGGACTGCTTGAGCGAGGGTGTGGCCTTTTTTTTCTTCTTTTTTTTTTCTATTGTTTGCGGGAAATGGAGAGAGGATTGGATGTATTTGCTCTCAAATGGCGATGTAAATCCACACCCATCCCGGGCTCGTGAGTGGAGCATCTCGGAGGTTTATGAGCACAATGTAGATAAGGGTTTTACTTGTCTTTTAGAAATGCAACACTCTCACTGGTAAGCATGAAAATTAGATCGACTCGAGCTCTCAGTGTAACACCTCGGAGTCTTCACAGAGGACGAGTGTGCTAGGGTGTATACATGTAGACACCACTCTGATTGGACGGCAACATGCTCAATCTTGCATTACAACTTTGATTTCTGAATAAGAAGTAGCAGCCTACGTCGGTGGGACTAAAAATAGCAACTCTATTTTTTCCACATCGTGACTTGAGATGGTCTTGGCTAATACCTACCTATCTAGCCACAAATTTGGTGCTCTCCCTACCCTCAACAAGTCGAAAGAACGAGCGGTTTGGGGTCAGGACGTGTCATCGGCGGCACGGAGTTCTAACAGTGTAGTATAAGGAGGTAGGTAAGTGGGTGGGTGCGTGAACTTTAAGGCTCTTAGGGGATGATCCTACTGTGGGTTGATTTCCGATGATGAGGGCTATAACCTGGACCTGGTGTAGGTATATCGATTTAGAATCATACTTGTACCTAGGGAATTGCGCGTGGGGCGAAAAAGGTTCGTATGGAAAAGGTTTGTGTGCTTTCATTCTCTCTAAGCGAGTGTGAATCCAGACCTGTTTGTCATTTCGTTGTTACATGCAATTCTCATGCAACGGGGCCGTCCATTCTGGAAAACAAAAAGCAATAAAGGAAAATTTCCCAAAAGAAAGTGCACACGAGGGTGTTGATTCTTCGCTCCCGGTTTCCCCCGTCCTTACACACGCCTCGTGTATACGCCTGACCCCAGAACTCCCCGAACAGAGGTTTTATGCAACTCTGTAACGTACACTCGTTAATTTTCCTTTTCGTCCTTGTTCCTCCCCTGCTAGAAGTCATGTGGCATGGTCGGCAGGAGCGTTCCAACGCAGTAAAAAGGCGTGTGAAATCGCCTTCGCTTCTAGCGCTTTCACGTTCTGGCACCACCGCCCAGCTTCTTGAGCACGTTGTCCCAGCTCTCCTGCTCGAACATGAGGTGTGCCTGGTCTTCCTTCTCTGGCGGACCGAGGCCCTCCCTTGCGTTCTCGGCCGCCGTCTTGCCGAGTTTCTTGAGCGCCTTGTCGACGTGGTCTTGGTCGACCATGACGCCGGACTCGGAGCAGCGAGCTTTGGCGCGAAGCTCGGAGCACAATCCATCGAGGTCGAACTTGCCGTCTTGGAAATCTGGGTTTGATTGGAGTTGATTCCTGCGAAGAATGTTAATATTGTGTCTTTGATGATTAGGAGTTGTGAAAACATACCAGATGTTGTTGCAGCTGATGAGGTTACCAGAACCGTCTTTCTTGCTTGCGGTTGACTGTTGTCGCTGTTGTTGCGGTGCGGTCTGCTGCTGGTATTGAGCGGGCAAGCCGTAGTCGTCGTCACCGCCGTCCCTAGTTTTGTCCATCTCAGCCATGAGATTTCTGCTGGGAGCCGGTGTTGTCGAAGGTTGTTGAGTGGGCTGAGACGCGGGCGGGAGGATGCCAAACATGTTAGCTGGTGATGAGTAGTCGAGAGGAATTGTGGAGTTGAGAGCGTCGTTGAAGAAGTCGCCGCTGTAGTCGGCACCACCGAACATGTTGTCTTGGCTGGTGTCTCGGTAGTCTCCGAACAAGACCGGATCAAACGAGTCTAGCTGTGGCATGTTGAAAGCCGGGTTCGTGTTGCTCAAGTCGAAAGCGGCGAAGTTGTCGTTGGCGTATGAATTAGACGTGAGCGCGTTGTTCGTGCTCGCGCTGGTGTTGGCGGTGTAGCTGTTTTGTAGGTTCGTCTTATCGTAAGTTTCGTTCGGTTTGTCCTTATTCAATGGACTGCCATGTGAAGGTTCGGGCGAAGTTCCACACGAGCTGTTCGTAGTACCGTTCAAGTTCCATTGGCTCAGAGAGCTTGCGCTGGGCGAAGCGCTGTCACTAGTGTTGCTTGTGCTGTTGAATCGGAAGACCCTGTTGTCAGGAATACCTGCTGTGCTGTCACCTCCATTGTTGATGCCGGTGTTGGTGTTCTGCTGGCTCGGGTTGAAATAGCCATTGCCTGATTGACCGACTGTCTTCAAAATGCTGGGACTGAACAGGTCTCCGAACGGGTCGTTTCCACTGCCATTCATTTGAGGCAGTGTCGTGGCGAATCCGTGCATGTTGTCATTTGTGCTGTAGGGAGCGAAGTTGTAGTTGGTCAAAGTGTTGTTGGCACTGTAGTTGGACGAGTTGGCAGGGCTGTCAGTGTTTGACCCGCCACTCTGCAGGCTTCCAGGGCTCTGGCTGACACCAGAACTGTTGGCACGGTTGAGAACGGGCTGCTGAGCTGAAGCGTTGTAGGCGACGTTTGCACCTGGTGACTGGTTTGTGATAGGCGGCGTGGCACTACCACGCTGGCTGTTGTTCACACTGCCATTCTGAGACGCACTGCTGTTCTGAGCTGCATTCGGGAAAATCTGGCTGCCTGGGAGCGCACCAAACTTGGGAAAGTCGAACTGGAAATTGTTTTGGCCGTTTGTCGAGCCACTTCCAGATTTAGAAGGGTTGTATGCTGCTGATGGTGGCGAACCGCGGCCAGCTGAAGAGTTGAGTGAAAGTCGTTTTCGGTAGTCCTTGAGCTCAACTTGGAGGCGGTCTACCTGCGCCTTCAGCAGACCGTTTTCATGCTGGTCGGCTTCACGAGCTTTGGCGAGCTCCAATACTCGAGTTTCCAAGTCTTTGAGGTGCTTTTCCTTGCGGTCGCGGAATGCGCGTTGCGCAGCGCGGTTCTGTGCTTTGCGTTTCTGATAAAAATGTCAGTCCCTGTAATCTTTGCGCTTGTAGGATAGATATATGGGGCATTTCGCAGGGTTGATCGTTTGGTTGACTCGTCCGGAAAAACGTGCGATTATTTTAAGGTAATTGCAGTCAGAGGTGTGTGCTTACCGTAGTCGGCTCATTTGTAAGAGGCTTTCGGCCTGGCTTTTTGGATCCTTTCTCGCCTTCTGCCAGCTCTTGTCTCTTTGCGCTGCCTTCTGCTGGCGAGCCGTCGTCGTCGTCTGTGTTTTTGCGCTTGTCATGCTGTTCGGGCTTGCCGTCGGCGTCGAGGCCGCCGGGCAGTCCACCAATCATCTCGCCACCAAGATCAGCGTTGTCGAAGTCAAAGCTTGCGTCACCGTCAAGGTAGTCGAGATCTGGCGTGAAGTCGGGATTGTAGTTGTCCATGTTGCCTGGACTCTGAAAGACCGCGGAGCCGCTCATGGCGTTTGTTGTGGAGTGTGAAAGGTCGGAGGTATGGTGATTGGTAATCCCGGTATCGCCGATGGCAGGCTTTGCGCGGGGATTCCCTGTCGCTTGCGAGTTGAGGGCGGCGAGGAGGAGGTCTTGTTGATTGAGAGAGAGATATGGATTGGATTTCTGGGTTGATTTGGCCTGCAGACTGGCCATTGACTATGGAGGGTGCTTGTCACCGGTGCGAGACTGGCTCTTGGTGAAGGACAGTCGGGCTAGAGTGAGGTCATCAGCGTCGGCAATCGATAGCGGGCTGCTCTCGTGAGCGAATTCGATTGATGGTAGTAAAAGGCCGAGTGGAGGTGTATGGGTATGTGGAAGAGTAGTATGACACCCGTGATGAGTCGAAGGGAAACGCAAGGTGGACTCAGCCGCAGGCGGCGCAATGTGAGACGGTCGCGCGGGGTTCGCGGTTTGGCACGAGAAGGCGGAAGGCCGGATGATGCGGAAAGATGAAAGGAGCAGGAGAGGGATAGGCTCACCAGTGGGAATGCGCGATCATAGGCTAGCTGTGCTGTGTTGTAGCCTGTAGGTTTGTGGAAGCGGTAGAGGTGGAGTGTGATAGCTATGTACGGAGGTGTTTGTTGCGGTCTGGCCGGGAAGAGGCAGAGCACAGCGAGCGAGATGGCGGAGGAGGAGACAAGAGACGAGCAGGCAGAAACGCCCTACACAGCTACGACGGGTGGTGGCAGAGCTAGTGCAGGGTCTCTTCGAGGACGGAGACGGAGACAGATCCTGCAGTACTCTACGGCCTTCTATACCAACACTGGTGTCGAATGGCTGACGGACTAAGAGACGGATGGCGCACGGCGGAGCTGGTGATTCGACCTTTGTTGCGCGGGGGCATCGACTCTTCTCGACGCTCTGCGCGTGTGCATGCACACGTAGCTTTGTAATCAGATGTCCATGCGTCCAGCCTAACGAAGCCCTTTGTTCGCCCACCTTATTGGAGCCGATTGCGAGTCAAGTCGCTCTCGCAGTCGCCACTCACCTCTCACCGCTGATGTCCTGCATGCAATTGATACGTACAGCTATTATAACTGACGCGCTCTCAACTGCAGCGCACAGTACAGTAAGATCCAACATTGCCCTTCACATCACACCACTCCAATGTCCAATGAAGCTCAGAAGGTAAATCTGCCCGCATGAAGTCACGGCAAACCTTAATATACTAGCGCTCGCTTCGCCTTCTTCATTTGGCGAGACTGCGGATTCACTTTCCCTCGCAAACACCTCCAACACGAGCCATCACAAGATTGACCTACAGCAGCGACGCGATACTGACATTTCCCTGCACCACGACATACAACGTTTCGCCTTCTCTGCGTACTTTCTCGAACCCTTCAGTACACTCGCCGCCATTCAATCAGACCCCGCCGGACAAACAGAACAAGCGTAACGTACCTATCATCGGCCTCCATCGGCCTCCATCCACACAAGAGACGGCTACTAAAGTCACAATGAGCCCTTCCGAAAACCTCGCCGCACTCCAAGAGGAGCTTGCCACCCACCAAGAGCTTCTTGCTCAGTACGACGAGCTTCTCACACTCGACCCGAACGATGCGGAAACGCTGAGCGACAGGACCACCGCTTTGGCAGACATTGCGTCTATCAAGGCACGCATTACAGCAGCCCAGAGTACCGAAAGCGACGTGCCTCCGCCGCCCAAGTGGGACCCAACCAAGCACCCCAAATACAGCAAAGCTTCATCCGATGCACCTCCACCGCCACCTGCAGATGACACACCAGCAGTCTTCAACGTCAAAGACATTGTGCTAGCGAAATGGAGTGGCGACAAGCAGTTCTACGAGGCTACCATCATCACCAAGACCGGCAGTTCCGCTGACCCAGTTTACACTGTCAGCTTCAAGATCGACAACTCCACAGAGACCAAGCGCAAGCACGAAGTCCGCGCAATGCCTGGCAAGAAGCGCAAGGCTGATGGCGCTCCCACAGCCGCTGTTGCTACTCCTTCGGTGGCATCAACTCCGGACCCAGATTCGAGAGGCACTGTTATTACAGCCCCGCCCATCGTGGACAAGTCATTCATGCAGAGGAAGGAGCCAAGCATGGTCAGCGATGGACCGACGCGCATGCAGCCGGAGAAGAAGAAGCTCAAGGGCGGAAAGGTGATGGAAACGAAGAAAGCCAATTGGCAGAGCTTCATGCAGAACGGTCCCAAAAAGACTGCGGTCTCAGCCAGCAAGCACAAGGAATCGATGTTCAGGACACCTGATGCACCAAACGCGAAGGTTGGTGTAGTGGGTTCTGGCAAACCTATGCAGAAAGATCCGTCGCGCGCAAAGTGGGGTAACACCGCTGGAAAATACGTGCGCGATGATGATGAGTAGCGCGCGCACGGCAGGTCGAGGTTTATGAAATTGACGAATGGAAGGAATAGGCATTTGTCTTCTGAGAGAGCTCGAATGAGACACGGCAAATGCTGTATCTTTGGTTGCTTGCGACAAGCCGAACGCTGACGGACCAGATTTGGGCAGGGTACTGGCACTGTGCTGGCATCCGCGTGCTGTGTGGTTTCGCGATTGAGAAGTATCCTTATACCCAGAAAGTCCATCAAACACTTGCTAATTTACCACATTGTCAGTGTATCCTCGGCACTTGCTGCTCCATCTGAGAGCAACTGATGTGTTGATGTTCCCCAATCCCGCTCCAATCGAATTGATTTTCGTGGTCAATGTAACGTGAAAGTGAAGATCGAACGTGAAACATGTTGTAATGTGAATTCGCGATTCACTGCATATGCGTTGAGCCCATCGAATACAGCGGCTTCATGCAACGACTGCAATCTGGACTCACTCATTGCAAAAGCTCATTCTGTGTGTTCATTCGAGCATGGATGGCACTTCAATTGGCGATGATCTACTCCTCACAGGGTTAGTGTTGGGGTACGCGACTCTTCCTTTCGAGCAACGTTATAGACAAGTTGAGCTAGTTGATTATGTTGTTCCTAGAGTTCATCATGAAGATATTGTTGGAAGTATACATATTGTTCGTTGGACTCGTTGGAATATGGGTTAAACTTCGAAGACATGAACATGCCGTAAAGCTGCCACGATGGTTCCAAGTACTACGCCTTGATCAACCGCCTTCCGCCCAACGATCTGCTTGAAATCTCAAGGCGTTGTCAATACATACATTCGGTAGCACGCAGTCTCTTGCTCTCTTGATCATCTTTACAAAACTGAATCCACTGGAGCCATTCTGTAAAGTTTCTTGACAGCTCCCAGCACGAGCATGCTTTCACTTGAGGATAGATGTGAAGGTATTGTCTCATACTGTAGAGTGTACCTAATAACATCTCGAGTCAAGACTTGAGTCCAAACGTGCCTTGAGCTCTTGACACATGGGCTGCATGATTGGCGAGTGTTATTCCTAGACAGCTAATGCAGGACATCTCTAACTCCAGCATTAGCCGTTGATGCGAACCCTCAAGCGGCGCACAGCACGAGGCAGCACCGGCGCCGTGGCGACGTTGGCGATCTTGATTGGGCCCGGGCGTTTCGCTGATGGATGTGACATAACCATATCCCACTTGGTGGTTAGGCCATATCGAATCGCCGAGGGGTCATGTATTGTGCTTGACATCGCCACGCGTTATCATCTCGTCGCTACCTAACCACCTATTGACAGCAGCGCACTGTGCACTCCTTCACAGTCATCGAACCATCGAGGAATTACTCTACCGGTTAGCCAAACGATCGGACAAAGACGCAAACCCCCGCCGCCACCCGCACGTCTATCGCATCGCAATACCGATCGCACTTTCCACCACGCCGCCACCTTCCAACTACACCACTCCCTCCTTATCCCATCGTACTCGACCATCGACTTGAATACACACAAGATAACAAAGTCGTTTCTTTCGTCTCACCACCAAAGATCGTCCACCCGGCTTTCGCCTTCCGCGCCTTTAAATACGCCGTGTCACTCGAGGCCACAGCTAGGTGCACAAGCGCAAGCCTGTTTGGACACAGCTCCCACACCACCGGATACCACTGTAACGATCTATGAGCAGCTATCTGTGGAAGGCCTACTATGAAGACGATGTCGATGTCTTTCGGCAGCTGTTGGAGGCCTCGGTCGCCAACGCCAGGCAATTCGGGGTAAGAGGAGGCAATAATGGAATCAATCTCTCCGTGGGAAGCCCAGGAGGTATGAGCACGAGCCCAACAATGTCGGCCAAGGCAAGGAAGGCTTCTGGATATGGGCTGGGTAACAACAGCGGGATTACCTTGACCAAGTCGGACATCAACTGGAAGGATGCGAGTGGAATGACCATCCTTCATCACGCCGCGTCATCTTGCGAGGAGAGTGCTGTCGCTTTCGCGACGGCCTTGATCGAGCATCCGCTGGTCGATCTTTACGTTCAGGACTATGAGAACGGCTGGACTGCACTCCATCGCGCATTCTATTTCGGAAACGTTGCGATTGCGCGAATGATCCTTGAGCGTGACGTTGGAAACGCACTTGGACAAACCACGGGCCACGTCCAACAAACGGTTGGTCTTGTGAAAGTCAAGGACCGTGAAGGACATGGGCCGTTCGATCTGTACGCTGCAACGATCAAGGATCGAACATTACGCCCAGACGCATCGAGCGAAGATGGCCACGACTCTGATGCCAGCGACGACGAAGGAGGTCGAATGGATGCCGATGATGACGAGGAAAGTAGGAGGCATCACCACGTCGCATACAAGCAAGTAAATGGCGACGAACTCTATACGTTTGGCAGCAACAGGAATGTCTCCCTTGGATTTGGTGACGAGGATGACAGGCAGTATCCTGAGCGCATCACATTACGACGACCGGAACACCTTTTGAGGCGATTCTATCGCGAGCATCTCAAACAGCTAGACCGCATCTGGTCTGTTCACGACACTGCGCACGAGAGCCAGGTCCGCCTAGCCAAAACGACACCAGTCGGCGACATTCCGTGGGTCGTCCGGACAAGACCTCTCATCATTCAAGATGTGTTCATGGCCAAATTGCACACTGCAGTACTCACCACCGATCCGGAATCGAATCTGTACATCTGCGGCCACGGACAGGGTGGCAGACTTGGCGTTGGCGACGAACAAACTCGTTACAACTTTGTATGTGTCGAGACTGGCGCCCTAGCTGGAAAGAAAATCGCAACGGTCGCACTTGGTCAGAATCATACCTTGGCATTATCTGACAGAGGCGAGATCTTCAGCTGGGGTAACAACGGATTTGGTCAGCTTGGTTACAGCTTGCCAAAGACTTCCAGGAGTGATGAGGACCCGATCAGCACCGTACCGCAGCAGATCTTCGGGCCTCTGAAACGTGAAGTCATCTCAGGTGTTGCTGCGTCGCGTATACACTCCGTCGCCTTTGCTGGCTCGTCATTATTCACCTTTGGCAAGAATGAAGGCCAACTTGGTATTGTTGATTCTGACGCACGTTCACTCGAGGTGCAGATCACTCCTCGAAAAGTGGCCGCTTCTCTGTTCACGTCGCCCATTGCAAGCGTATCGGCTATTGACAAAGCCACCGTCTGCTTGCTTGAGAACCACGACGTCTGGATCTTCGCAAACTACGGCTACGCCAAAGTTACATTCCCACTCGAAGGCTTTTCCAACCACTTCCTTAAGCAGAGCTTCCTAGTCACTTCTTACGATACTACGCCAAACAGGATCGTCAAGGTCACGTCTGGTGGTGATACCATCTGTGCGTTGTCCAGCCGCGGAGAAGTATTCACCTTGTCGGTTGTGCAACGCACAGGCAATCAGTCGTCATCAACCACCAACCCAACAAAAATCCGTGGCGCTGTCAGCCAGCCTTTATGTATTTGGTCATTGAAGACTGGCAACATGGCAGCTCGCGATGTTGGTGTCGACGCAGACGGATCTATCTTGCTGACGACGGAGGAAGGTAGCGTCTGGCAACGAACAAAGCGTACCAAGATCAAGAACGCCACTGCCTCCGGCACTGGCGAATACAAGCCAAAGGACTATAAATTCTCGCGCATCTCCGGTCTGACCCGAGTTCTTGCTGTCCGGGCCTCTGCCCATGGTGCGTACGCCGCGGTCAGACGCGATTGCGACGTGACCAAAACGCAGATTGTTGTGGAAGAGCCTAAGCTATGGAAAAATTATTTGCCGCTCTTTGCTCTGAGACCTCTGGCCACGCGACTGGAGCAAGCAGAGATGAATGCCGAGGACAGGCCTCGCTTCTGGCAGGGAAACCGAAAGCCAGATGAGGTGCAGAATCTCAAGCGTGCGATTATTGAGAGCAAGGACCTTGAAAAAGACTTGGTCGACATTTGTGAACGTGCCTTGTCCGATGGTTCTGCAAAGTATGATGCTGTACTTGCAACGAGCTCATCAGAACTACGCATACCGGTGCACCGCTTCTTGCTCACGGGTAGAAGTAGAACACTTCGAAGCGGCTTCCAAAACCTTGAGAAAGAGGGAGACGCATTCGCCATTCCAGATGTTGCTATCGCTGAGGTAGATGGTGAGGGCCGTACGATCATCAACTTCCAAGGCTACGACGTCCTTTCACTTGTCGATTTGGCTCTCTACCTCTACAGCGACCAAGTCATCGAGTTTTGGCACATTCGCAACGTGCCGCAGATGTCCCACAGGTACAGGCAAGTACGCACAGAGCTGATGAAGTTGTCATCCAAATTGGAGCTTCTCCGACTGGAACCTGCCGTCCGCCAGATGATTGAAACGCGGCCTTGCCTGGACATGGACTTCGAAATCGCTTTGCGCGATCCCGACTTCTTCCAGGATAGCGACGTGGTAATACAGCTGGAAGATGGAGAAGTCCGAGCGCACAGCGTGCCTCTTTGCACTCGTTGCCCATTCTTCGAAGGTCTCTTTATGGGCCGAGCTGGTGGCCGTTGGCTTGCTGGACGTGAAGATGAGGAAGTCACAGTCGATCTGTCGCACATCACCGTCGATACATTCAACCTCGTCCTCCGGCATCTCTACGCCGACACAGGGACCGAGCTTTTTGACGACATCGCTAGTGCCAATCTAGACGAATTCCTCGATCTTGTCTTGGATGTGCTAGGAGCAGCAAATGAGCTTATGCTTGACCGTCTATCACAGATCTGTCAGTCCGTCATCGGACGCTATGTCAGCGCACGAAACGTCTGCTGGCTGCTCAATGCTATCTCCCCTAGCTCAGTCCACGAGTTCAAGCACGCGAGCTTGGAATATTTGTGTCTGAGCTTGGAGTCTATGCTACAGGGCCGCCATCTCAATGAGCTTGACGAAGATCTGATCGAGGAACTCGACGAAGTCGTTCGCCAAAATCAACTGGCTTGTATGCCCTTCGCCAAAAGCGGACGCGCCGAGGAAGACTTGCACGAGCGCCATCCGGACCTGATCGCTAGTATCGACCGCAATAGGCAAGTAAAGATCGACTCTATCAGGTTGAGGAGCAAGTTCCAGGACCTGAATTCGTCCACACCTGGCTCTCTTCACGATGACGGAATGCAGTCAACATCGCAAAAACCTAGGCGCGGTTCGGCCATCGCTGGCAAAGCTGACCCAGAAAAACCACCATTGAAGGCCAAGGCTTCATCGAAGGACATGATGTTTTCCATGGACGAGGAGATGGGCTCGCCGTACCGATCACCAGGGCCTTCTCCTGCGATCAAGCCAATTTCCACTCCGAAACTCGACCGTGGTCCGTCTGAATCACCTATGGATGATGGATGGCTAGATGCCCGAGGCAATTCTGTCACATCTCCTACACTAAGGCCCCAGCAATCTTACACGCCAGGTGCAATGACTCCGCGGACACCGAAATCGCCTCTACTCGGTGGACGAACGCCACCTAGCCACGGGCAGCCCTGGACTGCAACTCCTCTGGCAGGAGCACCGAAGACGGGCCTTCGAGACATCATGGCGCAAGCCTCTTCCGGCAGAACATCATCGTTGTCACAGGGTCTCGAGTCGCAGAAGGCCGCCGCGGACAAGTCTGCGACCTCACCGTTCAACCTACCTGCGCCAAAGCTCTCGCAAAAGGAACGCAAGAAGATGCTGCAGCAGCAACAAGCTGCTAACGCACAGTCAGCGACAAGGCTGAATGAAAGTCAGATCACCGCAGGCACAACTCGTGGCGGCTCGCCGTGGCAGACCGTCTCGGCGCAAAAGGTTCCATCGCTGAAGGAGGTCATTGACAAAGCTGCATCTCCTGCACCTGCAACGCCATCCAAACCTGCGCAGCGTGCAGCATCGACACCGCATCTCACCATGCGTCAAACAGTAGCTAACCCGAAGCCTGCGCCACCCTCGCAAGCCAAACCGATAGCGAGTCCAAGCCCTCAACATCACCAGCAGCGGCCTCGTCACAGCGTTCCCGAGAACAAATCGCCGCGTCCGACTGTGCAGCAGCATAACGCAAACTTCCCTTCCATTGCGCAGAGCGTCCGCCACACCCCTGCACCCGTAGAACCTACCTTGCAACTCAGCATCGATGACATTGTCGAGCAAGAGCGACTTCAGAAGGAACTCCTCAAGGAGGCTGTTGCAAAGCGCGACTTGGGAGAAATCCAGGCCGAGCAGGAGTTTGCCGAGTGGTGGGAGAAGGAAAGTCGCAGGGTGCAAGGCTATGATGTTGAGCCGGCCGATGAGAAGGCTAAAGGCGACGCCGCGAAGGCCAATGCGAAGAAGGGCCCTCGGCGAAAGCCTAGAGGTGAAGGCTCAGGCCGCGGTGGAAAAGGAAAGGCGAATGGAAGTGGCAGTGGCAGTGGACATGGGAGAGGAGTACCGCCGGCCAATGGACCTACAAAGGGTCGTGGACAGCCTCAGACTCAGGCTCAGAGGGGCTGATCTAACATCTGTATTGCGTGATCTATTGGTGAAATGGAAGACATATCGGGTTTCGTATTTCTTTGTAAATTAGCACATGTATGGCTGGCTGGCTGACTGGATATGAGGAACGGCAATAATGGTAGAAGCACAACAATCAAGATGTATGTATGCCTGGACCTGCCACTTTGAGTAAGCGAGCCAGTAAATGTTTCGGTATTGTTAAGTAAAGTTGTTAAGCCTTGGGCAAGCGAAAGCTACAGCTACACTAAATTGACGAGTGTGGAGAGAACAAGGCGGCCGAACACTCCGAATCTCAACATCACTCGGCCCGCCCCCAGCTGGAGTAAGGAAGGAAGGAAGACAAACCACGCACTACCATTTGTCTCATAGAGAGCAGCACTGCACTACCTACTGTTACATCACCGTCACGCTTCCTCGCCACGTTGTCAACTACGCCACCACCAGCCACGCCTACTCCAATCACCAACCACGCGAACCGCACGTTCGGCCCACACGAGTTCGGCCGCGTTCGGACACGCTGACTGACCAGTCGTCGACCTACTCTTGCGCCGCGAGGCCACACACCAGCCTGAAGGACCTGCAACACTTCAAAAACCGGCAGTGAGCAATACCATTGCCACTCCCGCCGCCATGCCGAGCGCCTCAACATCCCATCCCACCCCGACTGCCATGCCGTCAGCAGCCATGCCTGCCAGCCCCAAAGCCTCCGCTGGCCCTACACGTCCAGGCCTGCTCAAGCGACACTCCAGCCATTCCGCAACTGTGCAGGGAAAGCAAGCAGCTCGCGACACCGTTTCGCCTGGCTCGCAGCCCGAGACCCAGCAAGCCCTCCGACACACCGCGCGCAACAACAAGCACGCGCGGATCATTCTGCCGCGCAACCACAGCAGCGGCCGCAACTTGCCCAAAATGGCTCGCCAGCAGGCCGTCGTGGCGCAGGACTCCGCGCAGCGACAACATGGCCGCAACCGGAGCCACGAAAACGACACGGAAATCCGCTTGCCGGGCAGCCTGGACGAGAGCTCGCCGGCGCAACTGCAAGTGCAACGCGAGCAGCAGCGGCCGGCAATGCGGCGCAATATGACTTCGGTACACTTGTCGCGCAATGCGTCGCATACCAAGCTGAAGAAGAATCTCTCGCACGGCCAACTGCAGCGGTTGAACTCAAGGGGCAACTTGGCAGCGATGGGTCAGTCGAGTATCAAAGCTCCGCCTTCTCCTGGATTGAAGGGTAAGAACAAGAGGCCGAAGAGCGCGGACACGGGCAAGTGGGCATTGGAGAAAGATCTGCACGAGCAGGAGGTTGAGCTGGCGCTGAAGATTGCTGAGAAGAAAGCACGGGGTCCGAAGAAGGTTGGGTTTGCTGTGGGCAGTTCGGGCGACAGCACTGGTGGCGAGGAGGCAATTGAAGATATGGAAGATGCTGGGATGGAGGAGGGCGATTGGACGGAAGAGAGCACGAGTGCGAGTCCCTACAGCACGAGACAGAATACGGCGAATAACTCGCGGAGGACAAGTTCGGCACAAGAGCGAGTGACTGAGAGGGCATTGATGGCGGCTGCCACCGCGAAGATCGCCAACGAAGCGCCACATTTAGTCAAGGTTGAGGCAGCAGAGCAGGGACCGAGGTCTGTTGTTCAGGAAGAGCAGCCTACCACGAAAGTCCCTGGTGAGGAAGAGGATGATGACGAAGCTACGGCCACTGAAGAAGACGACGAGGTTGAGAACTCACCTAAGTCGCGTAGTGAATACTTGGACTCGAAGACCAACCAGGACCTTTCACTTCCGGCTACGCAACCACGGCAAGAACCGCCACAGCAAATTTCGCAAGCTCCACACCAACAATTACAACCGCCACCGCAGCAGATGCAACAAACACAGCAACCTCAGAAAGTATCACAGGTCCCGAGGAGCCCGTTGCATGGCGCGAAAGAGCACCCAAATCCGACCATTCCCCTATTGAGGAATATTAGTAGTAATAACCCGTCGCCAGCCATGACCAGCAATGTCAACGCCATGGACAACTCGCATAGCACCGACGGCTCTCCTGCGACGTCAACGATCTCCGGCCGCTCTACTCTGGCAGGCGATGGCGATCAAGACGAGCTCGTGTCGCGCTTCATTCCTAGCACATCACATCCGGGAAGCAATCCAGTAACCACACAAAATACTCCCAAATCAGCACAATTCCACACACCCCCAGCGGGAGATTCCATGCGCAACCCAGACAACCGAAATACGCACCATCATTCACACTCTAATCAGACTGGCGACGCAGTAAGCCCCGGCAACTCCACCAGATCCGGTTCCTCCGGCACCGCAACTCCTTCCATCGGCCGCTCGAGAATCGAACTGAAAATGCTGCAAGAGAAAGCCATGGCAGAAATCCACTCCGTCGTCGATCGCAACCCGTTCATCCCCGCCCACGTCTACGACCGCCGCAACGAAAGTCTGAAGTCGTACCTGAACCTTGCCGCCCTCAACAACAACAACACCCCGATTCCCGCCGCGACAACAACAAACACTCTGGCAAACTCAAGCAACCTCTCTCTCGGTCCTGAAATCTTCCAAGGCCGCTTCAAAGCTGTACACACCGAGTTGCGCGTCGTGCAGAAATTCAGAGATCCTCTGGCGGAATCCGTGGCGCGTTTGAGGGCCTGCAAGGGTTCGAAATTAAGTCTGCGCTCTTCACCGCAGAAATTGCACGCTGCGGCGTTGCGGACGAGCAAAAGTGCTATCTCTCTGCCTGCTTCTGCGGCTGCGGCTGGTAAGGGTAAGGCTGGCGGGGGTTTGCATTCAAGAGCTGTTAGTGGCGCTGCGGCTGAGAAGGCTTTGAGTGGCAGTCCGGTTAAGGGCGGGCCTGTTGGTGGTGCTGAGGCGCAGCAGTTGCAGGGTTCGAAGAGCTCGGTTAATGTCCAGCAGCAGGGCCAGCAGCAGATGCAGCAGCAGCGCAGGATCCAGGGTCAGAGGGGAGTTTCTTTTGCTGGGGCGGCGGATGCTGGGAGTGGTCAAAATGGGGAAGATGGTGGATCGCAAGAGGCTGGTGCCGTTGGGCCGGATGTGCTTGCTAGGAGGTTGTGGGCTGAGGTTGGGAGTGGGTCGGGGGGAATGTGAGTGACTTCGAGAGGATGATGGAAGAGGAGGAAACTGGTTGAGGGGAGAGGCGTTGGTGACGTCCTTCTGGTTGCTCTACTGGCTGATGGCTCGAGATTGTAATTTTTTTGGTTTTGGTTTTGGTTTGGTATGACCTGATATCAACAATGGTCAGCAGAGGAAGAGATGTTTGGGTTTAGCGAAGGCGTTTATTGGTCCCGCGTACATTTGCGTCGTCCTGGCTCTCGATTGCTTGTTGGACTTTCTTTTCTTCACGAACTGGCCGGAAGAGTTTGGTAAACACGACACTTATCATTAGATGGAGAGGGAGCAGAGGCAGTGATGCTTGGGATTTCTTGTATGATAGTTCTTCTCGATGTATTGATTTCTTGTTCAGGCTCAATTACATGTATGTTTGAAGTCAAACCGCCGAAACGACCCTTGCATTCCGGCGACTTTTCCATCCTCGCCTCGGAGACATACAGTATACGCGCTCCTGCAGCTGACCAATACACTACATATATAGGTACAGTACCAGTCCTATTCAGGAGTCCATTGTTCGCTTAACTCTCAGCTTTGCAGCTCCCTCCCAACCTCCAGATCGTCTCGCAAGAATCTTATCAGTCCAAACATTCAAAAACCACCGCTCTCCAATCACCCACTCTCCCACCCAAAACCAAAACCAGAAATCAAGTCAATCAAAAACGATATCATGTCCCCCACCTCCTTCCCCTGGCCTCAACCAACCTCAGCAAGCGCCTCCTACTCCCTACAATGTCACTGCGCCGCCATCCAATTCTCCATCAAACTCTCCCCGCCCTTGCTCGAAAGCGAAGCGCAAGGTGAAGGAGTTTACACCGCGATCGAGTGCGACTGCACGCATTGCGAGACTAAAGGCATCTTGGCCTGTCATCCGAAAGTGGGGGATTTGAAGTGGGAGGCAGGGAATGAGGTACGTCTTGATTTTCTGAACCTGTTCTTTTCGCTTTTCCGTCGATTTCGTTTTCCATCTTTATGGGGCTACTGATTTTTGGGTAGAAGGGTGTTTTTTCTCCTCCGTTTTTTTTATCACTCGTTGGGAATCCGTGTGGAAGAACGTGCTACCTTTATTCTGCGCTGATCGCTTAATTGGCGGACTTGGTTGGTTTGATTGTGTGTTTGTTTGTTTGTTTGTTTGTTTGACTGATTGAAACGCGGGCTTCACATGCAACTGTCTCGACTAGTCCTCTCCTAACACATATTCTCTGACACCGAAACAGGAATATTTGGTAACTTACCTCACCGGCCGAAGGAAGAATCCTCACTGGTTCTGCAAGAAATGCGGCAGCACTTTGGGGACGGATTTGAGTTGGTTGATGGAGAATGTCCTGGTGAACGAAGAGCCTCGCGTTACGATCAATTTGAGGATGTTGAAGGATATCAGAGTTGGGGAGTTGAAGATTGAGAAGCGGGCAGGGATGAGGAATGCTTAGCATCGTTATATGTATTGGGTGAGGATGTTGTTATGTTATCTTGTTTTACCGTAATCTAGAATGCCTCTGCTTTAGGTAAAGAGGTCGACGGATGAGATGGAGTGACGGGAGAGGATGACAGGGTCACTTGTTTGAACTGGTTTGATACACGCACGCTGTGGATGTCCAATCTTGGGGTATCTCTAGATATGCCCAATGCCCATGCTTGTATGCTTATGCTCATGCTCTTCGTGCTCATGTTCTGGTGCCGATCTGACTATGCTGATACTAATGACAAGACCTGCACTTCGAACCAAAAAAATCCAACGCTCTCCTATCTGAACTCCTTGTCGACACTCTCGAATCCGTTGAGGAAACCCAAGAAAGCCATGACACCAAGGCCGGGGTCAAGGTTACCGGTAGTGGCGCGGACGGAGTGCATGCTCAATTGGGGGATACCGCAGTCGATGGCCCTGATACCCGTAGCGGAACTCAGCATGGGACCAACAGTGCCGCCAGATCGCGAGTCATTCCTGATCTGGAACACTTGCAGTTTGGCGCCGACTTTGTCTGCGCAGCGTTGCATGATGGCCGTCGAGACCGAGTCTGTGGTCATGTGGCCGTTGGAGTCGGCCGAGACGACGATGCCAACGTTGAGGCGCGGCGAGTGATTTTCGAGGTAGGCGTTGAGGAAGTTGGGGTTAACGGCGTGGATCACGTCTGAGGAGACGAGGAAGGAGTTGGCGTAGGTTTGGCCCATGATGCTGTTGCTGGAGACGTCGTTGTTGAGAGAGGTAACGGCGCGCTCCATGACCGATGGTAGGAAGTTACCTCGGGCACCCTGGCGGAGAAGAGAGCCGATTTCTTCGTTATCGAACAGGCCGACTGCTTTGATGATTGAACTGTCGACTGTGTCCGTGGATTGTGCGTCGATCAGGGCTTGGATGGCGGCCCAAGAGCAAAGCTTGTCGTCCACTCGTCCAGCGAAGATGAACTCTTTGTCGAGGCCGCCAACGGTTGCAGGCTGGACATCGAACAGCTCCAGCTCCCAGTTGATGATGTTACCGTAGTCGTTGGCCTTGAGGCCGAGCTCGTTTGCGATCGCCCGCACAAGACGAGGAGGCTGGGTAGACACGAAGGCTGAAGCACCGCCTCCAGTGCTGCCGACGAACGATGGCTTGCTGAAAGGCTCAACGGTCTCTTCAGACGTCTCAGAGTCTTCGAGACCGATGATTGGGACCATTTGAGTCTCTGGGTTGAAGGGACCCTGTGCAGCCGCACCAAAGTGGGGTGCCAGAGTGGGAATACGCGCAATAGGCCAGTCCAGCTTGACCAACTTGGAAACAATCTTGCTACCCTCCTTGACCAAAACACGCCCACCAATGCCCAGGTCACGATCCCACCAAGTGTTGTTTGGTGCTCCAGCGTAGGGAGCCACGCCGAGCTGAATGTATCCTGCCTTGTTGGGCACCTGCGACACAGGCTTCAGCTTGGCCGTGAGAGCGTCTACATGACCAGCCAGAATGGCAGCGCCGTTTCCAGGCTTGTATTGACCTCCAACACTGAAAGCCATGAGCGCGCTGCCGTTGCGCTCGACAAAGTATTTGCCTTGCGGCTCGATCTTCCATGCATCTCTCTCGCTGAGCTCTTTCCATCCGGCCTCTTTCAATTGTGTCTTTACAGCATCGACGCAGTGGAATACGGTCGGGTTGTCGGTCAAAAAGTCACAGAACGGCTTTGTGTACTTTTCGGCGTTCTCGCGAGTCGCCTGCTTGAAGCGAGCGGCCTTGTCTTCTTGCGGTATCGATGAACCCGCGACAGTGTTGGTCATCGCTGGCAGACCGCGCTGGACCTGTTGGGCGAACTCTTTCTGCTCGGCCTCCGTAGCTGTTCCAGTAGCAACTCGGTTCATCAATTGTTTTGTGTACGCGTCCGATCCACAAAGTTGGAGAAGCGGGTGCTGTTGAGGCTGAGGCAAAGTAACCTTCTGGGTAAATGAAGGCTGGGACCTGATCGGTGCGGTGCTCTCTTCGTATAGCGTTCGTCTGGGGGGAGCATCAAAGTTCATGTCTTCCATGTTGTGGCGGAGGCTTTGCATTGATGCGACATTGCGGACCATTGTTGCGTCTGAGGTGATAAGTTGATGGCGTTTGAAGTGATGCTACTGTAAGGTACGAGGGTAAGGTATGTCGAGAGTGCCAAGTGGGAAGATGAGATAGTGAGGCGGTGGTAAGACTTGAGATGCAAGATACGGGAGACGAGATAGTTAGATAGGCGCCAGGCAACGTGATGCGATCAGCTGGTCGACCCAAGGACCGAGCTCGTCGGACAAGCATGCCGCGAGCTCTCTCCCCAGCTTACAACGGCCGACGCTCCACGACCGGTCAGGAAGTTTGAGACGCGTTCAGAGGCGGATACACGGATATAAACAGAAGAATGCCAGCTCGGCGTTTCAAACTTGATTGTATCGAGGTGAATGGCTCAACAGTGAAAGTGGACCTGCGCCACACACGTAAATGCCGTGAGATCCCCCCGCCGCCCGAAACTCGAGACGGCCATCGCAGGATGAGAAACCGGGCAGGCCATTGTCCAGAACACTGGCCCGGTAAGGCTTGCGTCAGTCTGCCAGGAAAGCCCCAAGACGTATATTTGTGCCTTGTAAGAAGGCTGAACTGACACGTCCTTGACTGTATCCTTTCGCAAGTAAACCAATCCCACTTCGTGCTCCTACTTCTCGTTCCACCAAACTAGACTACTATTCCTACCTACTGTACCTGTATTCCACCATCAATATGCCTCCAGTCCAAGGCAACGGCAAGGCCCCGAACATCGCAAACCCCAACCTTCCTACAACACCCTCTTCGAAAGCACCCTCGAAAGCACCCTCCGTCGCGGGCTCAGCAGCTCCCACCGAATCCGCCACCGCAGTCGCCAAAGACGACCCAGCCAAGGCGATCGAGAAACTCGAGATCCGCACCAAAGCCGTCAACACGAACAATGTTGCGCGCGTCGCAAACTCCCACCTCACATCGAGCGATGCCAAGCTGCACCCGCTCGTGAGCTTGAAGAATGGCAAACCGCTGGAGAAATTCCCGGAAACGAGCGCGGGTCTTGCGAAGTTGACTTGTAAGTCACGATGTTGCTACGATGCGATCAGAAACTGTGACTTCGCTGTGTGTAGTTCTAGTGCTGATGTGATTCTTCCAGTGGTCAATATCGACAACATGCTCAACGCGCTTGATGCTGAGCGTTCTGGCAATGAGGCGGTGAAACGAGAGAAACTGCGCGTCCAGATCGGTCTCAAGCCTAACCCGGCATAGATGAGATGTTTTGGTGTGGTTCTGGTCATCGAGGTCCACAGGGCGGCGGCAGCAATCGTTGATGTGCTCTCAAAGGAAGGGCGTGTCCGAACGATCCTGTTGGTTTAGAGGACTCTCGAGAGCGGCTGTGCATCCCCAGAGGATGCAATGACACAGACATCAAAGACAGCCATGCGAAATGATACAAAACCTTTTGATGAAAAGAGCAAGACTCTCCCAAGTGTAGTGATGTCCGTAAACACCGAAAATTGACTAGGTGGAGTGGAACTCGAACGAAGCACGAGCGAAGGAAAGAGCGACCTCCGAGTCCCTGCCATGTCGCGGATCTCATCTGTAGCCGCCAGAGCTGAGCATCTCAACTGACCTCTCCATCGCCATAGCCATAGGGGTAGCCATTACACATCGCAGACTGAAGATAACAACCCCCACCAAGCAGAACAAGCATCACAAGCGCGATTGTAAGTCAATCCCACGCGACGATCGTCAACGGGAGACAAACCTCATCGACAATTACGCGAACCATCACCAGTTAGAAGCGGGAGTTGCGTAATAATGCAACCAGACCGTCACAGGGTAATTTTTTGAGGCATTTCTTGACTGCGGGACACGCTCCGCAACACCATGCTTCTCTGGGGGAATGGACTCACGTTGCGGTCCCTGAATTGTTATTCCCTTGATACCGAGAGCAACAGATTTCATTGCCGTGGGGTTTATCGACGGACGATTACTGTATATCTCTTCAGTCAGGCTGTTGGTCGAGACGATCTGTCTTCTAACACGCTGGATGGACGTTTGATGGCTGGACGGCCGGGTGTCACGAAAGTTGTGAAGAATCTCAGCAAGGATCAGTGCAAGACCGTACAGTAAGACAGCCAGTATTCTCGATCAGAATAGTGTACCATACATATTCCGTGAGCGTGACGAGCATCAGATAGAACTATATCATATCATTAACATGTTCTCCGCGGGTACTCGGGTCGGTAGAGCTCATGCTGAATCTAGAGATTCCGTCTGCAAGCAGCGATGCGGCGAGCAGGTGCGTCAAGAAGCGTTACCACAAGCAGACAAGAGCATGCATGCGCAATCGGGACGCCTGAAGTGCATCTGTTCGAGCAGCTGGGCTTCTGACTGGAGCGAGGTAAAGTAGTCTGCTTTCGAGTCGGATCTTTGACTGCCGGAACGCTACTACGTGCTACTGTAAGGGTCCAAGAAAGAAGAGATTTTCCGTGAACAAGAAAAACAATGGAATTGGACAAGAACAATGATGACGGTGATGAGAGACAAGACATGGATGCTGCAAAGGGAGAGTAGTTCCTCCTCCTGAGGGATGGCCAGCTCGTACAGTAGCTTCGGGGAGACGAGGCTCGGGTGGTGGCTGTGTTGCATTGTGCATGAGGAACGCGCGTGTGTCAAAACTTCAAGGCAGGCCGGCAAATGACCTGACCTGTCCAGTCCAGTCCTGTACTGTCCTGGCTGAGCGTGGCCCCGAGATTGTTAGTCGGAGCCGTTCACCGTTGAGCTGTGCTGTGACTTTTGACTTGGTGTCATGGGAAAGAGTCGAGCACACCGCTACCTGATTCAAGTGTTCGTGCTCGTGCTGAGTCAAAAGTCAGCAGAAAGGGAGGTGGGCTACTATGCAGACTATGTGAACTCAGCACCAAAGGAGGCACGTCAGATAGTCAGACATGTAAGCTGTTTTGTTGTGGGATTGGGGTCACAAGGATTTACGCAGCACAGCATGGAGGAGAAGAAGAAGTGCCTACTGCTACTGCTACTGCTACTGCTACACTAGACAGGCAGCGGCAGTGTGGAGATGCCGCGGGCAAGCGTGCAGCACGGCCAGTGTTTGTGTGTCAAGTTGTTGGTTGTGGATTGGTGGATTGGTGGAGGAGTGTGGACTGGTGCACAGCTGGTCGTGGTAAGTTAAAATGGGAGTTCGAGTTTGGTGGTGGGAGTGCGCAGTTGCCAGTGCTGGCTGTAAGTTCGTGCGTAGTGCAGTGCCTGCCCGCCTCGCTCGCTCGCTCGCTGCCCGCGCTGCCTTGCCTTTCAAGTCCTGTCCTCTCTCTCTTCCTCCCTCCCTCCCCTCATCCACATCCTCTGCACGAGGGGTTGTTTGATTTTGGTTGACCAGACGTCCAACACCCGCGGCCATCTACGGCCACCGCCATCCTGGTGGTGTGTCAGGCCTTGCGCTTTTCTCTAGTTCTTCTCAGTTCTACATCTCCTCTCTACCGCTCAACTCAGTCAATCTCGTCATTCCCGGCAAAGCACAGCGACGGCGTTCCGGTCAATCCAATACCCAGCAACACCCCATACATACCCAAAAGATACCCGCCAAACATTGCCTCATGATTTAAACAGTCGATTTCCACAACTAGCACCAACACACCTATTTCCTCGCCGCCACCAACACCACCGCCTTCAACTCACCTGCTCTTTCGGCGCTCAGTCCGCGAATTGCGCAAATCCAGCAAGCAAGCGTCGCTCACGCTTCTCCGCACGCCGAGTATGGTCGTCCGTCCAGATGGCACCAAATGGGCATGCCAATCATGCCTCAAGGGCCACCGTGTAAGCGGATGCACCCATACAGGTAGGTTCTGCTGCTGCGGCTTTGTTGCGCCGCTGACTGACTAGCTTGCTGACTGACGCCACTTGTCGCAGATCGCGAACTCATCCTTGTTCCCAAAAAGGGTAGGCCTGTTACACAATGCCAGCACTGCCGACAAGAACGCAAGAAAAGGTCCGCCCACGTTAAATGCGAGTGTGGCGAGTCAGATAAACCCCATCATCCCAAAGAGAAATGCATACATCTCCGTGAGGCCGAAGAGAAAGCAAAGGCCAACGGATTTCACGAAGAACATCACGACGAAAAGGACCATGCGCATCTCGCTGCGGTCACGGAGGAACAAGGCTGCTGCTGTCCCCACGGCGGCAAGTGTACTTGCGCATTGCTCAAGAAGGAGGACGACCACGGTGGAAGCCCTCCACATGGAAAGCCCGCAGTGCAAAAGCCACGCTTAGAGTCCCACAAGTCCGAAGGTTCCATCACCGTCTTTGCCAATGGTCACCATAAGCCAGTACATCGGAAGAACCACGCTGCACACGAGTGTGGAATGCCCTATAAAATGCCCATGTCCAGGCACAAGCAGGACCCGAATGTCTCACGTGTTGCCCGGAGGTCCATGGACAACCTCTCGCTGAACACCCACAATATGGCTAGCGCCACTCAAGGATATCCTATCCCACAATTCAACCCCGCGAGGCGCATGTCGAAATCCGAGCAGACATCTCCAAAGATGCGACCCAGCCTACTCGGGAACTTCCAGGGCTTGTCAGACAACCAACTGTCCGCTGTCGACTTTGTGGGCCTTGATCCTGTCAGAACAAACGAAACTGCACACTCGACAACAAGCGAAGCTGGCCTCCAGCAGATGGATCCCATGTCGGCTCTTGCTGACAACTTCTTCGACCCCTGGTCTGCATTCCCCTCTGGTGATTCTCAGACAATGCCGAACAACAACCCATTCGGCGTCTGGGCGACCGCACACGACCTCACTGGCACTAACCAGCCTGCTCTGACCGCAGCTTCGTCTGGAACGCAGTCCGAAGCTGACGAAATCCCTGCGATGGAAGACGTCTTTGAGCCAGGCATGCCAAGCATACAGGAAGACGTCAGCAACTCCAACTATGATTCCCTACTGCCTGGAAACCCAAACCAGGTCAACAGACGCAGCTTGCCTCCGGGTTTCTTTGGCAACGCGGACTTTGCGATGTCTGCTTTCAACAACTGGCCTGCGCAGTCCAACGCTTATGACAACATGGGCGACAAGACCAAGACTGCAGACCTGCAGACATCTTCCATGTTCGACGATGCCTGGCAAATGCCTGTGTCTCAGCCTACCAACGATGCGCAACTCCAATCCATGGGTGGTATTTCATTGTCCTCGAATGCGAGGTCGATCCCTCAATCTACCGGAACATCGACTCCTCCAGATGACATTATGCGTTCGCTTTTCCCGGAGATGGACTTTGACAACGACGTCTTCGCAGCAGACAACACTTACAAACAAGTAACTCAGTCATCGGCCCCATCTCTGACCAGCGGCGTGGACCTTGGAGCACTGAGCGATCACGAAGTGGGATTCGCCGCACAATCTTGGACCGATGGCTCGTTGAGCGTACCGAACGACCCATTCACCTCGCCCTATGCGTTCCCTAATGAGTTTTCAAATCAAGGCTACGCCTCTGGTTGGAACCAGTATGTCTAGTGTGCCACTCATCAGATGGTGCATATGCTGACTAGTCCACCAGATAACATCTGTGTTGGGCGTGGTGCCGCCCGCTTTTCTCATTGAACTGGCGCGAACGACATTCTGTTTTGGTGGCGTTTTGCACTCGGTCCATGGTGTTTAGCACACTACCGATTTCGGTATGTTGGCATTGGCTGATGCAGGCAAGCGTGCGGGTTGTGTCGGTGGGTTTACAAGCTCCTTGGCTTGGTCCGATTTGGGCGAGTGAAAGAGTACATAGATTTGACAATGTGAAAACGACTTTGAAATTCATTCGCTTCTCTTCTGGCGAGTGCTCAGCACGGGATGGAAACACTCGCCCAATGAAACATCTTGGGGAGGTTTACCCGCTTACGAGGTTGCCCACGCTTACTTGAGATGTATCGTCGCTGAACACCGAAATCACGCGCAAGGTCGCAGCTTTTCCGTCTGTAGAATCTCTATCATATGGTATGTTGGCTCAATACAAGCCCGGAAGTCGTTGGGCAACGATCTGCATGCTCAGAGTGGATGCGGCAACTCCAAACAAGCCTAGGTTCGAAGCTGCTAGGATGGCACCACGACACGTGCTCGCAACATCACTTCTGCGTGGTTCGCCAAGTGCTATCAATCAACCACCTACGTCGGATCTCTCTCACATACCTAGGTACTCTACACGCGCTCATACGTCGCTAGAGATTGCCATTGCCCACTATCTATCCTAACCGAGTGCATCTCGCTGTAAGCGATACGGTTAGTCGAAGCCACCGCAATGCTTTATAAACGGACTCTTCTCACAATACTTGCCACCATCCTCGTCTACTCAGCATATCAGTACTCGGTCCGCATCGGCGGTACAACAGCCCTACCAATTATGAAGCGCTCCATGGTACGCCACCCACCTACCTCTACTCAACCTCAATCATCACATCGTTAATTGATACGCAACCCAGATGCTGGCCTCAATGGCTGGCCTTTCCCAGGCATCACTGACACAACCAAGTTACAACCAAAGCGACATCCGCATGAACCAGATCCAAGTTGTAGGAACCCACAACAGCTACCATCGCGAGATCAACATCACAACTGAACGCGCCGCTTTCGAGGAATTCCACGACAACGAAAAGAACCTCTACTACTCCCACACAGACCTCGACATCCAATTGGAACATCAGAGCGTGCGCTCTCTTGAGCTCGACCTGCACTCAGATGTGGAAGGCGGACTCTACGCGAACCCACTGCTGTGGAAAATGGCCAACCTGACCAACGATACGATCCCGTTCCACGACCCTAATATGACCAAGCCCGGTCTCAAAGTCTTCCACGTCACTGACGGCGACCCACACTCGGTCTGCCACACTTTCCTCGAGTGCCTCTGGCAACTCAAGGGCTGGTCCGACAACCACCCCAACCACCTCCCCATCCTCATCGACCTCGAGCTTAAGATGGAAGCCCCCGCCTGTGGTAAAGGCGGTATCTGCGCGGACGAAGCTTTGCACTGGACTCTGCCGCGCCTTCTGAACGTCGACTCTGAGATCCGCAGCATTCTGCCCGCAAGCAAACTCATCGTCCCGGACGACGTGCGCCACGGCAACCTCACCCTCGAGCAATCAGTCCTGCAACACGGTTGGCCAACCCTCGCCAGCGCCCGCGGCAAATTCATGTTCTTCTTCGACAACGAGCCTGATTCGGGCCCGCCAGCCCTCTACGCCGGTCCCGGTCACGAGTCTCTGCAGAACCGCACGGTTTTCACCAACGGCGTCGAAGGCCAGCCTGACGCGGCTTTCATCAAGAAGAACGACCCCACTGACACGGTGGAGCTGCAGCGTCTTGTTAGGAAAGGGTACATTATTCGCACTCGTGCGGATATTCCTCTCGATACTGTCTTGGCCCGTGATACCACGATGAGGGAGTTGGCGTTTGAGAGCGCGGCGCAGATTGTCTCTACAGACTATCCGGCGTATGGCATGTCGAGTCGTTGGGACTGGGATTATGCTGTGAGGTTGCCTGGTGGCGCGGTGGCGAGGTGTAACCCTATTTCCGCGCCGGAGTGGTGTGATGATGGGGCTTTGGAGTGATATGGGCTCGTGAATGGCTATGTTTGGCGGGACAGTGGTGGTTTGTGGTATATAGTCTTTTGTCACCACGCCCGACCAGGAACGTCCTGCAAAGTAAAGGCAGCTTACGTTCTATCGCCTCAGAAGTAGCTATACCAACCCAATCCCCTAGAAAGAGAAAGGAAACATATCATTTAACTACTCGTCCCGATACATCTTCCCCAGCTCCGTCAAACCCCCCTCATCATCCAACATCCTTGCCCACTTCCCCACCGTCCCACAATCCCTCATCGGCCCAAACCAAGCATACCGCTCAACCCAATCCAGCGAATCCAGATACTTACAACTCTCCCTCGCAAAGTTCTCCACATGCCCCCTCTCCAACGGACTCTCCGCATTCCAATTCGTAGCAGCAAACTCCGTAATCCAAACCGGCTTGTCCGGCCCCAGCTGATGGTGCGTACTCCAAATGTAATCGTAAAACCCGCCCAAATCGACGCCGTACCAATGCAAGCAGTAGAAATCAATATCGCTGCCCCCCGCGCGAATCCGCTGCAAGAAATCCGCCAGCCAGCCGACCGCATGGCCCGCGCTAGAGATCCCCGGCGAACCGCAGCGGATCCCTTGCTTGCGCAGGGGCTCGAAGTGGGCGAGCCATGCGTTTGCGGCGGCTTCGGCGGTCATGTTGGATTGGTCGGGGAGTTCGGGCTCATTGAAGGCTATGGCTGTTTTGGCGGCGGGGTTGGAGGAGGTGATCTTGGAGGCGAGGTCTTCGATGCCGACGGCGTTCCATTGCATGGGGATGAATTCGAGGGAGGTCGAGTCCGGGGTTGGGTTCGGGGACCAGTTGTAGAGCCAGGAAATTTTGGAGCCGGGTTTGGTGAAAGGGTGGACGGGGTCGGTGTTTTGGACGGGCCAGCAGAGGCCGCGTTTGGAGGGCATTGTTGCTGTTCTTTTGGCTCTGTATTGTCTTTTGTTTTGAATTTTTCTCTTCGTTCTTCTGATGAGCTGGTTCTGTTTTTCTTTTCTCTGAGGTTGTGGTGACTAGTAGGTAGGAGATGGAAAGATGAGGTGGATGTGAGTTTGACTACGAGATACCTGCGAGTATGTGGATGACGTGGCGAGCTTGGAAGTCCACTTAATAGACGCCATATTGCAGAGTTGGTTATGCCTTCTTCTCGGCATAACAAGGCATGCAATAGTAATGTGCCTACAATTGGCAGGCTCACATGAGATCAAGCAGCTGGTCTTTGGCAGGCCCGACTTGTTGTGGTCTGCATTTGTCTTCTCTGTCGTTGCCGGTTGGGACGGAAGAGTGAAATCCCATGCAAGGGACCTTGCGGGTCACGTCCTTGCGTTGCATCAAGTACAGAGAAGAAGCTTCGGCGTCTCAAATGTCCTATTTGATGAAGGCAGGTCGCTGATTACCATGTATTGGTGGCGATCAGTGCCATGGCAATCGCCCGTGTCTCACTGCAACGTGTTGTTAGCCGTGGGGGAAGTCCGGGGGCCTGCATATCACCTTCTGGAAAAGGGAACAAGCATTGAACTTCATCACCTGCCTCCCACCACCCATCATGTGCATGACCCCAACTCTTACAAGATCTTCATCCAAAGAACCGGAGAGCAACGGAACTCTTCATGACACGCATGGATTGTTGAGCTATACGCAGCACAGAGCCTGCAAGTGCTCGATACAGCATGAGTTTTCGGAAAGAAGCACGCCCGAAATGGCCACACAATCTCGCGGCACGGCAACCTCTGATTAGGTTGTATCGCATTTTCATACATCCATGTACAATCGTCTGTTCAGGGCGTTCGTGTTTTTCCACAACTCAGAAATTGTGGTTCACTTGCGGACTCAGGTCGGGCACCAACCACAAATCTACTTCAGAGACATCATCAAGCCTGCTAAGATTTCATAGCTATATCAGCCCAAATCGTTACCTACCACGATAAGACGCTTGAACCATTTAGCCTAGGACTCGAAAGCCTGATTGGGAGCTTGAACATGCACCGAATCAACTGATAGGTAGCCATGTCTGGAACTCGAGGGAGCTTTGCCCATGTCGCGTGACACAGCATCCCGGCGAGCCCGGAACTGAATGGTCTCAGTCTTTGGTTCTGATCTTTGTGCGACTGTGTATCATTCTGCTGTGATGCACCCCGCTACCCGCACGATGCACATCCGGCTCCTCACTGTAGCGGTGCAATGTTGTTGGATTGTCGTCAACAAGTGTCCCGACGTTTAAGTATGGTGGTGTCGACCGGTGGACTGCTGCTGAGTTGCCTCACAGTCCTCTTCAATACGTTCAACTTGCATCCCTTGCATTCTCAGCAGATACAATGAGCGTTCTATCAACCTTGGAAGGCGTAAGCCATTGGCGAGTAGCACTTGCTGCACTCACATTGGCCTTCGCCACCTACGTCGCCAGCTGCATCTACACAGCTTTCACATCCCCATTGAAATCGATTCCGGGTCCATGGATGTCACTATTCACCAACAGGCAACTCAAGTCAGCGGTCACAGGCGGCAAGCGCATCTTTTACATCGACGAGCTCCACAAGAAGTACGGCCCGGTCGTTAGAATCTCACCCGATGAGGTTGCCGTGGCCGACATCGAGTCTTTCCGACAGATCCACGCTGTCTCTGGAGGCTACACGAAGAGTGAATTCTACACCAAGCTTACCAACTTCCCGGTCCACTCTGTCTTCACACTCAGAGATGCCAAGTCACACGGCCTTCGTCGCCGACTGTTTGCCAAGGGCTTCTCTAAGACTTACGTTAGGGAGAACTTCGAAGAGGTTGTCCGTGAGAAGGTTCAACTTGCTGTTGACAAGATCTTCGAAGATGGCGCAAGCAACAACGGCAAAGTCGACGTCTTCAAGTGGTGGTCTCTTATGGGTGCTGACATTGTTGGTTGCCTTGGCTTCGGAGAGAGCTTCGGTCTGCTCGAACTTGGTGCAGTAAGTCTATCGAGTTGTTCTTTGAAGACTCTAACTAACACATCGTAGCGTACGGAATACATGAAGATCCTCGAACTCGCCCTCATTGGAAACGGCATCGGTGCTGAGCACCCATGGATGCGAGCCGTATTGTCCCGCCTGCCAGTCAAGAAACTCAACCAGATGTTCAACAGCACAAACTACATCTTGGGCCACGGAATGAAAGCTGTCGAGAACGCGAAGAAGTCCATCCAAGAAGGTCGCAGCACCAACCTCATGGCCACCGTCATCGAAGAAGCCAAAAAAGAAGGCGGAGGCAAGGGCGGACTCCAAGACATCGACGTGCAAGTCGAAGCAACAAGCCTCATCTTCGCCGGATCCGGAACAACAGCAAACACCCTCTCCTACGTCCTCTGGAGCATCGCCACCCGCCCGGAACTGCGCGAGAAGCTCGAAAGGGAAGCCGCCATGCTGCCCGAAGGCTTCCAAGACGCCGACCTCGAAGCCCTCCCTCTGCTGAACGCCACCATCAACGAGACCCTCCGCTTGTACGCCGCTGTCCCCGGCTCGCTACCCCGTGTCGTACCTACCCAAGGAGCCACCATGTGCGGCCACTACCTCGCCCCCGGAACCGTCGTGTCGACTCAAGCCTGGACTTACCACCGTGACGCCTCCCTCTACCCGAACCCGCTCGACTTCGACCCCAGCCGCTTCCTCGACGACCCTACCGGCAGCACGACCAACCCCAAGGGAGCAAAGGCAACTAACAGCGCTTTCGGTGCCGGAGCATACACTTGTCTTGGTATTCACCTCGCTTGGATGGAGCTGAGATACGGTGTGGCGATGTTCTTGCGCTCGTGCAAGGGCGCCGAGCTGGCGGAGGGCATGCAACCGCTTAGCCCAGCGGAGTTGGTCAACTACTTTGGTGAGTTTTGAAAACGGAATGGTCCTTTCTTTGAGATTGTTGCTAACTCATCTTCGCAGTCATTACGCCCAAGGCGAAGAAGCTCGAGCTCGTTATTCAAATTCCGCCAACGACTCCTTCGGCAGTCGTTTAGTTTGGCCCATAAAAGGGAGTTTTTCTTTGTTTCGGAATCTTATTCTAATTTTTAATTCACTACAACAATTCAACTGTTGCTTGCCCTTGCCTGCTCTAGACTCAGATGTTTCTCAAGTCGAGTAAAGTTTGTCACGGTATCGTCTGTGTTACAGCATTTCCCGTAGACACGGCTCACTTCTCAAAGTGCGGGAATGAAGCCCTCCTAGTGACCGGACTCTCCTCGTCGTCACTAGCAAGCTCGAAATCACCCATCATAGCCTCAGCGTCCTCTCCCCTCCCTTGCAGCGTATCCAGTTTCAGCCCAACCGGCCTCGCATCGTTTGCCGCCAGCGGTGGATGTGCTTTGTGCACGAACCAGCCGGGGTTACTGTGGAACCACCGGTCGGTCTCTTCAAGACTTCTTCCTCGGGTCTCTACCAAAAAGTAGTATATCAGTGGTACCCAGGCTAGGTTGATGACGGCGTAGATCAGGTAGTAGCCCCATTTGAGGTGCTCGATGCCGGGCGGGGTGGCTTGCACAACGATGTAGTTTCCGAGCCAGTCGCAGGCGGTTGCTGAGAAGGTTTTGTTAGCTAGAAGCACGATTGCAGATAGAAGAGCAATCAGGAAAGGCGTACCCAGAGAAGCTGCTTTGCCTCTCATACTAAGGCCGTTCACTTCTGCCGCGTACAGCCAGGGAATCGAGATCCACCCGCTGGAAAACGCAGTGAAGTACAGCCAGATGAAGACTACTGAGACGATCCCGGGCCAGTTGGTGTCGGGGAGAGCGCCTCCGATTCCGACTCCGCATGCCACTCCGAAGAAGGCGACGGCCATTACTGCCGCGCCAATCATGAGTAGCGGACGACGCCCGACTTTGTCGACGAAGGCGATGGATGCGGTTGTCGTGAAGAAGTACGAGACGGCGTTGGCGGCTGCGACCCAACGGGCTAGAGTCTCTGACAGACCGACTGATTTGTGGATCACGTAGGGAAGGAAGTAGCCCAGTGCATTGACTCCGGAGAGCTGTTGGGCCTTCGCTGTGTTAGTTTTTTGATTGACATGCTTTGGCAGAAGGCCACTTACGAGTTGTAACATCATTCCGAGTAGTACCCTTCTAGTACCAAGTCCGCCCTCGAACATCTGCGACCAGGAGACTT
>Ga0265780_10000333_pt1 | contig 73994 bp, 61 predicted proteins | sample P1T30metagenome_FD_192432 | JGI IMG/M metagenome (GOLD analysis project Ga0265780, IMG submission 192432) | Plant litter microbial communities from East Loma Ridge, Irvine, California - P1 T30 | ecosystem: Environmental > Terrestrial > Plant litter > Unclassified | place: USA: California...
CCCTATCCACTTGGACGACTGCGCGCCGCAGCTCTGGCAGAAATAAACGGTTCTTGCTTTGGCCATTTTGCTAAAATATTTCGCAAGAATAAGGCGAAATTTAGCAAAAAAGTTGCCTGGCTTAGTAGCGCGAACTTTCCAGTTCGTGCACGAACGTAGCGAGTGTTTGCGTCAATCGGCGGTGCCATACGCGGATGCTCGCTGCGCTCGCACGCGAACTAGAAAGCTCGCGCTACGGCTGAATTAGCCCTTTTTACCTGTGTAAGCCACGCGGTAAATTACGCCGTTATCGTCGTCGCCCATCAGCAGCGAGCCATCGGGGGCCTGCACCAGCCCGCAGGGGCGGCCAAACTCCGACTTGTCATTCTCGACCAAAAAGCCGGTGAGGAAGTCCTCAAACTTCTCAGGTTGGCCCTGGGCGTTGAAATGCACGCGCACCAGCTTGTAGCCTGAGGGCTGGGCGCGGTTCCAGGAGCCGTGCATGGTCACGAAAGCATCGTTTTGATACTCTTTCGGAAACTGGCTGCCGCGGTTAAAAACCAAGCCCAGCGGGGCCGAATGGGCTTTATATAGGAGCAGCGGGCGCTGGTTTTTGGCATCGAACGCCTCGTAGCTCTCGCCGCTTTTGGGCTTGTTAGCGGGGTAGTGCTTGCCGTCGGCAATGATGGACGGCCAGCCGTAGCCCGCGCCGGGCTTTATCTGGTTTAGCTCTTCCTGCTGGTCTTCGTCGCCAAGCCAGTCGATGCCGTGGTCCATGCCAAAAAGCTGCTTGGTGGCCGGGTGCCAGTCGAAGCCGATGGTGTTACGCAGGCCGTGGGCCACTATTTGGCGGCCCGAGCCATCGGTATTGAGCTGGATTAGCGTAGCATTCTCGGGATTGTCCTCGTCGCAGGCGTTGCAGGTGCTGCCTACCGACAGATACAGCTTGCCATCGGGCCCGAAGCGCAGCACGCGGTTGGCGTGCTGGCCAGCGTCGGGTAGGTCGTGGTACAGTTCCTTTAGCTCGCCGAGGCTACCATCGGGCTGTACGTCGGCCACGTACACCTCGCGGATAGCACTGATGTAGAGCTTATTGCCTTGCAGGGCCAAGCCGTGCAGGTGCGGCTTTTGGGCCACTTGGCGCATTATTTCGGCCTTGCCGTCGTGGTTGGCGTCGCGCACCAGCGTGATGGTGCCGCGTACGCGGTTGCTCACGTACACATCGCCGTTGGGCATCATGGCCAGCATCCGGGGCATGTCGAGGCCTTCGGCAAACTTGCTGACCGTGAAGCCGGCGGGTACCTTAAGGGCGGCCACGCGGGCATCGGTAGCGGGCAGCTTATTGGGCAGGTAAATATTGCCCGCCATGTGGAAGGGCGTGGCGGGTGGCGGCACGTTTTGGGCGGCGGCGGTGAAGGCCGCAAGCAGCGCAACGGGCAGGAAACGGGAACCGAAAGTCATAGAGGCAGTGCGTTTAAACTGCGCTGTTCAACTGCATTCGGTCGCGTTTAGTTGCGCGGTAGGCCCGCCCCGCGCTGGGCCTGAGGCCGCCACTATGGCTTGGCTTCCACCAGCAGCGGAAGCGTGGACCGATACCGGGCGGCCTTGCCAAACGACTGGTTGAGTTCGTCGACGGCGGCGCGGCTGCTAGGCCGCTTGGGCCGCGGGTCGAGAATGGTGCCGTCTTCCGCGATGAGCACGTAGGCGGGCACCGCCTGCACCGCGTAGGCCTTGGCAGCAGCCGATTGCAGGCCGCCGGGCGCCCACATCTGCGTGCCGGCCAGCTCGCGTTTGGTCAGCAGCAGCCGCCAGTTTTCGGGCGATTCGTCGAGGTTGATACTGACAAAAACGATGTCGCGGCCCGCCAGTTGCTTCAGCAAGTCCTGCTGATAAACCAAGTCGTAGAGGCAAGGGCCACTGGTCGATTTCCAGAAGTTGAGGTACACCAGTTTGCCCCGAAAGTCGTTCAGATTCAGCGTATCGCGGCTGGCGGTGGATAGGCGAAATTCGGGCGCCAGGGTGCCGATTTCGGGGGTGCGTTGGTGCTGGGCCAGCTCGGCGGCCAGCGCCGGCCAAAACCGGCCTTGCTTATCCAAGGTGCGGTAGTGGGCCAGCAGGGCCTCCGATTGCCGCACGTGCCCGAAGCGGAAGGCCTCTTGCAGAATGCTGCCCAGCGCCAATAGCCGGGCTGGCCCGCGCAGGTAGCCGCTGGCCAAGTGGTAGCAATAGGGGTAAAAGCCAGGGTCGGCCCGCTGGTGCTGCCGGCTGGCCGCAAAGTAGACGTAGTTGGTAGAAAAGTACTGGAAGCTCTCGCTGAGCGCGGTAGCTGGCCCGCGCAGCAGCAGCGAGTCGCTCAAGAAATTGTAGTACCCAGGCGTCAGGTTGAGGCGGGGCTGGGTGCGGATTACCTGCTCGCGCAAGTCCTGAAACGTGAGTCGGTCGTTGGCATCGGCATAGGTGATTTCGGCTTTCGCGTAATCGTAAAAGTCGGCTGGCAACTCTTCATCGTCAGCGCGTTCGCTCAAAAACTGGCGTTGCTCCCGCAGCCGGTAGTTGAGGAAGGAAATGAACTCCTTTTCGCCGAGCAAAATATTATCGGGCAGCACCTGAAAGCCGTCGTTGAGCACGTATTGCAGGTTGAACTCGGCCAGGTAGGCGTTGGCATTGGCGAGCTGCTGCTGCCGGCGCTGGCCGGCGGTAAGTGGGTTTTTGCCCTTGTTTTTGGGCGGCAGGCCCGTGGCGCTAAATCGGAGCGTACGGGCCATATCCTGGCTTTTGAAGTGCACGTTGAGGTCAGCGCCGGGGGCGAGGTAGAGGTCGGCTATATCATCGCCATACACGAGGTCGGCCAGGGTGGCCGCCACCACCGGTACGACCAGCCGAAACCCGCCCGATGCATCGAGGCGGGCGTAGACTATGTGCTCCCGCGAGTCGAAATAGTTATCGCGCACCGAAACGGCAATCGTGTCCCGCGTCGGGTTGCGCACGTGGCCCGTAATAATGGCCACCTGCCTAGCTTGTTGGGCTTGCACTTGCAGCCCTAGCAGGCACAGTAAGCTTAGCACTAGCGCGCGTTGGAGTAGTGAATTTGAATTCATAGGCTCTACCAGCCAAGCCACTAGTAACACTCACCCCGACCCAATAGCCAGGAGGTATGCCGCTGCCGCAACTGTAAAGTAAAAAGGAAGGATTCGGGATATTATCCGCCAAAAATACAAAATGTTTAATTATTTAGTAAAATTATACCATGAATGCACGTGCTTAAGGTCAGTGCCGCACCTACTTAGTAGTAGGATAGCGCCATGCAACCAGCTCTCAGGTCACTAAAAAAGAAAGGAGACGCCACTGCTGGCGTCTCCTTTCTTTTTTAGGTGTTTTTCTAAAAATAGCGTCCTTAGGCTACGGGCGCAGGCCCGCCGTGGGGCCGGCCACGGCAGCGGGCCGGGGCTTGGCAGTGGGTGGCAGCGGGGGCAGCAAAAATGACCGGTAGCGGGCGGCCCGGCCAAATGCTTCGGTAAGCTCGGCGGCCACGGCGCGGCTGCTGGGGCGCTTGGGCCTGGGGTTGACGACGGTGCCATCTTCGCCGATGAGCACGTAGGCGGGCATGGCTTGCACGCCGTAGGCCGCGGCGGCGGCAGACTGGTAGCCGCCCGCCGCCCACAGCTGCACGCCCGGCAGCTGCTTCTGCGCTAGCTGCTGCTGCCAGCTGGCCTGCTTGTCATCGAGGTTGATGCTGACGAACACAATGTCGCGGCCCGCAAACTGCTTTTGCAGCGCTTGCAGGTGTGAGAGGTCGTAGAGGCAGGGGCCGCTGGTCGATTTCCAGAAGTTGAGGTACACCAGCTTGCCCTGCCAGCTGCCCAGGCTCAGGGTGTCGCTAGCGGCGCTGGGCAGGCGAAAATCGGGCGCGGGCGTGCCAATAGCTAATAATTGGTGCTGGCCAAAATCGGCCGCTAGGGTGGGGGTGTACAGCTGCTTGCCATCGAGGAGCTGGTAGTGGGCCAGCAACGCCTGCGACTGCTGCACGGGCGCGGCCCGAAACGACTCTTGCAAGATGCGCCCCAGCGTGATAAGCCGCGGCACGCCGCGCAAGTGCTTGTAGGCAAGCGCATAGCAAAAAGGGTAAAAGTCAGCATCGGTGCGCCGGTGCTGCTGCTGCGCGGCCGAGTAGTACACAAAATTGAGTAGGTACTCCTGGTAATGCTCGCTCTGCCCGGCGCCGAAATCGTTGAATGGCGTGAGGTCGCGCACGAAATCGTAGTAAGTGGGCGACATTGTGAGGCGGCTTTCGGTGGGCACCACCTGCTCACGCAGGTCTTGGAAGGTCAGCCGGTCGTTGAGGTTAGAATAGGTGATTTCGGCTTTGGCATACTTGTAAAAATCGGCGGTAAAGGACTGCTTGGCGGCCCGGTCTTCCAGAAAATTCAGCTCTTCTTCGAGGCGGTAGTTAATAAAGGATAAGAACGGCTTTTCGTAGAGCGAGATATTGTCGGGCAGCATTTGGAAGCCATCGTTGGCCACAAACTGCTCGTCAAACTCGGTCAGGTAGCTGTTGGCGTTGGCCATTTGCTGGCGGTGGCGCTGCTCGTCGGAGAGGTTGCCGCCGTTGCGCAGCTTGGTAAAAAAGCCGTGGGGCAGGTTATTAGCCCCAAATACGGCCGTGCCGGGCAGGTCATTGCCCCGAAAGCGCAGGTCGAGGTCAGTGCCGGGGTCGAGGTAGAGGTCGATAACCTCGTCGCCGTACACGAGGTCGGCCTTAGTGGCCGCCGCCACGGGCACGGTCAGGCTGAATTCGCCCCGCTCGTTGAGGCGGGCGTAGGTGAGGTGCTCGCGCGGGTCAAACAGGTTGGCCGGTATCGACACCGCAATGGTATCGTGGGTGGGCTTGCGAATGCGGCCCGTGAGGCGGGCCACGCCGCCCGCCGCCGGCCCTGGCGCGGCCGAGCTAACGGTGTGAAATAGAAGTATTCCGAGTGTGGGAGCCAGCTTAAAAAATAATATTAGTTTCATAGCGTGCGCTTAGGCAGATTGAGGGTTGGGCTCTGGCTTCTGGGGTGGCAGAGCGGCGGCAACCACCGCTCGCCGTGGATAAGCACAACCTTATCTAAATATAAGCACAACGCTTTTAGCGCAACATTAAGATTTGTATGTTATTAATAATGTGAAATATATTCTTTATTAAAGACAGCGCTATGAGTACGCCGAATTACAGGTAAAATTGTCTTTTAAGCTGGTCAGTAAAGAGCTTTTTGGAATAGGGTTGGAGTCAATGCAAAGTCGTTGGCGAGCGTAGAGACGCAATACGTTGCGTCTCTACGCTCGCCAACGACTTTAATCGGCCACTACCGTGCGCCGGATGCCAAGCTTTTTCATGCGGGCTTCCAGCGTTTTGGGGTTGATGTCGAGCAGCGCGGCCGCGCCTTGCGCCCCGCTCACGCGCCCGCCGGTGCGGCGTAGGGCCACCAGAATGTGGTCGCGTTCTTGTTCGCGCAGGGTTTTGAGGGGTGCGTCGGTATCGGAATAAGCGACCGCTGTAGCTTCGGGCGCGGTGGGAGCGGGGCGGGGGGCGGGCGGTAGTGCCCGTAGCACCGGCGTTGCCATAAAGCCCCCAAATTCAAGCCATTGGCCCTGGCTCACGATGATGGCTTGCTCGAGCACGTGCTCGAGCTCACGGATGTTGCCGGGCCAGGGGTAGGCTTGCAGCGCGGCCAGGTCGGCGGGCCGAACGGCGCGCACTGGCCGCGCCAAGCGCTTGCTGAGGCTGACGAGGTAGTGCTGTACCAACGGCGCGATGTCCTGCGGGCGCTCGCGCAGAGGCGCCAGCTGGATGGGAAACACGTTGAGGCGGTAGTAGAGGTCGGCGCGGAAGCGGCCGGCGCGCACCTCCTCTTCGAGCACGCGGTTGGTGGCGGCCAGCACGCGGGCGTCGGTTTGCAGCACGCGGTTGCCGCCGAGGCGCTCAAATTCCTTCTCTTGCAGCACGCGCAGCAGCTTGGCTTGCAGGTCGAGGGGCAATTCGCCCACCTCATCCAGAAAAATAGTGCCGCCATTGGCCAGCTCAAACTTGCCGATGCGGCGCTCTACGGCCCCCGTAAAGGCGCCTTTTTCGTGCCCAAAAAGCTCGCTTTCGATGAGCTGGGCGGGTAGGGCGGCGCAGTTGATTTTGACCAGGGCGCGGCCTTGGCGAGGCGAGGCGTGGTGCAGGGCGCGGGCCACTACCTCCTTGCCGGTGCCGGTTTCGCCGGTGATGAGCACCGTGGCATCGGTGCCGGCCACCTGCGCAATGCGCTGACGCACTTGCTGCAAGGCCGGGCTGGTGCCGATGAGGCCGTCGGCGGCGGGCCGGTCGGTGTTGATTTCATCTATTAAATAGGTGCGCTCCTGCTCAACCTGCGCTTTGAGGGCCTCAATCTGCTCGAAGGCAAAGAGGTTTTCGAGGGCCAGCGTGATTTGGGGCACCAGGCTTTGCACCGTGGCCAGGCTGTCGGGCGTGAAGCCGTTGGGGTTGGGCGAGGCCAGCAGCAGTACGGCCGCGCCATCGGCCCGCTGCCAGATGGGCACCACCAGCATGGCGCGCACCTGGTGCTCGTCGTAGGCGTAGCGCATGGCCGGGTAGCGCACGGCAAGCTGCCGAAAGTCGTCGCCGGCGTAGAGGCCAGCGGCTTGCAGCAGGCCGCCCACCTGCTGGTACATGGTGGTTATCTCTTGCAAATGAGAGACTTGGTGGCGGTCGGGAGCGAGCGCGATTAATGGTTCGGCCGGGTTGTGGTCGGGGCGGGCAAACTCGGCAAAGCCCTCGAAGGAGCCCTGCTCGCCGGCCCGCTGCACCCGAATGCCGAAATAATCGAATGGCACCAACTGTTCTAATTCCTGCGCGATGGCCCGAAATAGCGGCTCGCGCTGCTTGATGCTGAGCAACGCATTGGTGACGTTGAGCTGAAGCGAGCGTTGCTGCTCGCGGCGGGCTACTTCCTCAAAGTCAAGCGTATTGCGCACGGCTACGGCCACCAGCGAGGTTATTTTTTCGAGTAGCTGCTCATCGGCGGGCGAGTACGCAGGCGGGCGCACCGTGGCCAGGATGAGGTAGCCCGTGAGGTGGCCATTCAGCCACATGGGCACCATGGTCATGTACTGAATGCCCAGGCGCAGCAGCCGCTGAAAAGGCTCAAAATCAGCATAATGGCGCAGGTGTTCGCGCAGCTCGATGTGCTGAATGCGCGGGTCTTCGAGCAGCATCTCGACTGGCGAGCCCGCGATGGGTGTAAAAACGGTGATGTTGGCGGGCGTGGGCTCTGGCGGATTAATAGTAGTATAATCCTTGAAGAACAGACGCTTATTCAATAACTCCTCGTCGAAGATGCTGATGCCCATCATGTCGAAGGGAAAAATCAGGCGCAGCTTGCGGGCAATAATCTGGAATAGCTGGTCTTTGTCGCGAATCGTGGCAATGGCCTCGTTGAGGTGCAGCAGCAGCAGGTCGTCGGTGTTGGCGGTAGGCATAGAAGCGTAAGCTGGATAATTCCTGATATTTAAGGGAACACCCAGTTGTGTGCATTGTTTTATCCGGCGTTTTTATAAGCTCGATAAAGTTTAGTAAGCTGGTTTTTAGGGTGTTAAGATAAGTAAACTGGTCGATAACCAATTGGCACAACTTTCGGTAAGCGGAGGGCAACACTACTACGCCACTTGGCTTATGTTATCACGATATAAATTGGTTGGCTTCGCGGGGCTTTCATTAGCCGGCGCCTTGCTAACTCAGCCGGCACTGGCCCAAAACCAGCCGAGCGTTCCGGCCTCCAACCAGGCTATTGGCTTGGTCAGCGACTCGCTTACCCTTGGTTCGACGGTGCAAGCCGTGCTCGATGCCAACCCCGGCGTGACCAACCTCACCGAGCTGGCCAACGCGGCTGGCAGCCGCCTTTCGCAGACCCAGGCCGGCTTTTTGCCGCAGGTAACGGGCTCGGCTACGTATACTCGTATCGACCCCGTATCGCAGTTTCAGATTGCGCCGGGCACTGAGTCACTGGCTTTTGCGCCCAACAATAACTTCGACGGACACATCACGGCGCAGTACGAGCTGTATGATTTCGGCAAGCGCGCGGCCAACACCAACCTATCGCGCTCGCAGGTGCAGACGGCGCAGGATAACGTGGTGGTGGCCCGCCGCGACCTGGCTTTCAGCGCCGCGCAAACGTACTTCAACATTCTGTTTGCCCGTGAAAGCATTCGGGTGCAAGACCAGCAAATTGCCTCACTGGTGGCCCACCGCGACGAAATGCAGAAGCGCGTGGACGCGGGCGTGAGCACCAAGTTTGACGTGACGACCACCGATGTGCGCATCACGCAGGCCCAGAACCAGAAGCTCGACCAGCAAAACCAGCTGCTAAACCAGCAGGTGCAGCTAGCCCGCCTACTGCACAAGCCGCAGCAAGCCGACATTCCGGTAAAAGGCCGCCTCAACTACGACCCGCAGCCCGTGGACCTGGCCTCCGAACTAGCCAAGGCCGCCGAAAACCGGCCCGAAGCCAAGCTGGCTAAAGACGCCGAAACCACTGCCGACCTGCAAGCCAAGCTTGTCAGCCGCAGCAACCTGCCCGTGCTGGGCGTGGGCGTGCAGGCTGGTGGCAAAAACGGCTACCTGATTCCGGGCGTGCCGCCCGGCGAAGCCTTGCAGCGCATTCGCTTCAATACGGTGGGCGTGGCCCAGTTGAGCGTGCCCATTTATGATGGTGGCCTCAACCGCAAGAAGAAAACGGAAGCCGCTGCCAACTACCGCGCTGCCCAGTCCAAAACGCAGGACACGCAAGAGCAAATTCGGGCCGATGTGCGCCAGGCGGTCAATAACATGACCTTTAGCCAGGCGCGCTACGACAACGCCATTCAGCAGGTAAACCAGGCCACCGACGCCCTAAACCGCGCCCAGGGGCGCTACCGCTATGGCGTAGGCCAGAACCTCGATGTACTCGACGCCGAAACCCAGCTCGCCCAGGCCCGCCTGGCCCGCGCCCAGGCCATGTACAACTACACCCTCGGCCAGTACCAGCTGCGCCGCGCCACCGGCGAGCAGATTTGGCAATAAGCGGCGGAATGGTGAGATGGTGAGGTGGTGAGTTTTAGCTCACCCTCTTTCCAAGAAAAACTCACCACCTCACCATCTCACCATTTCACCACCATGACCCTCACCACCATCCTTTGTCCGCTTGACTTTTCGGCTGCTTCGGCGGCGTTGGTGGCGTATGCCGCCGCGCTGGCCGTGGGCACCGGGGCCGAGCTGCGCCTGCTGCACGTGCAGGAGCCCGCCAAGCCCGGCGCGGCCGGGATAGAGGCCGAGCTGAGCGCCCACCGGGCCGCGGCGCAGGCCGCCGGCGCCAGCCGCGTGAGTACCTATACCCTGCGCGGCGAAGCGGCCCCCCAGATAGTGGCCGAAGCCCGCCGCCAGCACGCCGACCTCATCGTAATCGGGGCGCACGGCCAAACCGGCCTCAGCCGCTTTTTGATGGGCAATACTGCCGAAGTAGTGGTGCGCACTGCCCCGTGCCCCACCATGCTCGTAAGAGAATAGTTTTTTTACTAAGCTGTTAGCTATTGGCTGTCAGCTGCTAGCTTCTCGCTAGCCACCTTTTTTGCCTCGTTTTTCCTTATTATTTCAGAAAAAGCTAATAGCTAACCGCTATCGGCTAACAGCTCAAAATACTATGGCTACTCAATCCACTCTCCAAGACGCTCCTCCGACCGCAGCAGCCGAGCCGCTAGAGCCCGAAAAGAAGCGTAATCCGCTCGTCTTTATTATTCTGGCCATTGTGCTGCTGGCCGGCGGCTACTACGGTTGGACGCGCTACCAGTTTGCCAAAGCCCACGAAAGCACCGACGATGCCCAGGTAGAAGGCGATATCTACCCGGTACTACCCCGCGTGAGCGGCCCCGTGATGAAGGTATATGTCGATGACAACCAGCGCGTGAAGAAAGGCGATACGCTCGTGACCATCGACCAGGCTGACTACGTGCAGCGCGTGAATGCGGCCCAGGCGGCCCTGCTCGCCGCCCAGGCGCAGGTAGCGGCTGCCCGCGCCGGGGTGGCTTCCGCCCAGGCTGGGGTGGGCACCGCCCAGGCCAACGTGCGCACCGCCCAAACGACCATCGGCGTGAGCGCGGCTACCCGCGCCCGCTTGCAGCAAGACCTGGCGCGCAGCACCAAGCTCCGCAACCAGGATATTATTCCGCAGAGTGAGTACGACGCCGTGGCCGCTAACCTAAAATCAACCAGCGCTCAGCAAAGCACCGCGCAAGACCAGGTGAGCGTGGCCCGCAACCAAGTAACGGCCGCGCAGCAGCAGGTAGCCCAAGCCCGGCAGCAAGTAGCCGTGGCGCAGGCCGTGGTGAAGCAGCGCCAAACCGACCTCGACAATGCCAAGCTCCAGCTCAGCTACACCACCATCACGGCCCCAGCCGATGGTATCGTGAGCCGTAAAAACGTGCAGCCCGGCCAGGTAGTAAGCCCCGGCCAGCAGCTGGTAGGCCTGGTGAGCAGCGCCCGCACCTGGGTGGTGGCCAACTTCAAGGAAACTCAGCTTGAAAACATGAAAGTGGGCCAGCCCGTGAAGCTTGAAATAGACGCCTACCCCAACGAAGAGTTCGACGGCCACATCGAGTCGCTGTCGGCCGCCACGGGTGCCCGCTTTGCCCTGCTGCCCCCCGATAACTCGACCGGCAACTTCGTGAAAGTGACCCAGCGCGTACCGGTTAAAATCGTGCTCAACAAAGAAGACCCCGAACACCCCCTGCGCACAGGTATGAGCGTAAACGCGATAGTATCAGTGAAATAGTTATTAAGTAAGCAAAAAGCCGTCATGCTGAGCGCAGCGTAGCGAAGTCGAAGCATCTCGCTTGCATCAGTAATCCGATTTGCCAGGATTAGTGAAGGCGTAGAGATGCTTCGGCCCCGCTACGCTGCACTTAGCACGACGGCTTTTTTGCTTACTATCATACCCTTCTACCCTATACAGAATGGAAACCGGATTTAGAAAGTGGATTATCGTCGTGACGGTGGTCTTCTGCTGCTTGCTGGAGCTGATTGACACCAGCATCGTGAACGTGGCCCTGACCCAGATGATGGGCAACCTGTCGGCCACGCAGCAGGAAGTAAGCTGGGTGGTGGCGAGTTACGCCATTGCCAACGTGATTGTGATTCCGATGACCGGCTTCCTGGCCGAACAGTTCGGGCGCAAGAACTACTACTTGGCCTCAGTTATTCTGTTCACAATAGCCTCTATGGCGTGCGGCCAAAGCACCTCGCTGGAAGAGCTGGTGTTTTTCCGCTTCATCCAGGGTATTGGCGGCGGCGCACTCATGGCTACCTCGCAAGCCATCCTTATTGACACCTTTCCGCCCAAGCAGCTGCCCCTGGGCCAAGCTTTGTTTGGCATGGGCGTGATTATCGGCCCCACCATCGGCCCCACGCTCGGCGGCTACATCGTCGAAAACTACTCGTGGCCCTGGATTTTTTACGTGAACGTACCCGTCGGCATCCTGGCTAGCATCTTCACGCTGTTGTTCATCCGCGACCCCGAGCGCATCAAAAACGCCATTCCCCGGCCCCTACGCGAAATTGACTGGGCGGGTATCGGCTTGCTGATTATGGGCGTAGGCTCGCTCCAGTTTGTGCTTGAGCAAGGTGAAACCAACGACTGGTTTGATGACAACAGCATCCGGCTCTTCACGGCGCTGGCGGTTATTGGGGTGGTAGGTTTCTTGTGGCGCGAGCTCACGGCCAAGGCCCCAATTGTAGACCTGCGCGTGCTGGGCAAAAGCCGTAACCTGGCGGTAGGCGCGTTCCTGTCGTTCGTGCTGGGTTTCGGGCTGTTCGCCTCCGTGTTTGTGTTCCCCATTTTCACCCAGCGCATCCTGGGCTTCTCGGCCGAGCAAACGGGCTGGATACTGCTGCCGGGCGCGCTAGCCTCGGGCTTCATGATGCCCATCGTGGGCCGCATGCTCATGGCTGGCGTCCCGCAAAAAGCAATGCTACCGGTGGGCTTTGCCATCTTCTTCGCCTTCACGTTCTGGATGGGCGCCAAAATCTCGCCCACGGCCGGCGAGCAAGACTTCTTCTGGCCGCTCATTGTGCGTGGCGTGGGCCTGGGTCTCATTTTTATGCCCATCACCACCATGAGCCTGGCAGGCCTGCAAGGCCGCGATGCTGGCCAAGCGGCCGGCCTCACCGGCATGATTCGCCAGCTCGGCGGCTCGTTTGGGGTGGCCATCGTGGGTACTTACCTCGAGCGGAGCGTGCAGAACAACCGCGTGGCCCTGCTGCCCAATATCTCGCTTTACAACACCGAAACCGCCCAGCGGGTGCAGGCCTTCACCCAGAGCTTCCTCAACAAGGGCCTGCCCCTCGACCAGGCCAAGCAGGCGGCCTACGCGGCCCTCGAAGGCGTGCTTATGAAGCAGGTATCGCTCATCACCTACACCCAGATTTTCTATGCGCTCGGCATCTTCTTTATCTCCTGCGTGCCGCTCATCCTGTTTGTGAAGCGCAATCGCCCCGGTGAGAAAATCGATATGAACGCGGCGCACTAAGGCAGATATAACTATTTCAATAAAAATTATGCGTAAGCCCCCGGTTGCATTCGTGCAGTCGGGGGCTTTTTCATTGAGGTAAAAAATATAAAAAAGGCCTATCAGGCCGTTCAGATAGTAAAAACCCGTGTTTAGCGGGATGTAAAAAGATTTTGCCGGAAAGTAATTGGTTAATCCATATTTGTAGCGTTAATTTGTACTTACTTTAGATGATGTACTTAATAGGAAGCTAAACAACTGTTATTTTATCATCCTGGGCGGTCACTAAGGCCGGCCTTGCGGAAGAGAACGATAGGATACTTTAAAAACCGATTTTAAACCTAGACTGCTAGCCTTCTATTCATTATTATGGGTCTGTCTGCCACTATCAATCGCTACCTGACTGACGAGCTGCTCACGCAGTTGGCCGGAGCTTCGGCGCTGCCCTTGGCAGCTACCAAGGCTACTGCCGCTGCCGCAGTGCCAGCGTTGGTGCGGCAGTTGGCCCAGCCCACCGACCTCGACGAGCTGAATGCCCGCTGGGATATGTGCCGCCAACTCTATATGAGCCAGCTCCTTACCGAGCACGAAGAGTTGCTGCGCACCGACCTCGGCTGGCCCGACCGCCGCCGCTACCTCAGTCAGAAAATACTAGGTACCAAGCAGCTAGCGGTTATTGCTGATGCCACTGGCAAGCCCGCGCAGGCTGGTACGCTGCTGGGCTACCTTACCATTGTTGTCTTGGCGCTGGTGGGCGAGCACGCCAGCCACGCCGACCTCACACCCCAAGACTTGGGCTCTTGGCTGGTGGCGCAGCACGCACCCGAAGCGGTAGTTACGCTGCCCACGGCCGCTATAAGCGGCGCTCCGGTATCGCCGCCCAACCAGGTGCTCACCACTGCGGCCAAGGCCGCCGGCAAAACCAAACTTGCGGCCTTGTCGATAGGCGGCACGGTAGTAGTTGCCGGCTTGGTGGGCGCTTATTTCCTGCTGAGCAGCCCCGTAAGCGCCACGGAGCCCACCGCGCCTGCCACCCCGGTAGCGGCCGAAGCTGCCCCGGCAGCAGTGGCCGAGCCGCCCGCCGCCTCCACCGAAACAGTGGCCCCCGCGCCGGCCGCCGAAACCCCGGTAGCCGCCCTGCCGCTAGCCGCCGCGCCCATCAAAACAGCAGCCAAACCAGCCACCACGGCGGCCTTTACGGGCCTGCGCGACACCGTCGGCAACGCCGGGCTGGCCAAGCAAGTGGGCGGTAAGTTCAACGTGGCTACCGGGCGCTACCCCAAGGGCGAAGGCCAACCGCTGATTATCAAGCTAGTTGACCGCGCCACGCTCACGGTGGGCATCAACTCGACCGAAAGCCTGCTCTACAAGCGCCTGGCCCACCCTAGCCTGCCCCGGCCTTCCGACATCGCCATCGACCGCCTAAGCTTCGACCTCGGGCAATCTCGCCTCGGGGCCGAGGGTGCGCAGCAGCTCGGCAGCATTGCGAGCCTGCTCAAAACCTTCCCCAAAGTGCGCCTCGTGGTGGTAGGCCACGCCAACAACCACGAGGCGCAGGCCATGCGGCTGGGGTTGCAACGAGCCAGCGTAGCCGTGGATGAGCTAGTGAAGCAAGGTATTCCGGCCGACCGCCTCCAGGCCCAGGGTATGCTCTCGACCGAGCTGCCCGGCGATAATGACTCGGCCGAAAAGCAAGCCTCTTTGCAGGGTATTACCCTGAAGATAAGTAGATTATAATAGTAATAGCCAGCCCGTTTTATCTGATATAAATAAGGTGTCGGCCGCCCGCTAACCAGGGCCGCTACCAGTAGTGACGCATGGGACTCTTTTCTAGCTTATCCTTTCGCAAGCGCAGCCAGCCCGAACTCGTGGCCGAAGCCGAGCCCACCGCCGAAGTGGCGGTAGCGCTGGCCGAGGCTCCGGCTCCGGCCGAAGCCACCGCCCCGATTTCGGCTCCCGAGCCGGCGGCGGTGCCCGCGCCCAGCGCGCAGGCCCGGGCGCAGGCCGAGGAGCTGGTGCGCCGCGTGGTGCAGGAGCTGCCCACCTTCATTACGGTGGCGGTGGTAGATGCTGCTACGGGCAAAATCCTGGCCGGGCAGTGGGCCGGGCACAGCGGCGGGGCAGTAGAAGTGGCCGCCGCCAATGCCGAAGTAGTGCGCCAAACCAGCCTGTGCATCGACGCGCTGCACCTAACCGAGACCGAGCAGCTTGCCGATATTCTGATTACGCTGCGCCAGCAGCTGCACGTGCTGCGCGTGCTGCCCCAGGCCAATTGGCTGCTCTACCTGGCCGTGCGCACCCAGGATACCAACCCGGCCCTGGCCCGCGCCGTGCTGCAAATGGCTGATTACTAGAATTTTTATTTTCAATTTTTACTTTTTTCATCTCACCCTTTTTTTATTTATTACCACAATGGCATACTCTACCTCCACCCCCGCCGGCCAAGCCGTTCAGAATATCCTCAACGACCTGCCCGGCCTGATGGCTATCGCGGTGGTTGACATTAGCTCGGGCATGAGCTTGGCCTCGCACACCAACTCGGGCATCAACCCCGACACGGCGGCCGCCTACAACACCGAAGTGGTGAAGCAGAAGCAGAAGGCCATGGCGGCCCTCAAGCTGCAAGGCGAAACGATGGACGACATCCTCATCACCCTCACCAATCAGCTGCACCTCATCAAGCTGGTCGGCGAAGGCAAGAAGTTCATCTACCTGGTAGTGAATTCGCGCGAAACCAACCTGGCCATCGCCCGCGAGGTGCTGCGCGCGCAGGTAGACCTGCTGAAGTAGGCTGCTAGCGTCTTTCGAAGTGCCCCAAAAAAGAAGCCTTCCCGCAATACGGGAAGGCTTCTTTTTTGGGGTAGTGCGGGGCTCCGCGTGCTATTGATACTGTATGTATAGCGGCGTCGGGTTGAGGTTGGCGGTATCCAGCACCTCTTTGGGCGTCATCATGTGGTGCGGCTTCCGCTTGGGGTCGTACTCGTAAAAGAGCTTAAAACCAGTGTATTGCACGGGTTCTTTCTGAATATACGCCTTGTAGGAATCTCGCTTCAGAATTGGGTCGCCCCAGCCATCCATGTCCATAATGACTTGCACGCGCGGGTCGAGCTTGATGTCTTTATAGTTGGTAACCATGCCCTTGGTGAAGCGGTGCACCATCAGCATCTTGGGTGGCAGGTGGTTTTCGCTCACGATGCGGGCCAGAAAATTGATGGCGTAGTTGATGTCCTTCGCATCGTAGGTGCCGATTTTCTTGCCGGGGCGCACCTTTTTGGTGGCCATGGCAAACTCAGGGTCAATGCCCAGGTGCACCATCGGGTCCTTCAGGTATTCGGTTAGCTTGGGCAGCTCGTGCTCGAGGTCGCTCAGGCCCACCTGCACATCCATAAAAAAGAGGGCATTTTTCTCCCTGGCCCAGGCCCGGGTTTCCTCAATAGTGCTCTGCGAATTCATGAGGCGATACTTCTTATCGGCTCCGGCGGCGGCCTGCGCCGTGATGGTCACGCTGTGAAAGCACGGCATTACGGGCAGGCTGGGGTCGGCATCCTGCCACTCCTTGAGCACGCGGTCAAACTGCCGCATCACCGAGTCTTTGGGCACGCGGCCCAGAATGCCCATGCCCTTCGACCGAATATTACCATAAAACGCCACAATGCGGTGCCCCGGCAGGACAGCGCCCGGCAGCTGCCCGCTTTTGCGAGCGATGCTGTCCGCCCGCAGCGAGTCGCGCTGTAAGGCCAGGCGCTTGAGCTTTACAGTATCAATAGCGGCCTCTTTAGCGGCGACGGCGAGCGAGTCGGCGACGCTTTTTTCGCCCTGGCCCGAGCGATTTTGGCAGGCCGCCAGCACGGCCAGCAGGCCCAAAGTACCTAGCGCAATGCCCGGCTTATGAGTAAAAAACACGTAGTTGGAAAGAGATAGAAGTGAGGTGTTGGAGCTGTTGCAGAAGTAGAGGACTGAAGGTGGGCCGGCACGCCAAAGCCGCTCGCTCCAGGCAGCGGTCTCGAAAACGTCGTTATTTCACTGGGCCACCCAGAGGGTGCCGCTGGGCGCTGCATTACCAACCGTATTTCTCTCGCTACTTCCCAAAGCATTCCTGAATGCCGGGTAAAGGTACACATACCAAAAGCTGGCGCGCTATCAGTTTTGGGGCCAATTTTTTGTAGTGAGGCAAGGGCCAAAGTTATTTAGCTACCGTGGCAGTTCTGTTGCCGGGGCAGCGGGCGCAAGTTGCTGATAAGCCTGGCCTACCAACTGGCCGAGCTGCGCCGCATCGAGGCCCACCGTGCGGATGTGAAAGCCGAGTAAGCTGCCCATTGAGCCCCCAAAATAGGTGTCGAGTAGCTTGTTCAGCAAAAACTGCCGGTACGCATCCTGCCCCACCAGCGGCCGGTAGCGGTGCGTGCGCCCAAAGGCCTCGTGTTCCACAAAGCCCTTCTGCGCCAGTACCCTAATGATGGTCGAAACGGTGGTGTAGGCCAGCGGTGGCGTAGTCGGTAGCGCCGCCAGCACCTCCTTGGCGAAACTTGGGCCGCGCTGCCAGAGCACCAGCATTACTTGCTCTTCGGCGCGGGTCAGCTCGGGAAAAGGTGCGGAGGAAGAAGACATGGCAGCGGGTGAAAATGAAAAAGCTCCAATAACTTGCGGCCCGGTAGCGGCTGGGCAACCAAGAAGTTTAGTACAAAAGTACGGCTGAATGATTCACGACTATGTTTGTAGTTATAAAACTATTTTCATAGTTATAAAAGTAATGCGTTGGCTAATAAGCTACTAATTGGCCTGCGGGCGCTGGCAGCCTTGGCGCGCACGCCAGCCCTACTCAACGAAGTGCTGGCTGCCGACACGGCAGACTGGCGCGGGCGGGCGCTGGCCCACGCCGCCCGTTGGCCTGGTTTGAGTGTCGTGGGGCTGCCGCTGGTGCCCTTTGCACACTTTGTACCGGCCACGGCACCAGCCGGGGCGCGCACCGTGGCACCCTTCGCTTTTGGTGATGGCGGCTCGTTGCCTACCGATTTACTGTTGCTGCGCGCCCTGGCGCGGCAGCGCCCCGGCTGCTGCTATTTTGAAATCGGTACCTGGCGCGGCGAAAGCGCCGCCAACGTGGCCGCCGAAGCGGCTGCTGTGCACACGCTCAATCTCAGCGCCGCCGAAATGCGCGCTCTAAACCTGCCTGAGCGGTACATCGAACTGCACGGTCATTTCTCGCGCCCGCTGCCCAATGTAGTGCACCTGCACGGCAATTCGGCCACCTTCGACCTAGCGGCTTTGCAGCGCGAGGCCGGGCCGTTTGACTTGATTTTTATTGACGGTGACCACCGCTACGAGGCCGTGCGCCGCGATACGGCCCGCGTGTTTGAGCACTTGGTAGGGCCAAAAACAACAGTAGTGTGGCACGATGCCAGCCGGCAGCCCGGCCACCCGCGCTGGGAAGTACTGGCCGGGCTGCTCGACGGCTTGCCAGCCGGCCTGCCGGGCCAACTGGTACAGGTTGGCAACACGCTGTGCGCGTTGTACTCGCCGCAGCCAGTGCCCGCGCAGGCCCCCGACCCGCTCGCCGACCCTGGGCATTTTGCGGTAGAAGTACATGTAGCGTAAGCTTCAGCTTGCGAGCGAGCGCAGCGAGCAATGGCGTAAGCGAACTGCTGCAGACGCTGCCTTCGCTCGCAAGCTGAAGCCTACGCTACGCCTTTCAACTGCCGCTTGTACAGCTGCACCACATTTTCCAGGCCCAAATACAGGGCATCGGCCACCAGCGCGTGCCCGATGCTAACCTCTTGCAAGCCCGGTAGCTCCTGGGCCAAAAAGGCCAGGTTTTCGAGGTCCAGGTCGTGGCCGGCATTCAGGCCGAGGCCGGCGGCTACGGCCGCCTGGGCGGTTTCGCGGTAGGGGCGGATGGCGGCGGCCCGGTCCTGGGCGTACTGCCGGGCGTAGGCCTCGGTGTAGAGCTCAATGCGGTCGGTGCCGGTGCTGGCGGCCGCGTCGATGAGCGCCGGGTCGGGGTCGAGGAAAATGCTGACGCGGGCGCCATAGCTTTTTAGTTCGGCTACGATGTCGCGTAGAAAATGCTGGTGCTGAACGACATTCCAGCCCGCGTTGGACGTGATGGCGTCGGGCGCGTCGGGCACCAGCGTTACTTGTTCGGGGCGCACTTCGCGGCACAGCGCCACAAAATCGGGCGTGGGGTTGCCTTCCACATTCAGCTCGGTCGTGACGATGTTTTTGAGGTCGCGCACATCCTGGTAGCGAATGTGGCGCTCGTCGGGGCGCGGGTGCACCGTGATACCTTCGGCCCCAAAGCGCTCGATGTCGCGGGCGGCTTGCAGCAAGTCGGGGCGCGCGTGCAGGCCGCGGGCGTTGCGCAGGGTGGCTATTTTGTTGATGTTGACGCTCAATTTGACCATAGACAAGACCGCAGATTCAAACGGATTTTCAGGATTTAACGGATACGCCCGCAAGTGGGCTGACTACTCTTGCGGGGCTTTTGGGCAGGTTTTGGGGCACCCGCGGCTTTGGTGGCTGGTGGGGGGTGGGCGGCGCGGGCGGGGCAAGGTACATTTGTTGCTCGGCCGTTGCGTAGGGCTTTTCGTTAATGAGAGCGGATTACTACGCAACCGGCCGGCGGCTGGCCGGTTTTGGCTGGCGGCCGTTTGTAACGGTCACGCATTTCTATTTCTCACCTCATTCTTTCTAATGGCCCTCAAAGAAACCATCGACGCCGGCATCAAGCAAGCCATGCTGGCCAAGGACAAAACCCGTCTGCTGGCCCTGCGCAGCATTAAATCGCAGATTTTGCTCGCCGAAACGGCCGAGGGCGCCAGCGCTACCGGTCTCAGCGCCGACCAGGAGCTGAAGCTCCTCAACAAAGCCGCCAAGCAGCGCCGCGACTCGGCCGCTACCTATAAGGAGCAGTTCCGCTCGGACCTCGAAGCAACCGAATTGGCCGAATTGGCCATCATCGAGGAGTTTTTGCCCCAACAGCTCACCGAGAGCGAGTTGGTTGAAAAGCTCGTTGGCATCATCCAGCGCACCGGCGCCAAAGGCCCTTCCGACCTGGGCAAAGTGATGGGCGTAGCCGCCCGCGAGCTCAGCGGCCAGGCCGATGGCAAGCGCATTTCGGAAGTAGTGAACATGCTGCTCAATAACACAGACTTCTAGCAGTGAGTGAATTGTGAATGAGTGAATTGTGAATGAGTTAATTATTTCGCCATTCTCAACTCACTCATTCACAACTCCCTCATTCACTCATTGTAAAAATGACTGCGCTTGACATACTGCTACTGCTGCCGCTGGCCGTGGGCACCGTAAAAGGCTACCGGCGCGGGCTGGTGCTGGAAGTGGTGTCGCTACTGGCATTTGTGCTGGGCGTGGTGGGCGGGCTAAGTCTGCTGAGCGCGGCCATTCCGGTAGTGCGCTCGTATGCGGGCGAGCTTTTTGGGCTGCTGCCGCTAGCGTCGTTTTTGTTGGTGCTGGTGGTCATTATGTGGGGCGTGCACCTGCTGGGCGGGCTGGTGAGGCAGGCCGTGCACCTCACGCCGCTCGGCGTGCTCGACTACTTGCTAGGCGGTGCGGCCGGGGCGCTCAAATGGCTGCTGGGCCTGAGTTTGCTACTGCGCGGCACCTCGCTGGCGGGTATTAATCTGCTGGCGCCTAGCCTCACGGCCGGCTCGGTAGTACTGCCCTGGGTGCAGAAAGCCACGCCGCTGGCCTTGCAGCTCACGGGCTACGTAATGCCTTTTGCGCAAGATTTGCTAGCTAGACTGAAGGCCGTTATGTGAGCGGCACAGCCAATTCGGCCACTGGCTCCGATGCTGGCAAAGATGCGGCCCGGTCGCGCAGCAAGAGCACCGCAAAGCCCACGCCGCCCAGCGCCATGGCGGTCCCCACCAATTCGGGCGAGTTGTAGGCGAAGCCCGCCGCCAGCGGCAGCCCGCCCAAATAAGCCCCCAGCGCATTGCCCGTATTGAAGGCCGCCTGGGTAAAGGCTGCGCCCAGCATTTCGGCCCCCTGCGCCGAGCGAATCATCAGAATTTGAATGGGCGCAGCCACGGCCAGTGCAAAGCAGCCGCCCGCGAAGGTGAGCAGCGCCGTGGGTACTTTGTAGGGGGCCAGCCCATACATAAGGAGTAGCGTAGCAGCCATGGCCAGCAGCAGCAACAGGCAGGCGCGGGCCGGTGGCAGGCGGTCGGCGAGGTAGCCGCCGAGGGCGTTGCCGGCCACCATGCCCAGGCCCGCAATAGCCAGCAAATACGGCACCTGCCCCGGCGTGAAGCCCGAAACCTTAGTCAGCAGCGGCGCGATGTAGCTAATCCAACAAAAAAGCCCGCCCGTACCAATGGCCGTCAGCAGCATAATCAGCCACGTGGTGCGCCGCCCCAGCAGCGCCAGCTCGGTGCGCAGCGGTGGGGTAGGGGTGGGCGGCAGCGTGGGCAGCAGCCACAGAATAGCGCCCATCGTGCCTAAACCCAGTACGCCCACGCCGCCCAGCGCGAAGCGCCACGAAAAAGCCGTGCCGATGTACGTGGCCAGCGGCACCATCACCACATTGGCCACCGTGAGGCCGCTGAACATGCTGGCAATGGCCTGGGCCTGCTTGCCCGGCTGCGCCAGCCGGCTCGCCACCACCGAGCCCACCCCAAAAAAGGCCCCGTGCGGCAGCCCCGCCAGCAGCCGGGCCGCGCACAGAATGCCATTGTTGGGCGCAAAAGCCGACAGCAAATTGAACAAGGCAAACAGCCCCATGAGGCCCATAAGCGTGCTTTTGGGCGCCAGGTGCCGGCTGCCCAGCACCAGCAGCGGCGCCCCGATTACCACGCCCAGCGCGTAGGCCGAAATGGCATAGCCCGCCTGCGGAATAGTGACGCCAAAATCGGCCGCAATATTGGGCAGCAGCCCCATCATCACAAATTCGGTGGTGCCAATGGCCAAGCCGCCGAGCGCCAGCGGTAAAAAATGCTTTTTCACAAAGGATACGGAAACGGGATAGAAAATCGTTTTGAAGGCGATTTTTGGTCGTCTGTGTTTGTCTGTCATTGCGAGCGCAGCGAAGCAATCGTACCGGTTCAGCCGCGCCGTTCGGGTGCGATTGCTTCGCTGCGCTCGCAATGACAGGCGTAGTTAGTAGTTACAATAAGCTTCAGCGCCAGAAATGCGACTGCCGAAGCATCTTGCGAAAGCAACTAACCTTCAAATGCGTTTGGGGTTACTTCGCCAAGCTGGCGGCGGCGCTAAACCCGCGATGACCTGCTGAGCCAGAAACGCTTATTTTTATTTCAGTCAGATAGCGTGCTTCTACTGCTCGATAATTTCGATTCCTTCACGTACACCTTGGCCGACTACCTACACCAGCTCGGGGCCGAGGTAGTGGTGCGCCGCAACGACGTATCGCTGGCCGAACTGCGCCAGTTCGACTTGCAGGGTATTGTGCTGTCGCCCGGTCCCGGCTCGCCGGCCACGGCCGGCAACCTGCTGGCCGTGCTACAGGCTTATCACCAGCGGCTGCCCATGCTGGGCGTGTGCCTGGGGCAGCAGGCGCTGGGCGAATTTTTTGGGGGCCGGCTGCGGCGCGCGGTGCGGCCCATGCACGGCAAGGTATCGGAGATAGAACTGCTCGGCGACGACCCCTGGCTCACCGGCTTGCCCCGCCGCCAACCCGTGACGCGCTACCATTCACTGGCTTTGGAAACCAGCACGTTGCCGCCGAGCCTACTGCCTCTGGCCCACACCGCCGACCCCGACCGCGAGCTCATGGCCCTGCGCCACGCTAAGCTGCCGCTCTACGGCGTGCAGTTTCATCCCGAAGCCTTGCTCACTACGTATGGCTTGGCATGGCTGCGCAATTGGATGCGCTGTTGTAACATTGCGCCGGTTGCCCCGGTTAAGATTCCTTACGCCCCCGCACCATCTCTTTTAGCCCCTACCAACTAGCCAACGTGGAACTGCGCCGCCAGCATCAGCACGGGTTCGAGTACGTCGACGAAGGCCAGGGGCCGGTGTTGCTGCTGCTCCACGGCCTGTTCGGGGCGCTCAGCAACTGGCAGGAGGTGGTAGCCGAGTTCTCGCCGCGCTACCGCGTCATCATCCCGGTGCTGCCCATCCCCGACATGCCGCTGCTGCAAGCTTCGGTGCCGGGCTTGCAGGCCTATGTGGAAAACTTTGTGGATAAGCTCCAGTTACCCACCACGTTTACCGTGCTGGGCAATTCGCTGGGTGGCCACATTGCCCTCATGTACACTCTGCATAACCCCAGCCGCGTGCGCCAACTCGTGCTGGCTGGCAGCAGCGGGCTGTTTGAAGATGGCATGGGCGGCTCGTTCCCCAAGCGCGGCGACTACGACTTCGTGCGCGAGCGGGTGGGCTACACCTTCTACGACCCCACCGTGGCTACCAAGGAGCTGGTCGATGAGGTGTTTGCCGTCACCAATTCCAACGCCAAGTGCCTGCGGATGATTAGCATCGCCCGTTCGGCGCAGCGCCACAACCTGGCCCGCGAGCTGCACCGTATTGCGGTGCCCACGCTCCTCATTTGGGGCCTCAACGACACGATTACCCCGCCATCGGTGGCGCACGACTTTGCGCGCCTGCTGCCGCACGCCACGCTGCGGTTTCTCGACCACTGCGGCCACGCGCCTATGATGGAGCGCCCGCTGGCTTTCAATCGATGTTTGGCCCCCTTTCTGGGCCATTCAGAATCAGCCAATTGGCAGCCAGCGAGCGCCGTGGCTACTTCGGCTGCCTAGCGCCCCGTTTGGCCGAGTATCGGCTTGCTTTTTGCTCCTTAGAGGCAACCTTTCACCGGCTATCTTAGTCCTACTCCTGGAGTAGGGCCGTCCTTTCCGCCTTATAGTCTGTCCCGTTATGTCTGCTCTGCTTGCCGAAGACTTACTGAACCAGATGATTCCGCCTCTCAAAAGCACCGACACCACGGCCAAGGCCGCCCGGTGGCTCGAAGAGTTTCACGTGGGACAGCTGCCCGTATTAGTCGGAAAAAATTACCGGGGTCTGATTACCGAAAACGACCTCGCCGACTACGAAAACCCCGATACCCAGCTGGCCGAGCTAAACCTCCGCTACGCCGATACCCATGTGCAGCACGACCAGCACTTTTTTCGGGTAATGGAGCTGGCCATTCAGAATAAGATTCAGCTCGTGCCCGTGCTCGACGAGCAGCAGGAGTACGCCGGCGTGGTAACGGTGAGCGACGCGCTCGCCGCCTTTGGCCCCGTGCCCGGCCCGGCCGGCCAGGGCAGTATTTTGGTGCTCACGATGGAAGAGCGCGACTATTCGCTCTCGCAGATAAGCCGTTATGTCGAGGAGAATAATGCCAAAATTCTTTCGGCCCACGTCGTGAACGACGAGCACGACCCGTTCCGCATTCGCCTCACCCTGCGCCTGAATACCGACAATCTAGCCCGCATCACGGCTACGCTCGAGCGCTTTGGCTACATGGTATCGGCACAGTTCAGCGGCACCGCCGCGGTGAGCGAAGACGAGCAGGACCGCTTCGACGCGCTGCTGCGCTACCTCAGCGTCTAACTTTACGGGGTGAATTCCCTGGCCCGGCCGCTTTTTACTACGCGCTGTTTTTTACTGGTTTTGCTGAGCGGCCTGCTGCTGAGCCTAGCGCCCGCGCAGGCCCAAACGCCGCTGCCCGCCGCCCCGCCCGATAGCCTGCGCCGCCTCAGCCAAGGGGCCCGGCCGCCGGCCCTGCCGCCCGTGGTAGTGCCCACCGATACGCTGGTACGCGTGAGCACCTGCCCCGGCAGCGCCCCGCGCGTGCGGCTGCTAGCCCTGCTTTTTGTGGGCAATGACATCACCCGCGAGCGCACGCTACGAGCTGAGCTGAATATCAGCGAAGGTGACTCGCTCGACGTGGCCGACCTGCGCGCCCGGCTCGAAGCCAACCGCCGCCGTCTCTACAATTTGCAGCTCTTCCACACCGTGCTGGTGCAAGCCAGCTGCACGGGCGCGGGCCAGCTCATTGTGCTGTTTAATGTGCAGGAGCGCTGGTATGTGCTGCCCACGCCCATTTTTTCGATTGCCGAAACCAACTTTCAGCGCTGGCGGCAGCGCCCCGACCGCTGGCAGCGCCTCGACTACGGCCTGCACGTGGTGCACACCAATTTTCGGGGCCGCGCCGAGCAGCTCACCGCCAACCTCCAGCTGGGCTTCAACCGCAAGTACGAGTTGTTCTACGAAGCGCCGGGTTTTGGGCGCCGCCGCCGCGTGGGCGTGGGTTTCGGCATCTCGTACTACCAAAGCCGCAACCTCGACTACATCACCGAAAACGACCGGCCCACACCCCTGCCCGCACCCGAGGAAGACACATTTCCCATCCAGCGCTTCTACATGTCGGGCGGGCTGCGGCTGCGGCACACGGTGCAGTTCGTCACGGCCATAGACCTGTCGTTTCACCGCGAGCTTATCAGCAACACTATTTTTCAGCTCAATCCCGACTACCTGCTCGGGAGCACGCAGCGCAAGTACGCGGAAATCAGTATAGTATCCAGCAATAACCAGCGCAATACCTTCGCCTACCCGCTCACCGGCCGGTTTATGCAGGCCGGCATTTCGTTTCGGCAGTTCCTGGATGGTACTACCGCTGCACCTGCCTACGCCACCGTGCGCCTGCGCTACGCCCGCTACCTCAGCCTGGGGCACCAGTTTTACTACGCCCTAGGCCTATGGGGCCAAACGCGCCTGCTGGCCACCCGCTACGCCTACGCCGACTCGCGGGCGCTGGGCTACGATGCCCTGGTGCGCGGCTACGACGCCTACGTGGTTGAGGGCCGCGCCTACGGCCTGGTGCAGCAGGGCCTCAGTTACCGCGCTTGGGCGCCCCCGCCGCTGCGCCTGCCCTTCATCAACAACCCCAAAATCAATACCCTGCCGCTCGCGCTCTTCGTCAACCTGTTTGCCGACGCGGGCCTGGCCGGCGGTAGCCTAGGCCGGCCCGTACTAACCGCCAACCAATTGCCCGGCCGGCTGTTGGCATCGGCTGGTGTGGGGCTGCACGTCGTAACCTACTACGACCGGGTTTTTTGCTTCGAAGTATCGCGCACCGCCCAGGGCCAAACGGGTTTTTTCATTCGGTCTTCTTTCCCCATTTAGTTTCGGCCTAGGCTGTTACCTTTTTGTTATGAAATTCGCTATCCTGGGCAAGCCCTTCGATGAGATTGCCGCCCCGTTCATCCAAACCCTGCTCGATGAGCTGGCGTCGCGCCAGGCGCAGGTGCTTATTGTGGAGGCTTTTCGGGTGTGCCTAGAGCAGCGCGGCCTGCGACTGCCGCCGGGCAGCATCACCTTTCGGCGCGGCGACTCGCTGCGCGGGGTGCAGTACGTCATCAGCATCGGCGGCGATGGCACATTGCTCGATACCGTGACCTACGTGGGGGCCTTGCAACTCCCGATTTTGGGCATCAATACCGGCCGCCTGGGGTTTCTGGCGCCCACGCCGCCCAGCTACATTCCGCAGGCCATCGATGCGCTCTATCGCGGGCACTTCACCATCGAGGAGCGCAGCCTGCTGCGCGTCGAAACGGACCCCGACGTATTTGGTGAGCTCAATTTTGGCCTCAACGAATTCAGCATTCTCAAGCGCGATACCTCCTCAATGATTGCCGTGCACACCTACATCGACGGCGAATATTTGAACTCGTATTGGGCCGATGGCCTCATCGTATCCACGCCCACGGGCTCTACGGGCTACTCGCTCAGTTGCGGCGGCCCCGTGATGCTGCCCCAAACCAACAATTTTATCATTGCGCCCGTATGCCCCCACAATCTGAACGTGCGGCCGCTTGTCGTGTCGGACCAAAGCGTGATTTCTTTCGAAATAGAAGGCCGGGGAACTAGTTACTTACTGGCCCTCGACTCACGCTCCATGCCCGTCGAAGCGACCGTACAAATGGCCGTGCGCCGCGAAAATTTTAATGCCCGCTTGGTAAAGCTTAATCACGTAAATTTTTTAAGCACGCTGCGCAATAAGCTCAACTGGGGGCTAGACCGCCGAAATCCCGGTTCGGCGCTGAGTACCAAATAAGAAGAAACCTTAAAATAACTCCATAAGTTTTTTTAGTTCCCCTCAGTGCGTACTTTTGTCTTCACTACGAATTACGTCCGATTAATAAATAGAAGACTTCTAAGAAATACTTATCTCCATCTGCGCCTTATGACCAAGTTTTCCACCTACTCAACGGCCCTATTAGCAGGGCTTGCTCTGCTCGGCTCGACGCAGCAGGCAGATGCCCAGCAATTTAGCAAGCGCAAGCAGTATACCTCCATTGGTATCAACCTGAATGCGATGAACTACTTCGGGGACTTGAACCCGAGCACTAACTTTGCTTCCTTCAAGTTTGCCGATACCCGCTGGAACGTAGGCGCAAGCATCACCCACCGCTTTTTTCCCCGCGTTTCGGGCCGCTTTGGGCTGGCTTATGGGCAAGTGACTGCCAACGACGGCGACAACGCCAACCGCGACGACGTCAACGCGCGCTTTCGCTACACCCGCAACATGAACTTCCGCACCAACATCGCCGAAGCTTCGGCCGTGATGATTGTGGACCTCATCGAAAACCGTAACAACTACCTCAAACGCCCTGACTTCGTGCCATACCTGTTTGGCGGCGTAGCGGGCTTCTACTACAACCCGCAGGGCCAAAACCAGAGCGGCACCTACGTAGACCTGCAGCCCCTGCAAACAGAAGGTAAGAGCTACAGCAACGTGAGCTTTGCCATTCCCTTCGGCGCGGGCGTGCGCTACCGCATCAACCGTAACCTCGACGCCTCGTTTGAGATTGGCCTGCGCAAAACTTTCACTGGCTACCTCGACGATGTAAAGGATAGCTATGCTGACCTGTCTGGAAAAAGTGCTGATGCACAGTATTTTGGCGGATTTGCCGGCGGCGCGGGCGGCCAGGGTATCACTAACACGTCTACTGGCTTGGGCCGGGGCTTCATTCCCGGCGAAAAGCGTGGCCAGGGCAAAACCGACTGGTACACCGTTAGCGGGTTTTCGCTCAACTACATCCTGACGCCCCGCATCAAGAACCCCAAGTTCCGCTAGGCACCTGCTGCTAGCTTGCTAGCCGAACCTTATATTTGCTGAATGACCAAAAACTGGCATTCATTCTTGCTCCTCGCTGGCTCGGTGCTGGCGGGGAGTTCGTTTTTAGGCGCGGCCCCGGCGGTGGCCCAGCGCACAAGCGAAATCGGCATCGGGGTGGGCGGCACCAACTACAAGGGCGAAGTATCGCCGCAGTACCAGTGGCAAAATAACCGGCCCGCCGTCACGGTCTTTTACCGCCGCGACATATCGGCGCCCGTCACGCTACGCGGCGGGTTGACCTTTGGCGGGCTGCGGGCCAACGATACGAACGTAGAAGGCGCGAATGGCGGCGTGCCACCGCTCCAGAACTACCGGCAGGTGAGTCTGAGGGGCAGTATTTTGGAACTGTCGGCGGTGGCGGAGTATAATTTTCTGGATTACCACCAGCGCAATGACCAGCACCGATTCCACGTCTCGCCATACCTGTTTGCCGGGTTGGCGGGCTTTTATGCCAATACCACTTCCGAAAGCCAGAACGTAGCCCTGCAGCCTGATTTCAACCGCAAGAGCGGCCGGGTGAGCGTGGCCATTCCGGCCGGGGTGGGCATAAAGCTGGCCCTGAGCCGGCATTTCAACCTAGGTGCGGAGATTGGGGCGCGCAAAACCTTTACGGACCAGCTTGACCAACTCGGCGACCAAGACCCGCTGTACGTGAACCCGCACGAGAAGGACTGGTATTATTACAACGGCATCAGTATTTCCTACACGTTTTATAAAATCCTCTGTCCTGCTCCCTACGGCCACAATAAGGGCCTTTTTGAGTAGCGGCGGCGAGCAACTCCAGCAGGCCCGCGCGCAGTTTTGCCCGCGCATCTGCAACCATTTGCGTAACTTGCGGCCTCTTATACGCAAATCGCAACGATGGCCGAACGGTCCGAAATTGACCTCTCTAATATTCCCGCCCACTTGGCCGTTATCATGGATGGTAACGGGCGCTGGGCCAAGCAGCGGGGGGGACTGCGCGTGTTTGGGCACCAAAGCGCCATTACGGCGGTGCGTGACACGGTGGAGGAAGCCGCTGAGCTAGGAATCAAGTATCTAACCCTTTACGCTTTTTCAACCGAAAACTGGAACCGCCCAGCGCTGGAAGTAACCGCCCTGATGCAACTGCTGGTGCATACCATCAGGAACGAAACTCCCACGTTGCTCAAAAATAGCGTGCGCCTGCAAGCCATCGGCGATTTGGCCACGCTGCCTGGCAAGTGCCAGCGCGAGCTAGCCGAAGCCATTGAAATAACCAAAGGTGGCACTCGCACGACGCTGGTGCTGGCCCTTAGCTACAGTGGCCGTTGGGACCTCACCCAAGCCAGCCGGCGAATGGCTGCCGATGTGGCGGCCGGCCGCTTGCAGCCTGAGGCTGTGACGGAAGCTACCATAACGGGGTATTTGGCTACAGCCGGTATCCCTGACCCTGAGCTACTTATCCGCACTAGCGGCGAGCAGCGCATCAGCAATTTCTTGCTGTGGCAGCTGGCTTATACCGAACTCTACATCACGCCCGTTTTGTGGCCTGACTTCCGGCGCAGCCACCTGCGCGATGCCCTAGTGGCCTACCAGCGGCGCGAGCGCCGCTTTGGTAAGACCAGCGAGCAACTGACCATATCCTGATTTAGTTATCTTATTAATGCGCAACTCCTTACGCGGCACGCTATTCTGCCTGCTGCTATCGGCTACCGCGCTGGTAGCCGTTCCTGCTCATGCACAGCAAGCTGCCAGCTCGGTAGAAGAACCCCGCAAATACACGCTGGGGGGCATCACGGTGAGCGGAGCCCGTGCGCTTGACCCTAATACGCTGATTGGTCTGTCGGGTTTGCGCATTGGCGACCCAATTTCCATTCCGGGCGAAGAAATCGGCAAAGCCATCCGTAAAATCTGGAATCAGGGTATTTTGGCCGACGTATCGGTGAGCATTGCGCGCACCGAAGGCGACAAGATATTCCTCGATTTCAACGTGCGTGAGCGGCCCCGCTTGTCGAAGTTCAACTTCACGGGTATCAGCAAAGGCCAGTCGGAAGACCTGGAAAAGAAAATCAAGCTCATCCGGGGCAAAGTAGTGACCGATGCGTTGCTGTCGAATACCCGCACCCAGGTGCGTAAGTTCTATACCAACAAGGGTTTTCTTGATACCAAAGTCGTCATTCGTCAGGTGGCCGACTCGACTTTGTCGAACAGCGTGGCGCTAAAGATTGACGTGGACAAGGGCAGCAAAGTTCGTATTCACGACATCTCGTTTACGGGCGATAAAGCGTTTAAGGACAGTAAGCTGCGCAAGCAGTTCAAGAAAACGAAGGCGCGCAAGCCTTACAAGTTCCTGACGCCCGGCAAGTTCCAGCGTACAGAGTACGAGGAAGATAAGAAAAAACTGGTTGACTTCTACAACAACGAAGGCTACCGCGATGCGTCGATTGTGTCGGACACGCTGGTGCGCGACGACAAAGGGCTGGCGCTGAGCATCAAGGTGGATGCCGGGCCGAAATACTACTTCCGCAACATCAGCTGGACGGGTAACTACTTGTATGACAGCAAGACGCTGTCGTCGGTGCTGGGCATCAAGAAGGGTACTCCTTATAGCAAGGAAACGCTGGATAAGCGCCTGAGCTACAACCCGACCGGGCAGGACGTAACCTCGCTCTACATGAACGACGGCTACCTGTTCTTCCAGATTGACCCAGTTGAAACCAAGGTGCAGGGCGACTCTATCGACATCGAGATGCGCATCTCGGAAGGGGTGCAGGCGCGGGTGAAGGACATCAATATCACTGGCAATACCAAAACCAGCGACCACGTGCTGCGCCGCACGCTGCGCACGCTGCCCGGCGACAAGTTCAACCGCGAGCTGCTCATCCGCTCGCAGCGTGAGATTGCCACGCTCGGCTATTTTGACCCCGAGAAAATTGGTATCAACCCGGTGCCGAATCAGAACGATGGCACTGTGGACATCAACTACACGGTAGTTGAGAAGCCTTCCGACCAGATTACGCTCTCGGGTGGCTGGGGAGGCTACGCCGGCTTTATCGGCACGGTGGGTCTGGTGTTCAACAACTTCTCGCTACGCAAAGCCGGCGACTGGCGCAACTGGACGCCCGTGCCCGGTGGCGACGGCCAGCGTCTGGCCCTCAACGTACAGGCCAACGGCTTCCAGTACCAGGCATATTCGCTCAGCTTTACCGAGCCCTGGCTGGGTGGCCGCAAGCCCAATTCGCTCAGCGTAAGCCTAAACCGTAGCATAAGCCGCATTGCAACTAGTGGCGTTTTCGACGTTAGCAACAGCGCCTTTATCAAGGTTAATACCATAACGATAGGTCTGGGCCGCCAGTTGCGCGTGCCGGATGACTACTTTACCTTGAGCAACTCGCTCTCTTTTAGTCAGTACCAGACGAAGGACTACACGCTGCTCGCGAATGCCGCGGCTACGGGTACGTTCAACAACTTCACCATAAACACCACGCTGGCGCGTAATAGCATCGACAACCCGACGTACACTCGTCGCGGCTCGTCGCTCTCGCTTTCGGTGTCGGCCACGCCGCCATACTCGGCTTTCCCTGGCGCTCACCCCGATGCCAACCAGTGGATTGAGCTGCATAAGTGGATGTTCGACGCCTCGTGGTTTACGCCCATCGTGGGCAAGCTGGTGCTGAATACGCGGGCGCACTTCGGCTTCATTGGCTCGTATGGCGGGCGCGATGTGGGGCCGTTCGAGCGCTTTAAAATGGGTGGCGCGGGCCTCGGCTACGGTGGCGGTGGCTCGTTTCTGGTGGGTACCGAATATATCGGCCTGCGCGGCTACGACGACCCCAACGCGGCCTTCGCTATTCCGTCGGCCCAGCAGAACCAGAGCGGTGGCTTGGCTTATAACAAATACGTGGTGGAAATGCGTTATCCCGTCAGCCTCAATCCCGCCGCTACGGTCTACGTGCTAAGCTTTGCGGAAGCTGGTAATGCGGTAAACTCATACCAGGAGTACAACCCATATAAACTGTACCGCTCGGCCGGTTTTGGTGCCCGCATCTTCATGTCGGCCTTTGGCCTGCTAGGCTTCGACTACGGTCGCGCTTTCGACAAGGTAACAGCTCCGGCGAACGGTGGTCAGCAAGATTTCAACCACTTCCACTTCATTATCGGCCAGCAGATTCGCTAAGTGCAAATGGGCCAGCAAGCGGGAACGTTGGCTGGCCCATTGCAGTTGGAGGATGCTGGGCGCGTGGCAATCTGTGAAATAATGCGTCTGGCCAAGCGTTAGCCCACAACTGGCACGGACTTGGTAGTAGCCGGCTCAACCCACGGTATGAAACTATTTTTCTCTGCATTTGCTCTGGTAGGGTTGTTGGCAGCAGCGCCCTCGGCGCAGGCCCAGCGGCTCGGTTACATCGACACTGAGTTTATCATGGGCAAGATGCCCGAGTATGCGCAGGCGCAGGTCGAACTCAACAAGCTCTCCGACACTTGGCAGAAGGAAATTGAGGTCCTGAAAAAGGACTTAGATAAGCTGTACCGCAACTACCAGAACGAGGAAGTGGTGCTAACTGAGCCGATGAAGAAGAAGCGCCAGGATGAAATTCTCAAGAAGGAGCAGGAAATCAAGGCGTATCAAACCAAGCAGTTCGGCTACGAAGGCCAGCTTTTCAAGAAGCGGGCCGAGTTGAACAAGCCGGTGCAGGACAAAATATTTGAGGCGGTAGAGAAAATGGTGAAGGCCAAAAAGCTGGATATCGTGCTCGACAAAGCCAGCGACCTTACCATGATTTACACCAACCCTACCTTCGACTACACCGAGTATGTGCTCGAAGAACTGGGCCTTGCCTCGCCCGACCGCAACCAGCCCGCGCCCAAAGGCCCGATAAAAACCGTAACCCCGCCCAGAACTCCGGGCGCCAGCGCCGACCCTCGCTTCCCGACCGATTCGGGCACCCCAGCCCAGCAACTCAGCACACCGGCTAAGCAGCTTGCTACGCCGGCTCGGCAGGATAAAGCGGTCGAAAAGAAGGATTAATATTCTTACCTTTGCTTTTAACTTTTTTAGAACCTTGAATTTCCGCATCCAACAAGTGAAAACTCTTCACCTGACCTTCGCTGCCGCGCTGCTCGTTGTCGGCTCCTTTTTCGCCCCCACCGCGCAAGCTCAGGCGCCGCTCAAAATTGGCTACACCAGCGTAGAATACGTGCTGAGCCAGATGCCCGAGCGCAAGCAGATTGAGTCGGACCTGAAGACTTACAGTGCGCAGCTGGAAGCCCAGCTGAAAAGCAAGCAAACCGAATTTGATACCAAGCTGAAAGCTTACCAGCAAGGCGGTGCTGGTATGACCGATATCGTGAAGCGCGACAAAGAGAAAGAGTTGCAAACCCTGCAGCAGGGCTTGCAAGAGTTCTCGCAAACCGCTCAGCAGTCGCTTCAGCAGAAGCAGCAGCAATTGCTGAGTCCAGTGCTCGATAAAATTCAGAAGAATATCGACCTCGTGGCCAACGAAAGTGGCTACAGCTACGTGCTGAATTCGGATGCTGGCTCGAGCCCCATCCTGCTGCACGGCCCCAAGGAAGGCGATATTTCGGACCTGATTCTGAAGAAGATGGGCATCACGCCGACCGCACCCGAGCCTACTCCGGGTGCTAAGCCCGCTGCGCCGGGTGTTACTACGCCTACCATCAACAAGGCGGCTCCTAAGAAAAAATAACCGGGCTACCCGTCCGTCCGAAAAGCCGAGGCCGTTTGCCTCGGCTTTTTTTATATAGATAGCAGCGGGTAATTAGCTGGTGCATACCAAGGATAGTAGAGTGGTAGGCAGAAGCTTGTACTTTTGGTAAAGCTTTTTTTAAGAAAAACTACGTAGGTGGGCCGGTAACGCCCTGCTGGTGGGCTTTTTAGCAACGCATGACGCAAGAACAACTACGCCTGGCTGAGAGCGACTCGCAGGCGGTACACTGGAAAAAATTTGGCCCTTACCTCACCGAGCGGCAGTGGGGCACGGTACGCGAAGACTATAGCCACAATGGCAGCGCCTGGGACCATATTTTCCACGATGTGGCCCGCTCCTACGCCTACCGCTGGGGCGAGGAAGGCCTGGGTGGCTTCAGCGACGACCAGCAGCTGCTGTGTATGAATGTGGGCCTCTGGAACGGCAAGGACAACCAGCTGAAAGAGCGCCTTTTTGGCCTGACCAACGGCCAAGGCAACCACGGCGAAGACGTGAAAGAGCTGTACTACTACCTGGACAGCACGCCCACGCACTCGTACCAGAAAATGCTGTATAAGTACCCGCAACGCAAGTTTCCGTACGGCAAGCTGGTAAAGCAAAACGCCCGCCGCACTCGCCTGGAGCCGGAATATGAGCTGCTGGACACGGGTATCTTCGATGACAACCGCTACTTCGACGTGTTCATCGAATACGCTAAGGAAGGGCCGGAAGACGTGCTGATGCAGATAACCGTGCACAACCGCGGCGGCCGCAAAGCCAGCGTGCAAGTACTGCCGCAGCTGTGGTTTCGCAATACCTGGGGTTGGGGCTATGACGACTACCGCCCTTCGCTGACGCAGGTGGCGCCCGGCAAAGTGCAGGTCGAGCACCGCGAAATGGGCCGCTACTATTTCTATTCCGATACGGAAGCGCCGTTGCTCTTCTGCGAAAATGACAGCAACGGCCCCCGCCTTTACGGCTTGCCGGGCGAAGGCTTGTACTTCAAAGATGGTATAAACGACTACGTAGTGGAGGGCCGCACCCACGCCGTAAACCCCAAGCAGCGCGGCACCAAAGTGGCCGCGCAGTACGACCTGACCGTGCCAGGTGGGCAGTCGCGCACCGTGCGCGTGCGCCTGAGCCGCGCCGAGCTAGATGCTCCTTTTGGGGACTTCGACCAGTTGATGGCCGACCGGCAGCGCGAAACCGACGAGTTTTACGACTGCGTGCAGGCCACCATGACCAGCGTTGACGCCCGCAACGTGCAGCGCCAGGCCTTTGCAGGCATGCTTTGGAGCAAGCAGTACTACTACTACGACGTGACGCAGTGGCTCGACGGCGACCCCGCCATGCCCCCGCCCTCGGCTCAGCGCCGCCAAAACCGCAATGCCAACTGGCGGCACCTGCACAATGCTGACCTCATCTCGATGCCCGACAAGTGGGAGTACCCCTGGTACGCGGCCTGGGATTTGGCCTTCCACTGCATTCCGCTGGCAATGGTGGACTCCGAGTTTGCCAAAAACCAGCTCCGTCTGCTTACCAAGGACCGCTACCTGCACCCGAATGGCCAACTACCGGCCTACGAGTGGAATTTCTCGGACGTGAACCCGCCTGTGCACGCCTGGGCCACCTGGCGCGTGTACCAGATGGATAAAAAGCGTCGTGACGGCAAGGGCGACATGGATTTCCTGGAGCGGGTTTTCCACAAGCTGGTGCTCAACTTTACGTGGTGGGTGAACCGCAAAGACCGCAACGAGCGCAACATCTTCGAGGGCGGCTTTTTGGGCCTCGATAACATCGGGGTGTTTGACCGCTCGGCGCCGCTGCCCACGGGTGGCCACATCGAGCAGAGCGACGGCACCAGCTGGATGGCTATGTACGCGCTCAACCTCATGCGGATGGCGCTGGAGCTGGCCAAGCAAAACCCGGTGTACCAGGAAATGGCCGGCAAGTTCTTCGAGCACTTCCTCTACATCGCGGAGGCTATGACGCGCGGCGGCGACGGCAAATTCAACCTCTGGGACGACGAGGACCAGTTTTACTACGACGTGCTGCACACGCCCGACAACGTGCGCACCAAGCTCAAGGTGCGCTCCATCGTGGGCCTGATTCCGCTGTTTGCGGTCGAGATTATCGACGATGAGCTGCTCGACGCCATGCCGCTTTTCGCCCGCCGGGCGTGGTGGCTGGTTACCAACCGGCCGCACCTGGCGCCGCTGGTATCGCGCTGGCAAGAGCCCGGTAAGGGTGCCCGCCACTTGCTGAGCTTGCTGCGCCGCAGCCGCCTCAAGGCGCTGCTGCGTCGGATGTTGGACGAGAAAGAATTTCTGTCCGAATACGGCATTCGGGCTCTGTCGCGCTACCACGACGAGCACCCCTACGTGTACCGCGCTGGCAAAACCGACTTCGTAGTGCAGTACATCCCCGGCGAGTCCGATTCGTCCATGTTTGGCGGCAACAGCAACTGGCGGGGGCCGGTGTGGTTTCCGATTAACTTCCTGATTGTGGAGTCGTTGCAGCGCTTCTACGCGTACTACGGCGATTCCTTTAAGATAGAATACCCAACTGGTTCGGGCGTATTGATGACCCTGAATGAAGTAGCCGATGCGCTGGCTGGCCGCCTCAATAAGCTGCTACTCAAGGACGAAAACGGCCGCCGCCCAGCTTTTGGCGATAACGAACTATTGCAAACCGACCCGCATTTTCGCGATAATCTGCTCTTCCACGAGTACTTCCACGGCGATGATGGCCACGGCTTGGGCGCCAACCACCAAACCGGTTGGACGGGCTTGATTGCGAAGCTATTGCAGCAAAAAAGCTAACTAATAACTCAACTTTAATAGCTTTCACGCAGTGTTTCGGGGTGTTAAAGCGCAGTGTTTCGCAGTGTTGAGAAAACACCCCGAGACACTGCGCTTTAACACCCCGAAACACTGCGTGAAACTTTAACTCCTTTATACCATGCTGCCCGAAACTGCTCCAGAACCCGAGGAGGACGAAACCGGCGAAGGCGACGAGCTATACGAGCACCACCGTATCGTAGTCGATAAGGGGCAGGAACTGTTGCGCATCGATAAGTTTCTGCTCAATCGCCTGGCCAATGCCTCACGAACCAAGATTCAGGCGGCTATCGAGGCCGAAACGGTGCAGGTAAACGGCCGGCCTACCAAGGCGAGCTACCGCATCCGGCCCGCCGATACTATCACCATCACGCTGCCCGAGCCGCCGCGCACCGGCAAGGTCGAGCCCGAAAAGATGGACCTCGATATCCGATACGAGGATGCCGAGTTGCTCATTGTCAACAAGCCCGCCGGCATGGTGGTGCACCCCGCCTACGGCAATTGGGAGGGCACGCTCGTTAATGGCCTAGCTTACCATTTGGCCAACCTGCCCACCGGCCGCAACGGTGAAATACGACCTGGCTTGGTGCATCGCATCGACAAGGATACCTCGGGCCTGCTCGTGATTGGCAAAACAGAGGCGGCCATGACGCACCTTTCTCAGCAGTTTTTTTACCACACCATCGAGCGCAGCTACCTGGCCCTGGCTTGGGGTAAGTTTGAAGACGACCAAGGCACCGTGCGCGGCCACATCGGCCGCAGCCTGCGCGACCGCAAGGTGCAGGCCGTGTACCCCGAGGGCGACCAGGGCAAGCACGCCGTGACGCATTACCGCGTGCTGGAGCGTTACGGCCCCGTCACGCTGCTGGAGTGCCGCCTCGAAACCGGCCGTACGCACCAGATTCGGGCGCACATGCAGTTTATCGGCCACCCACTCTTTTCGGATGCTACTTACGGCGGCGACCGTATTCGCTCGGGCCAAGCCACGGGCACATACAAATCCTTTGTGGAAAACGTATTTGCCACGCTACCCCGGCAAGCGCTGCACGCCCGCTCGCTGGGTTTCGTGCACCCGCGCACTGGTGAGAAGATGTTTTTTGAAGCCGAGCTACCCGAAGATTTTAGTACTGCGCTAGCCAAGTGGCAGGCGTGGAGCGAAAACCAATAGACCAAAAAAGCCCCGCTACAAGCTCTGTAGCGGGGCTTTTGGTTAAGCGGCTAACGCTTATTTCTTTTTGGGAGCGGGCTTAGCGGCCGGTTTACGGGCCGGAGCTGAGGCACCATTCAGAATTTTGAGCGCGTCAACGGCAAAGGCGTCGGTCGGGTCGATAGCTGTTGCTTTCTCGAAGTTAGCTTTCGCCGAGGCTTTGTCATTCTTTTGTGCGTAGTACGCGCCCAGGTAGTCGTAAGACTCAACCAGACCAGCTTTATACTTGGCTGGGTCGGCGCTGCCAAGCTCAACATATTTCTCGTAGTAAGGCTTAGCCAAGCCTTTTTTGCTATCGGGGTCGAGGGCTACGTTAACCTTAGCGCGGGCGATGTACGCTGGTACGTAGTCAGCCTTGGCAGTGTTAATGATGCCGAACACGCTGTCAGCCTTCGGATACTGCTTGGCCGAAGCGTAAGCAGCTGCCAAGCGGTACTGGTCGGACAAGTCGCCAACTTTGGCTTTTTCTTCAAGCGATTTGAGAGCACCAGAATAGTTACCCGTCATCAACTGAATCTTAGTTTTCTCAGCCTCAAAATCAGGTTTCTTGCTAGCTGGTGCTAATTCAATGGCCTTATTGATGGCCGCCAGGGACTCTTGGGGCTTGTTGTTTTTGCCCAAAATCCGGCTTGAGTACGCATAATCGTCAGCGATGATTTTCTCAACTGGAGCCGTGCGCAGGTACGTTTCCATGGCCGTGGCGGCGCCGGCATAGTCGCCGGTCTCGTACAGCGTGTAGGCTTTCAGGCGGTTCATGGTTACGTTGTTAGGCTCTTTGGCCAACACCGCGTTTACTTCCGTCAGGGCTTCGGGAAACTTCTTGGTCAGGTACAGGAACGAGGCGTACTCAGCCTGCGTGTTGGTGGAGGGCTCGGCTACCTGGCGAAACTTTTCAAAGGTGCTGAGCGCCTTGTCGTACTGCTGGGCGTAGAAATACATCTCGGCCAGCTCTTTGTAGGCCGGCGCATACTTGGGCTCCAGCTCAATGGCCTTTTCGAGGTTCGTAATGGCCTCTTTTGCATTGCGGCTGCGCACGTTTAGCTCACCCTTCTTATAGTAAGCTTGGGTATAGCTAGGGTTGGCCATCGTGGCACGGTCGAAGCTAGTCATTGCTTCACCGCCGCCGTTGTCATTGTTCAGGTAGATGTCGCCGCGCGCCACCATTAGGGCCGGCTCGTCCTTGCCCTTGTTTGCCGTTTGAGCGGCATTCACGTAGGTCAGGGCTTTTTCGGTGTTCTTTACCTTGTCCGCCTCGCCATAGGCCTGCGCAATCATCGTCAGCACCTTGGCATCCTTGTTTTTGGTGGCTTTAGCAGCCGCGTCAAACGAAGTAGCAGCGGCATCCTCCTGGCCTTTCACCAGGGCGGCGCGGCCGGCGGCTACTTGCCCGAAAGGCGTAGGGCCAGCGGCTTTGTTAAAGTAAATAGCTGCCGAGTCGTCGAGGTCGCGCATCTGGTAAAGGCGACCCATCTCGTAGTTTGCTTCTGGCGTGCTGGCGTTGCGCAACATGCCCTTCGCTTCGTTGTAGCGCTCTAGCTCGATAGCTTTTTGGGCGGCGGCGATGTCTTGGGCAGTGGCGGCTGTAGCAGCAGCCCCCAGTGTTACGGCGGTCAGCAACAGCGATTTCCAGGGCTTGAAACTCATAAGCGAAAGAAAAAAGAAGAATCAGGGTGAATGATAAACAACAGGTGAACTACGCGAAAGTCAGCTTAGTAGTTCAATCGCGCTTGGGTGTAGTAATGATGCGCGCCTGCATCTTGGCGGGCAACAGGCCTGACTTATAGAAAATAAGCTGCCCTTTTTGCCCCGCCACAAAAGAGGCAAAACCCGAGCCAAGTCCGGTGCGCGCCTCGCGGTTGATGATATAAATGTTGCGCTGCAACGGATAACGCTGCAAGCTGGTATTTTCTTTTAATTGCTCGGGCGTATACGGGGCCAAATACCGTGGGTAAGGCGGAATGTAGTCGTCCTTGGTAGGGTTGGGCCGCGCCGTAATCGAAGCCACCCGCACCGAGCGCAGAAAGCTCGTCACGGTGGGGTCGTCGTGGTCCGACACCCAATTGACGCCCACCACGCCAATAGCATTTGGGTGCGCTGCCACGTAGGCCAGCGCCTCTGGGTTGGAGTTGGCCGCAAACACGCGCTTGGTCAGCGGCTGCCCGCGCAACAGCGAGTCGCGCACGAAGCGGAGCGTACTGCTGCGGTTGGCATCAAAAACAACGTTGATATCGCCCAGCTTCTTTTGGCCGCTCACTTTTGACCAGTTGGTAGTCTGGCCGCTGAAAATGCTGCGCAGCTGCGCCACCGTCAGCAGTGAATCGGGGTTGGACGGGTGCAGAATGATGGCGAGGCCATCGATACCAACGTGGATAGTGGTCGGCGTCATGGTCTGCTTGGCCAACTCGGCCTTTTCGGCCGCGTTCAAATCACGCGATACAATGGCCAGCTTCACCTTGTCGTTGAGCAGGTCCAACATTACGCTGTCCTCGGGCTGGTAAGAGGCTTTTACGTGCGCATCAGTATAAAGCTTCTGAAACGTATCGACCTCCGACTCCAGAATCGGCGCAAACGTCTCATCGACGCTAATGGACACGCGGCCGCTGGTGGCTGTGTCGGTAGGCTCGGACTGGCTGCCCGTGCCGCCGCCGCAACTGGGCAGCAGGCCCGCCGCCAGTAGCAGCGCACTCAGAAAAAGGCGGCCTTTAGGGGCCGAAAAATCAGCGGAAGTCATCGGGCCGGGATTTGCGAAATTTGAAAGGAATTGCCCGCACCAGGCGCACGATACCGTAGAGAAGCAGCAGGCTGCCCAAAATCAGGCGGGCCTGGTGGCTCAGGGGCAGCAGTGCGCTGGCCGCCATGGGGCGGTCGGCGGTATAAATCATCCAGCCGCCAAGGGCCAGGTAGGCAACGGCGCGGAGCAAGTCGAATAAACGCACCGGTTGCTGGGACGGACCCAGCCGCTCTTCAGTGGAGCTATCGCGCATGAGGGTAGAATGAGGAAGTTGCCCTTGGTAACAGAGGCCGGGGGGCAAAATGTTCGGCCACTTTGGCCAGGAGCTTGCAACTACGGTGCAAAAAAGGTGAAAAAAGCCGGCTTCTCCTAATAAGCCGGCTTTTAATCCTATTCACCCCCAAAGTAAGCTACTGTATCTTAAACGTGATGGGTAGGGTAAAACGAACGGGCACCGCGTGGTTGCTTTGGCGGCCGGGCGTCCAGGCGGGCATCTGGCGCACTACGCGCTGGGCTTCCTCATCCAGTCCAAAACCCAGGCCTTTGGGTACGCTGATATCGGCAATCGTACCGTCGGCCTGCACCACGAAGCTCACGTATACGCGGCCTTCGGCCTGCTCGCGCAGTGCGGCGCTGGGGTAGCGCAAGTGGCTGCGCAGGTAGCGCATTAGCGCATCCATCCCGCCCGCAAATTCGGGCATCTTCTCCACTACTAAGTAAGGGCCGGCCACGGCCGCGCCATCACCAGTACTGCCTTCGCTGCCAGCCTCCTCTTTGCCAGTGGTCGTGCCGTTGAGTGAGCCCGCTACGTCAGTTGTGCCAAGGGTCGCTGGGCCGGTAGTTACCAGGCCAGAGGAGGCTTCGGGTATCTCGATTTTTACGAGTGGCTTGGAGGTTACCAGCTCATCTTTTGTAACTTCAGTTGGGAGAGTAGCGACTGCGCGCGTAGTAGTTGCCGTTGTGGTTGCCAGGCGGGGCTGACTGGGTTTGGCGGGCGGCGCAATCGATTTGGGTTTGGGGGCTTCGGCCACGTAGGTGGGCGGGGGTATAGGCGTAGCGGTTACTGGTTTGATGACAGGGCACGACACGACAGGGTGCAGCCGCTGCCATGTTGTGCCACCGATAGCCAGTAGGGCACACAGGCCCATCATGAGGCCCAGCGCCGTGCGCACGTGGCCATTGTAGGCCTGCCGCAATTGGTACGCGCCATAAGCTTGGTTGCGCCCTTCAAACACGAGGTCGTCGAGCGAAGGTGAGAAAACATTCGGAAGCAAGGACATAAGTAGGGTTGTTGAGTGGGTGAAATGCCGGTGGCCACCATGCTCTCCTTCGATGCTACGGCCAGCCCTTTTCCACAAACCTCAGCTTATATTTTTTTATTTATTTCTACGTCAATATTCTAAAAGGCTCTTGACGCAAAAAGCCCCAAACGCAGGGCGCTTGGGGCTTTGGGCTGGTAGCGAGCTACCTTATTGAATCTTCAGCGAAATCGGCACCGTGAACGATACCTTCACTGCCCGGCCATTTTGCTTGCCCGGAATAAACTTAGGCAGCGTTTTGATAGCGCGGATAGTCTCAGCATCAATTGTGCCACTGAGGCCCTTTACTACTTCTACGTCGGTGAGGCCACCGTTTTCATCCACCGTAAACTTGGCGAATACCCGGCCCTCTACCTGGTTGCGAAGGTCAACCGCTGGGTAACGGAAGGCTTTCTGGATGGCGTTTACGATGGCTTGCTGGCCACCACCACCCGGCAGCTGCGGCATTTGCTCTACGTAGGTATAGACTTTGTCTTCTACCACTTCGGCAACTGGGGCGGCGGCTTTGCCTTCACCGCTCAGGCCGCTCAGGTCGGGCGCAGCGTCGACACCACCAGTTACGGTTTTGGTGCCAATGTTCTGCTCTTTAATGTCCTTCACATCGGGCACATCCTCTTCCTGGCGTACTTCCTTGTCCTTTGCCACCACGGGCGGGGTAAATTTGATTTGGTTTACCTTGGGCGGGTCGGGCGGCGGCGGCGGGGGAGGGGTGCTAGCCGGCGGGGGGGGGGGGGGCGGCGGCTGGGTGTTGTCCAGCGGCGGCGCGTCAATGAGGACGTTTTCCTTGAGGTTAAGCTCTTCTTTTGGCTTATGCTCCTCCAGGTACTTCGCTACAGCGGGTATTATTACGAGCAATCCTAGAAAGAAAGCACCAATAACCAGAGCCCGCGTAACGTGCCGACCGTAAATGCGCCGCAGATAATAAGCCCCGTAGGCCTTATTACGCCCCTCAAATACGATGTCGTTTAAGCTGGCACTAGCCAGCTGAGCGTTATCCATCATAGTAGGTTCTGCTTTTTGATGAGGTCAATGTCGTCTTTGCCAATCTCTACCAGCGCGTAGCGCTTCTGGTCCGTGATGTTCATCTCATCCAAGATGTCTACCAGGTCTTTGTACTTAGCCTGCTTTTCGTCATCAATGTAAGTCTTGATGAGGATGGTAAGCTTAGGTACTTGTTGCTTGCGCACCAGCAGCACTTTGCGAATGCCATTGGCCGAGAAGTCGGTTACCTCAATCTTCGGTACTGCTACCGAAGGGTCTTTGGGCGAGTTGAGGCCGAAGTAGTAGAATACTTTGTCATCAGGAGCCAGGATAACCGTCATGGCTTCCGATTCCTTGATTTTCGTTTTCTCCGTATCGTCCTGCACCTTCGCCGGCATCTGCAATTGCAGTACGTTGGGCTTGGCGAAGGTAGTGGTGAGCATGAAGAAGGTCAGCAACAGGAAGGCAAGGTCCACCATGGGCGTCATGTCGATTTTAGTCGACATTTTCTTCGCCCGTTTCTTGCCTCCCTTACCGGAGTCGCCGCCCTTTTGTTGGATTTCTGCCATTGGTTCAGCGGGTTATTGAGCAGCTTCGGTTGGTTTCCCCTCCAGGCTGGTCACGAGGTTAAAGCGGTTGATTTTAGCCTTCTGCAACTCAGCAATAATCTTTTGTACCGTCTGTACGTCGGCTGCGCCGTCGCCTTTGATGGAAATAAAGCTTTGCTTGCTGAAGAGGTTCAGATTGGCCTGACGGGCACCTTGCACCCAGTCAATCATCTGGTTGTTGAGCGAATCGTACGGAATGCCAGGTAGGCCAGCATTTAGTTCTTTACGCTCCTCGGTGGTCTTGTTCAGGTAAGAGCCGAGCTGTTTAATCGGTACCCCGATGCTGTTGATGTTACGAAACTGGGCGAGCTGCGCCTTGGTGAAGCTCACGCCATATTTGTTGCCCATCGACTTCAGTGCTTCTTCTTTTACGGCCGCTTTGTCGAAGCCAAAAAATACGCGCTTCTTATCGTCAATAGTCAGCGTTAGCACGTCGCTGTCGGGGTTTTTGAGGTCCGAAGTCGAGGACGGGGGGTCCACTACGACGGCATCCTCGGGGCGAAACTGCGTGGTCAACATAAAGAATGTTACCAGCAGGAAGGCCAGGTCTACCATCGGCGTCATGTCGAGCGATGGTGAGGTGCGATGCGGTTTTACTTTAGGCATTGCCAGAAGATGTTAAAGGTGGCGAGCCGAGCCATAAGAGATAAAGGGCTGCGAAGATGAAACCATCAGCGGGCCGCCCAAGGGGGGCGGGAGCCGCTCACCAGTAGGATGCCGCTGCCTAATTTATTCCACACGCTCGGTCAAAAAAAAGTTGGGGTAGTGGCAGCAAAACGCCACTACCCCGCTTTTTGTGCCAATAGCCTACGACTCCTGACCTTTGGTGCCGTGCTGAGCGGCGAAGGTCTGGATGATGCTGAAACCAGCCTCATCGATGCTGTAGGTCAGCTCGTCAATCTTGCTGGTGAAGTAGTTGTACCCGATGATGGCCAGGGCAGACGTACCGATACCAAGTGCCGTGTTGATAAGTGCTTCCGAGATACCCGAAGCCAAGGCAGTCGCGTCAGGGTTACCAGCTTGGGCAAGGGCCGAGAAGGCCTTAATCATGCCGAATACCGTGCCAAGCAGACCTACCAGCGTAGCTACCGAAGCAATGGTCGAGATAATAACCAGGTTTTTCTCCAGCATCGGCAGCTCCAAAGCGGTGCTTTCTTCGATTTCTTTCTGGATGGCCAGCACGCGCTGGTCGGTGTTCATGGTGTGTTCAGCACCCATTTCTTTGTACTTCGACAGGCCAGCACGTACCACGTTGGCAACCGAGCCTTTCTGCTGGTCGCAAAGGGCAATGGCACCATTGATGTCGTTGGCGTTCAGCTTCTGACGTACGCTACGTACGAACGATTCGATGCTCTTGCTGCCTTTGGCCTTCGAAATGGTCAGGGCGCGCTCTACGGCGAAGATGATAACGCACAAGAACATGGTAATCAGGAACGGTACGATAACGCCGCCCTTGTACATGGTTGCCAGGTAGTCGCCGGGCAGCGGGTCGTTGGTGTTCACGCCACCTTTAAAGCGGCTGCCAGCACCCATTACAAAGTGGAAAATAAGTTCGGCAAGCACGAAAGCTACGATAATAGCGATAACCGAGAACAGCGAGGCACCGCCGCTGCTCTGGGCGGGGGCGGCAGCCTTGGGAGCGGCGGCCGGGGTAGAGGGCCGGGCGCCCGGGTTTACAGCATTTTTCTGTTCCATGTGTCCGGAAGTGTAGGAGGTGGGGGTTGGGTTGTGGGTAAAAGATGAGTCGGAAAAATGGCTTAACTACTAGCGCTGGGTAAAACCAACCAGCAGGCCTAAGCAACTTCCGGGGCCGAATCTACGCCTAAGCTGCGAAAATTGCTGTAAAACCAGTGGTTTTTTTGAAAAGCTAATATTTAGGCAAAGTAGGAAGCAACTGAAAACAAGCGCAATTTTACGGGCGAGCCAGCTATACTTTTTGTGAAGCTGCCAACGGCTAAGTCGGTCAGAAAGTTTAGCCTGCGCTCCCCGAATTAGTCAGCTTTTTGGCTTCTTCCCAATAAACGTCCATTTCGGCGAGGGTGAGAGAGGCTAATGGCTGGCCAGCGCGGGCCGCTGCGGCCTCAAGGTACTGAAAGCGGCTGATAAACTTGCGATTGGTGCGCTCCAACGCTTCCTCGGGATTAATGCCAGCAAAGCGTGCGAAATTAACCAACGAAAACAGCAGGTCGCCAAACTCTTGGGCGGCGCGCTCGGCCTGGGCGGCATCCGTGGCTGGCTGGCCGTGGCCGTATTCAGCCCCAAACTCGGCGAGTTCTTCCTGCACTTTCAGCCACACCTGGGCGGGGTCTTCCCAGTCGAAGCCCGCGCCCCGCGCTTTTTCCTGAATGCGCATGGCCTTTACCAGCGCCGGCAGCGAGGTAGGCACGCCGCCGAGCACGCCGCCCGTGTTGCCTTTTTCCTTGAGCTTGAGCTGCTCCCAGTTGCGTTTTACGGCGTCTTCGTCGTCGGCCTGCGCATCACCATAAATGTGCGGGTGGCGGTAGATAAGCTTGTCGCACTGTGCGTTGAGCACGTCGGCGATATCAAAAGCACCTTGCTCGGCCGCAATGCGGGCGTAGAACACGAGGTGCAGCAGCACGTCGCCCAGCTCCTTTTTGAGGTCGGGCAAGTCTTGGCGCAGAATGGCGTCGCTGATTTCGTAGGTTTCCTCGATGGTGAGGTGGCGCAGGCTTTCGAGGGTCTGTTTTTTATCCCAGGGGCACTCCTGGCGCAGGCGGTTTAGCACGTCGAGCAGGCGGCCGAAGGCTTCGAGTTGGGCCGGGCGGCGGGTGTCAGCTAGCAGTAAGTTTTCCATAATCCAGTATAATAACGAAACGCTAACCGGCGCATTGCCAGCTTAGCCCACAAAAAGTAAGCTCTCTCAAGCGGCGCGCTAGCCCCGGCCGGTGTACATAAAAACGGGGGGTGGGCTACTTTTGCAGCCTAAAGAAACAAACTGTGACGCTCATAAAATCGATTTCCGGCATTCGCGGTACCATTGGGGGACCGGCCGGGCACGGGCTAACGCCGCTCGACGTAGTAAAATACGCCGCTGCTTATGGTACCTGGGTAGCCAGCCAAAAGACCGGTAGCAAACTTATTGTTATCGGCCGCGACGCTCGCCTTTCGGGCGACATGGTAAGCCGCCTGGTAGCCGCTACGCTGCAAGGCCTGGGCCTCGATGTGCTCGACCTGGGCCTCTCCACAACCCCAACCGTAGAGATGGTGGTGCCTGCCCGCAAGGCGGCCGGTGGCATTATTCTCACTGCCTCGCACAACCCGAAGCAGTGGAACGCGCTGAAACTGTTGAACTCGGCCGGCGAATTTATTTCTGATAAAGACGGGCAGCAGGTGCTGGCGCTGGCCGACAGCGAAGCCTTCGACTTTGCACCCGTAACCAAGCTCGGCAGCTACCAAACCGACGACACGACTATTACGGCCCACATCGACGCTATTTTGGCTTTGCCGCTAGTGGATGTGGAAGCCATTCGGGCGCAGAATTTCCGGGTGGTAGTCGATGCGGTGAACTCGACCGGCGGCATTGCGGTGCCACAATTGCTGACGGCGCTGGGCGTCGAAACCATCGAAAAGCTGCACTGCGAGCCCACCGGCGACTTTGCCCACAATCCCGAGCCGCTACCCGAAAACCTGCGCGACATTGCCAAAATCCTGGAAAAAGGCGGCTTTGACGTAGGTATCGTGGTGGACCCTGACGTGGACCGCTTGGCCCTGGTAAGCGAAAACGGCGAGATGTTCGGCGAAGAGTACACGCTGGTGGCCGTGGCCGACTACGTGCTGAAAGAGAATGGCGGCGGCAACACCGTGAGCAATCTCAGCAGCACCCGCGCCCTGCGTGACGTGACCGAAAAGCACGGCGGCACCTACACCGCCGCCGCCGTGGGCGAGGTGAACGTGGTGACCAAAATGAAGGAAACCAACGCCATTATCGGCGGCGAGGGCAACGGCGGTATCATCTACCCCGAGTTGCACTACGGCCGCGATTCTTTGGTTGGCATCGCCTTGTTTTTGAGCCATTTGGCCAAATCAGGCCTCACGATGAGCCGCCTGCGCAACTCGTACCCGAGCTACTTCATCTCGAAAAATAAAATTGAGCTGACGCCCGAAATCGACACCGACCAGGTGCTGGTGCAAATGCAGAAGCGCTACGCTAAGCAGCCGATAAACACGATTGATGGTGTAAAAATCGAGTTTGGCAAGGAGTGGGTACACCTGCGCAAGTCGAACACCGAGCCCATCATTCGCATCTACGCCGAGTCGGATTCGAACGCCACGGCCGACCACTTGGCCCAGAAGATTATTGCTGATATCAAGGAAATTATTTCGAGCAAATAGCTTGTGCGGTAAGCTTTAGCTTGCCGTTAAAGACAAAGAGCTAAGACTTTTATCTAAAACGGCAAGCTAAAGCTTACCCTACATTTTATGCACGCTTACTTCGACAACGCCGCCACAACCCCCCTCGACCCCGCCGTACTGGAAGCCATGTTACCCTACTTGGGCCAGCACTACGGCAACCCCAGCTCACTGCACGGTCCGGGGCGGCAGGTGCGGTCGGCTATCGAAGTGGCGCGCAAGACGATAGCGCAGCTCATCAACGCTGCCCCGAGCGAAATAACCTTTACTTCGGGCGGCACGGAAGCCGATAATTACGCCATTTTTGGCAGCGTGCGCACACTCGGACTGCGCCACGCTATTACCTCGCCTTTGGAGCACCACGCCGTGCTGCATCCTTTGCAGGTGCTGGCCAAGAATGGCGAAACCGAGCTTAGCTACCTGCGCCACGATGAGCAGGGCCGCCTCGACCTGGCGCACTTGGAGGAGCTACTGGCTACCAAGTCGCGCACCTTCGTGAGTATCATGCACGGCAACAACGAGCTCGGTAATATCAATGATATTGAGACGATTGGCGAGTTGTGTGCTAAATACGACGCCATCTTCCACACCGATACGGTGCAGACGATGGGCCACTACCGCCACGACGTGCAGCAGCTCAAAAACCACTTCTTAGTGGGCTCAGCGCATAAGTTTCACGGCCCCAAAGGCGTGGGATTTCTGTATCGGCGCGGTGGGGTAGAGGTGGCCCCGCTCATCCACGGCGGCTCACAAGAGCGTAACGTGCGCTCGGGCACCGAGAATGTGTACGGTATCGTAGGCCTAGCCAAGGCAATGGAAATTGCTTATAGTGATATGGCGGCGCACAAGCAGCATATTCAAGGCCTGAAAAGCCGCTTTATTGAGCAATTGCGTGCGGGCATCGACGAGGTGCAGTTTAATGGGCTGTCGGCCCAGGCCGACAAAAGCCTGTACACGGTGCTAAGCGTGAGTCTGCCGCCGTCGCCGGTAAGCGAAATGCTATTGTTTAGCCTCGATATCAGCAAGGTAGCCGCTTCAGGCGGCTCGGCGTGTACCAGCGGCGCGCAGTTGGGCTCGCACGTGTTGGAGGCCCTTGGGGCCGACCCCAACCGGCCCACCGTGCGCCTTTCGATGAGTAAGCTAAACACGGAGGCCGAGGTAGACTACGCCACTGAGCAGCTGGTGAAGCTGTACCAGCCGGTGCTGAAGTAGCGCGAAGCGCTGCTTCGCGTATCGTGGCCTAAACTTGCAGGGGCTAACCAGCCCAGCGACACGCGAAGCAGTGCTCCGCGCTACACCCTCTCATCCGCACCCGCCATGCCCGATTCTGACAACCTCGGCCATAAAATTCTGAGCTTTTTCATCAAAGAAGAAAGCCTCTCGGGTAAGCCCGCCCCAACTGCCGCACCCGCCGGAGCCAGCGCCGCCCCCACGGCCAGCCAACCGATACCCACTGGCACGGTCGATACAAAATTTGCCGAGCACTTTGCCAACGTGCTGGCCAAGAATAACCTGCCCGGACCAGATTACTTCGAGTTTCGGGAAGCGCTGCGCAGCTTGAGCGCCTTGGGCCTCGGCGAAGACCAGCAGTATCAGGCCGCTTGGGCCAGCTTCAAGGCGCTGGGCGGCGCGCCCGACGTAGCCCAGCTCACGGGCACAGCCAACCAATATTTGGCTATTTTGGGCAAGGACCGCGAGGCCTTCGGCCAAAGCGTGGAGGCCGCCATAGCCGAGCGCGTGGGCGGCTTGCAGCGCGAGCAGCAGCAGCTACAGGCCGATACCGAGGCCCTGACCCGCCAGCTAGCCGAGATTCAGCAGAAGCTGGCGGCTAACCAAACTCGCCTGGCCGCCATCGGTGGCGAAGTGGCCGAGCAGAGCGGCAAGCTCAACCAAAACCGTCAGAACTACGAGGCGACCTACGGCCACTTCACGGGCCAAATCCGCGACGACCTGGCGAAAATTACGCGGTATTTGAAATAGGCGATATAGCTTTGAGCGCGGCGGCTGTAATGCGGGTGGGCACGCGACGATAGAGCGCTTGTCATTGCGAGCGTAGCGCAACAAAGCAATCGCACCCGAACGGTACCCGACGAGCAAACTGAACAGGTGCGATTGCTGCGCTGCGCTCGCAATGACAAACTTTTTATTGCTATCTATTTCCTTTCCAACTCTTCCCTAACTAATATGGCAATTCCTGATTTTTCGCAGCTGGGCGGAGCCACTGACGCCGAAAAGCGCTCTTTTTGGTCGCGGCCCGAGGGTATTCTGGGGCTAGTTATGCTGGCCGGGCTGGCGGGCACCGGGCTGTTTTACTTCAATGAGGTTGTGAAATTCCTAATTGAGGTAACCCGTAATACCCTGCATTTAGCCTTTCTGCTGGGGGCGTTAGGGTTACTGATATTCCTGATTACCAGCCGCGATATTCGCACGGGCGTCTTCTTTTTGTTCAAAACCCTGATGCGCAAGCTGACGGGTATCGTCATTCAGCTCGACCCGATTGCGATTCTCAAAATCTACATTAGCGACCTCAAGAACAAGCGCCAGAAAATGCAGGGCCAGATTGATACCCTGGCCGGGCAAATGGTAAAGCTGAATAAGAAAATAGCCGATAACAACGCCGAAATCAAGCAAAAATTTGCTGAAGCCAATAAGGCCAGCACCATGCTCGACCGGCCGGGGATGAAGGAGACGGCTTCGCTGGCCACCATCGAAGGGGCGGGTTTGCAAGAGATGAACGAGAAGCTGCTGCCCTTGCAGCGTAACATCAAGATGGTGCTGGCTTTCATGGAAAAAGTCAACCAGAGCGCCGATTACATCATCAAGGAAACCGAGATAAAAGTGCGGCTCAAGGAAGCCGAATACAAGATTGTGAAGGAGAGCTCCAGTGCCCTGCGCACGGCGGTAAGCATTTTCAAAGGCGACCCCGACAAGAAGTTTTACTTCGATGAGTCGATGGAGTACATCCAAGACGATATGAGCCAGAAGCTCGGCGAAATGAAGCGCGCTATGGACTTGTCGATGGACTTTATTAACTCGGTGGACGTGCAAAACGGCATCCTCTCCGACAAGGGGGAGGCCATGCTCGACGCCTACAATAAGGGCGAATTCAAGCTGGTGCAACTCGAAGGCCGCGCCGATAACCTGGCCCCCGCGCCGCGCCCCGGCGACCCCACGCCCGCCAAAGATGCCGGCTACCGCAGCCTGCTCGAATAAACCAACTCACTCCTGCTTCCTGACCTTTCACCTGCCCGCACCTTATGCAAAATCTGACTGTTGCCGGTCGCCTCCTGATTACGGCTATTATCCTAATTGGCATTTACTTCGGTATTCGCTACTTTATTGGCAATCGCGAGCTAGCGCCGGCTACTACCACAGCCACTACTAACACTCCGGCCTCGCCAGATGCGGCCAACTCGGGTGAAGCGACGGCCCCGGCCGCTACCACCAGCGGCGAGCGCGTACCCTTCACCTACACGGCGCCCGAGCCTACGAATGGGCGGTTGCGCGGCGTGGTGGAGCTCGGGGCCAGCGGCTTCAACTCCTTCATTGTGCGGACGGATGCGCAGCACAACTGGAAGCTCGAAAAAGCCGAGTTTGGCAACAGCCTGGTACTGGAAAATATGGCCACTGACGACGACGTACGGATGGGCCTGAAATCGTACATCGGCAAGATGCTCGATAATGGCGTGGCGGGGCGCGACATTCACTTCGTAGTGAGCTCGGGTGCGCTAAAGGCCACTGGAACGCAGAAGATTATTAAGCAGCTATCGGCGTTGAAATACGTGGTGAATACCGTGACGCCCGAAAAAGAAGGCGTGCTTGGCCTGCGCTCGGTGCTGCCGCCGAGCTACGCCGACAAGGCGTTTGTGGTGGACATTGGCTCGGGCAACACCAAAATTTCGTGGCTAGCCAATGGTACTCCCAAATCAGTGGAAACCTACGGGGCCAAATACTTTGGGCAGAATATCGATGATGCTACCGTGGCCACTGACGTGAAAGCCAAAGCCGAGCAGGTGCCGACAGGCCTGCGCTCGACCTGCTTCATCATCGGCGGCATCCCGTTTGAGATGGCCAAAAAGGTGCGCAAAGGCACCGAGCGCTATACGGTGCTCGACGCAGCCAGCGCCTACCAGCTCGACAATGCCAAGGGCAAAGCCGGCCTGAATATCTACCGCTCGGTGGCCGAGGCCACGGGCTGCAAGCAGTTCGTGTTCGACTGGGATGCCAACTTTACCATCGGCTACCTGCTGACGCTGCCGCAGTAAACACCTGTGGTGTAAGTTTTAGCTTGTGCGGGTGTAAGTGGGCAAAGGCCCGTCGACCGCTCACAAGCTAAAGCTTATGCTACAGTTATTAAGCTCTTTATAATGCCCGCCACGCCGCCGCCACCCACGCCGCGCCAACTCTGGGGACCGGCCGTGGCCTGGCGCTGGTTGCGGCGGTACTTCAATTTTTCGCGGGCCCAAACGCGGGGCTTTGTGCTGCTGCTCTTGCTGATGCTGGGCGTAATCGTGCTGCCCATGCTGCTGCGCCCGGCCGACCCCGAATACTTGCCGGCCGCCGACCAGCAGCAGCTAAATGGCTGGGCCAAAGACCTGTCGGCCAAGCTGGCCATTACCGATTCTATTGAGCGGCAGCGCTACGCCAATCGGCGCAATTTTGGGGGTGAGCGGGCCAGTCGCTACCCACAAGTAGCGCAGGTCAAGCTCTCGCCCTTCGACCCGAATGCGCTGGGCGCGACCGATTGGGAAGCGCGGGGCGTGCCGCATTTCGTGGCCGGTCGCATCGTAAACTACGGGCAGAAGGCAGGCGGCTTCAAAGCCAAGGCGCAGGTGCAGCGCATCTACGGCCTACCCGATTCGGTGTACCAGCGGCTCGCGCCGTTCATGCAACTGCCCGACGCGCTGCCGGGCCGCCCCGACTATGCGGCCCGAAATGGCGGCTTGGGCGCACCTTTTGCCGTAAACACGGCTGGCCGCCCGGCTCGCAAGCCAGCGCATTTGCAGCCCTTCGACCTCAACAAGGCCGATACCACCCAGCTTCAGCAGATTAAAGGTATCGGGCGGGGTCGGGCCAAGTGGATAGTCATTCGGCGCAACGAGCTGGGTGGCTACGTCGACGAGGCGCAGCTGGCCGACGTATTCGTGCTGCGCGATGCCCCCGACCTGGTGGACAGCCTGCGCAAGTACACGTTCGTCACTCCCGGCTTCACCCCGCAGACGGTAAATATCAACTCTGGTACCTTCGATGAGCTGTGGCCGCACCCCTACGTGGGCAAGCCGCTGGCGCGGCTCATCGTGGCCTTCCGCAAGCAGCACGGGCCATATAAGACGCCCGAAGATTTGCGGCAAATTAAGATTTTGAAAGAGGAAAGCTTTGCCAGGCTGCGCCCGTATGTGCGCTGCGAGTAGGGCACGCATTTTACGTGTTTAAACGGTGGCTCACAGTATGTAAAAAGATAGTGGCTGTTTAAATCACCGTTTTCCTGAACGCGAGTTCTGCTAGGCTGACCAACCAAGTGGACACTGCCACCCGCGTCTGGGTGCTGGCCTATTTTTCTTCCATATCTTAGCCCGCCGGAAGGACTCACCTTTCTACTTTTGCCGCTCCGCCCTATGCCCCTGCTCCAGTTCTACGCCCATCTGTTGTTCCGGGCGGCCGCGCTGCTCACGGCGGGGCTCGCCTTGGTCTGCCTAGCGGTCATCTCAGTGCTGGGTGGGGCCCTGCCGGGCGTGGAACTAGACGAGCTGGTGACCCGTGCGGCTAGGGCGTTGCACCGCGACGCCTGCCGGCTGCTGGTTTCGGCCCGGGCCCGTAAAGCCCCGGAGCCCACCGTTTCTACGTCCGGCGACGCCGGGTAAGCCCTGAGGTTTGCCTCCCTCGAAAATCCGTTGCACCTGCCGGGTCGTAGCGGCTTTTTGGTGGGTATTTATTTTCAAACAACCCCAAAATGAGGCATTGAGACCCGTTTATTGCCAGAAAAAGCTGCCATTGCCTCCAGCAGCTGAGTTTGTCACTTTTCTTAAACCAACGTTCGAGAAACGTTACAGCCTACTCTAGTCGTTTCTTGAGAAAGCCTTGAGGAAACGTTATAAGCTTTATCGCTCAAGAATATATTCATAATGAGCAGTATGAGCAAGAGGAAGTTCGACGGATTATCACTGGGCTACACCCTTATTTTTTAATTTCCGCCTTAAGTGCCGTAATGACGTCCGTATTCGGCGTGCAGTTTTTGAGCTTGATGTCTTCTAACACCTGCGGCAATTCGGCCGCGCTTTTTACATCGACCAGGTACGGTGGCTTTATGCGCAGCAGCGCCGCGATGGGCTTGTCGCTGAAGCGTTTGTAGGTCCAGTGGCACCAGCCGATGCCTACGCTGGCGAGGTTGCGGGCGGCTTCGGCCATCCACTCGGGCGAGTTTTCGCCGGTTTCGCCCACCCACACTGGCACCTGCTGGCTCTCGCGGAAGCGCAGCAGGTTGGCGATGGTGCCGAGCTGGTTGGCGTCGGGGTTACTGGCGTCGAGGGCGTTGCTGAGCGGGTATTTGACTAGGTTGTAGCGGTGGGCATTGTAAACCAGGTTTTCGGGGTGCGAAAAGCTGGCTTTTAGTATGTTGTTGTAATTGTTGCCGAAGCCGTTACCCTCAAGTAGCAGCAGGTGCTGGTCGCCGGTAGCGCGCACCGTATTGATGAGCCGCTCGAACATAACCTGAATAGCCGCATTTCCGCCGGGCACGTTATTAGGCTCGTTTACGAGGTCGTACATGGCAATGCGGCCGTCGTTTTTGTAGCGCCTGGCCAGCGTGGCCCACAGGCCATTGGTAATGTCCTGGTAAATGGGCTCTTTCCAGAAGTCATTGGGCTGCAAAGCGTCGGCGATGTTGGAGTCGGTGCCCTGCGCGCCGGGCGCGGCGTGTAGGTCGAGCACCACGTACAGCTTATTGGCCGCGCACCAAGCCAGCGTTCTATCAATGAGCTTGATAGCTTCGAGTTGCTGCGGCTGCTGAAATAACGCGCCTTTTTGCTGCCATTCCTTCAATTTGGCCACGTAGTCGGCATACGGCACGGTGCCCCGAATCACGCCATTACGCACCGCTCGCTGGGCGGGCGTCAGAAACAGGTCGTAGTGCAGCGGTAGCCGGATGCAGTTGAAGCCCTGCTGGGCGATGAAGTCGATATCGGCCTTCGTGATGAAGTTATTGCGCCACTGCTGATAGAATTTCTCCACCGCCGCGTCGCTCAAGCCAGCCTGGTAGAGCACCTTTTTTACCGAGCCTTGGGTGCCGCCATAGCCGGGCTTCATCATGTAGCCTTCCTGTAATAGCCAGCCGCCCAGATTCATGCCTTGCAGCAGCACTGGTTGGTTTTGGGCGTTCACGAGGCGGGTGCCATCGGCGCGGAGCAGGGGCGCGGTTTGGGTTTGGGCGTGGGTAATAGTGCCGCCCAGCAGCAGCGTGCTGAGTAGGAGTGAAAAGGAGCGAAGCATGAAGAAGGAAAAGGAGTGAACAGCGGCGAGGTAGTAGCGCGAATTTTCCAGTTCGTGCGCTCGTGCAGCGAGCATCCAGCGGGTGGGCTGTCCGGACGTGGCTGCTCGCTGCGCTCGCCCGCGAACTGGAAAGTTCACGCCACGGGCTGAATGCAGCTACTTGCGGCGCAGCGCTTCAGCAGTGGCGCGTAGCAGCAGCGGCTCCATCACGCGGTAGCCAGCCAGGTTGGGGTGCACGCCATCGGGGGCGAGGGCGGCGGGCAGGCCCTGGCGGGCGTCGGCCATCGCTGCGTGGTAGTCAAGGTACACGAGGCGCTGCTGGTTGGCGTAAGCCTTAATCTGCTGGTTGAGGGCAATGATTTTGGGCGCCGGCTGCAAGTCTTTGCGCCACCAAAAATCGTAGGCCGGCAGCACCGAGCACAGCACCACCCGAATGCCGTGCGCCCGTGCCAGCTCGGTCATCGCCATGATATTGTGCAGCGTAGCTTCGGGGCTGTATGGCCCGCCGTTTTCAGCAATGTCGTTGGCCCCGCTCAGAATAACGACTACCTTGGGTTGCAGCGCAATAACGTCGGGCCACAGGCGTAGCAGCATCTGCCCCGATACCTGCCCGCTAATGCCCCGGCCGACGTACTCATAAGCCTTGCTCGCAAAAAAAGTCGAATCGGTTTTGGGCCAGAAATCGGTGATGGAATTGCCCATGAGTACCACCCGCGGCCGGGTGGCCGTGGGGGCCGGCAGCCGTTGGTTGGTGTCGGCATAGCGAGCTAGCTTGGCCCAATCGGCTACGGGCGCCTGGGCGCGGGCGGCAGTTGTGAGCAGCAAAGTGCCTCCGAGAAGCAGCAGGAAGCCAAAAAGGCGGGAATTAAGCATAGCAAAGGCGTGTCCTACGCGTTTACCCCACCCCCGGCCCCTCCCCTCCGGGAGAGGGGAGCCTAACGATTAAGCTATTAGTCTTTAGCTATTGGCTGCTAGCTTTTTAGAGTGGAGGCTAACAGCTAAATAAAGGCTCCCCTCTCCCGGAGGGGAGGGGCTGGGGGTGGGGTAACGCGCTAGTTAATGACGTAAGTAGCAATGGAGTGCGCCGGGCTGGTGGTGCTCGCCGCCTGGCCTTTCACCCACAGCTGAAACTCCTGGGGCTTGTCGCCGCTGTTCATTACCACCACGGCTACTTTGCCGTCGGGGTTGCGGAATGCGGTGGCTTGCAGCCAGTCGCGGTTGGTGGTGCTGGCAATGCGCTTGGCACCGGGGCGGATGAACTTCGAGAAGTGCCCGATGTAGTAGTAGATGTTGGTGTAGATGAGCTTGCCCGCCTTGGTATCAGCAATGATGGGCGCGAAGCAGAAGTTGCCGACGTGGTTGGGGCCGCCGGTTTCGTCGAGCAGCACGTTCCAGTCGGTCCAGCCCACGGTGCCGGCGTTGAAGTCATTAATCATGGAGTTGCCGTAGCGCTCGCCGAGCGCCCACTCGTTCACGCGGGCCAGGTCAAATTTCTCGATGCAGCCTTCGGTGAAAATGAGGTTGGTGTTGGGGTACGCTTCTTTTACGGCGCGCTCGTTGTTGAAGAGCATGCCGCTGCCGGTCCAGGTTTCGTACCAGTGGTAGCCGATGCCCCACACGTACTTAGCGGCCTCGGGGTCGTCGAGTACGGTGCTGGCACGCTGGTACATCAGGTCGCGGTTGTGGTCCCAGGCAATGAGTTTTCTGTCGCCCAGGCCGCCTTTTTGGAGCGTCGGCCCGAGGTAGCCTTTTATGAAGTCGCGCTCCTCCTCGGCCGTGAAAAGGCACGATTCCCACTTCTGGGTCGCCATTTCCTCGTTTTGTACCGTGAGGCCCCAAATGGGCATGCCCTTCTGCTCGTAGGTCTTGATGAACTTCACGAAATAGTCGGCCCACGGCTGCCGAAACTCAGGTTTCAGGTGGCCGCCTTGCAGCAGGTTATTATTGGTTTTCATGAAGGCCGGCGGGCTCCAGGGGCTCACAAAAAGCGGCAGCTTGCCACCCGCCGCCGCCGTGGCCTGCTTGATGAGCGGAATCTTGTACTTCTCATCGTGCGCCACGCTGAATGTTTTCAGCGCCGCATCGCCCTCCTTTATATACGAGTAGCTATCGCTCGAAAAGTCGCAGCTGCCGATGTTGGTGCGCGCCAGCGAGTAGCCAATACCTGCGTCTTTGCTGTAGTATGCCCGCAAAAATTCCTGCTGCTGGGCTTTGGGTAGCTTGGCAAAGGTTTCGGCCGAGGCATCGGTCAGTGCCCCCCCGATACCGAGCAGCGTCTGAAACGACTTATTGGGGTCGATAAACACGCATACCTGCGTTTCGAGCGGTTGCGCGGCGGGCTGAAAGCTGAGGTCAGCGCCAGCCGCCAGCCGCTGGCTGCTACCCTGGGCCGTGGTATATACCTGCACTTTTTTGCCGGCGGCCGAGTAGTTGGGTTGGGCGGCGGCCCGGCCGAGGCCGAGCGCTGAAAGGAGAACGAGGGGAAGGAATTTGTTGGTCATCAGAGAGAAGAAATGTTCAGGTGTAGCGTGAGCTTTAGCTTGCGAGCGAGCGTAGCGAGCAGCCGCACTCGCCAACGTTGCCTATGTCCGCTAACGCCGCTGCTCGCTGCGCTCGCTCGCAAGCTAAAGCTTACGCTACAGCAGGCCGGCCTACCACACGTAGGTAGCCACCGAGCCGCCGTAGAGCGAAGCGCTGGCGATTTTGCCTTTATACTGAATGTTGAAGTTTCTGAGCGTTGAGGCGGTATTCACGACTAGGAGTACGCGCTTGCCAGCGGGGGTTTTGTAGGCCACGTTTGGTAGGTCGGCGGGCAGGTTGGTGGCCACGCGCACCGAGCCAGCGGGCACAAACTTGCTGGCATGGCCGATGGTGTAATAGGCCGAGTTGCGCACCACGTTATTGCCCGAAATGGTGAGTGCGCCCAGGCAATCGGGGCAGCCGCCCGGCGTGCGCGGGCCGTAGGTGGGGTCGCTGGCGAGGTTCCACTCCAGCACGTTGCGGCTCCAGTTGCGCGGCGCGGCCACCACCAGGTTGTTGGCGTGCCAGGTCAGGTCGCCGCCAAAGTTGCCCGGCCCCTGCGTCCACTGCTCGGTAAAATACACGTTCTTAGTTGGGTAGGAATTATGAACTTGCGTGAGCGCACTCATGCTACCACCGTAGAGGTGAAACGCCGAGCCATCGATAAACGGGCTGGCGGCCGCGTCGCTGAGCACGTTATTCACGAAGGCTAGGCCGGCCGCATCGGGGTTGTGGTCGTAGACCTGAATCTTGGTGGTGAGGCCTGCTGCCTGAAAAGCCGGCCCCACGTAGGTTTTGATGAAGGTGGCCTGCTCGGCGCCCGTCATGTAGAGGCTGGGGTTGTTGTTGGGGTTGAGCGGCTCGTTTTGCAGCGTCACGGCGTCGATGGTGATGCCCTGCGCCCGCATTGCCTGAATGTATTTTACAAAATACTGCGCGTAGGCCCCGTAGTACTGCGGCTGCAAGCTGCCGCCGATGGGGCTATTGTTAGTTTTCATCCAGCTCGGGGCGGTCCAGGGCGAGCCCAGAATTTTGAGGCTGGGGTTGATGGCCACAATCTCTCTCAGCACCGGAATGAAATACGCCATGTCCGGGGCCAGGCTAAAGTTGGCCAGCGTAGGGTCGGGCGTGCCCGAGTCGTTGTAGGTGTAGACCTGGCTACTAAGGTCGGAAGCCCCAATATTGACGCGCAAATAGCTGATGCCAATGCCATTGCCAGCCGTCGAAAACAGCTCCTTAAGCAGCGTGGTGCGGTCGGTGGCCGCCATTTGGCTCAGCACGTAGGCACTGCCCCCGGTGAGGGTATAGCCAAAGCCCTCCATCGACTGAAACGTCTGGGTGGTATCAACCGAGATGGTGGGGTCCGAGTTGGTGGCGGTGCTAAAATTCAGCCCCGTAGGCTGGTTGTAGAGCAGCGCGCCCTTGTCGGGCGTGGTCAGCCACACGGCCACTTGGCTGGTGGCGGCGGGGGGCGTGGGCGGGGTAGGTGGATTGGGGGCGGAGCCGCCGCCATCGTCTTTTTTGCAGCTGCTGGCCAGTAGCACGACCAAGGCCAGCGCCGGGCTGAAAGCCAACCAGCGGGTGGGAGAAAGCGAGAACATAGAAAAGGAAAAAGGAAAAGTTGAAAATCGAGCCAGCAACCGGCCAACCGCCAGCCACGACCAAAAAAGCCCGTGGCAATTGCCACGGGCCCAAAATCTTAGTTCACGACCACGCGCTGGCTAGTGACCTGGCTGCCGGCCTGCACCCGCACCAGGTATACGCCGGGCGCTAACTGTTGCAGCGGGGCCAGGGCTATGCTGTGCTGGCCGGCATTTTGGGTAGTGGCTAGCAGCGTAGCCGAGCGCTGGCCTAGGCTGTTGAAGGCTTCCACGGTCACGGGCTGGGCCTGGTCGGCCACGGTGTACACGAGGCGGCTTTCGGCCACCACTGGGTTGGGGTAGGCGGCGGCTTGCAGCGAGGTGCCAGTGCTGCGCGTGGCCAGTACGCCAGTGCCCACCTGGTAGGCATACGACTGATTACCAGTAATCGTGGCAAAGTTGGGGTTGGTGCCTAGCGCGGCAGTCTGGCCCGTAATTTGGGGCAGGGTTTCGGCCGTGAAGGTGGCGTCGTCGTTTAGGAAAGCCACCATTGCGCGGATGTTGCTGCCCGTCGCCGCGCCGCCCAGCGCAGCCAGTGGAAGCTGAATTTCCCAGCCACTGCTGGTATTGGCCGACACGATACCCGAGGTGCTGGTTTGGAACGCGAAACGGGCATCCACGATGTTGGTCGTGGCATCGGTGATTACCAAAGGAGTGCCCGTTTTGCCGGCCGGCCCCAGGTATTTATCCTGAAAAGTGCCCGCCGTATTGGCCGTGCCCGTGTAGTCGAGCTTGCTGTAGTAAGTGGTCGCGCCGCCCGTGCCGAGCGGTGAGGTCGTCATGCGGAAGGCATAGTCCACGGGCATGTCCAGGGTGGGCTTGCTCCGCAGCTGCGAAGAAGTGTCGTCGCCGCCGGGCAGCTGGGTACCCGCCGCGATGCCCGTTTTGTTGGGCATATCCAGGTACAGCACTAGCGCCTGGTAGGCCGTGGTTTCGGGCGAGCCTACCACCAGTATGTTCAGGGTCGTGGCCGTGGTGCCCATGTAGAGCGCTTTCAGGCCCCGGTCGGCGGTGGTGTGGGTGTTGGTATAAGTGCCGACGAGCTGGTATTTGCCCGTGCCAGTGCCGATTTCGGCCGTGCTCAGCGAGCCGTCGACCGTGAATTGAGCCTGCGCCGCGAACGAGCCCAGCATAAAGGTGGCCACGGCAGAAAGGGTAGAGAACTTCTTCATGAGTTTGGGTGGGGAAAGCGGTGAATGAGTGAAATGGTGAAAACCGTCTGTCATTGCGAGCGCAACGAAGCAATCGCACCTAAGTAGTACCCAGCGAGCAACCTAAACAGGTGCGATTGCTTCGCTGCGCTCGCAATGACAGGCGCCTACCACACGTAGGTAGCGACCGCGCCGGCCGGCAGCGTAGCCGGGGCCGACTGGCTTTTGTAGCGCAGGCTAAAGGTTTGGGGCGTGTTTTGGTCGTTGAGCACCAGCAGCACGTGCTGGCCGGCGGGCGTGCGGTAGGCCACGTTGGGCAAGCCGGCGGCCGTGGTCGAGCCGATGCGCACCGAGCCGGTGGGCACAAATTTGCTGGCGTGAGCTACCGTGTAGTAGGCCACATTGCGGGTCACGGCGTCGCCGGGGGCCAGCGTGATGGCCCCGAGGCACTCGGTGCAGCCGCCCGGCGTGTGCGGGTTTTGCTGTGGGTCGGCGGCGAGGTTCCACTCTAACACGGTGCGCGCCCAGTTGCGCGGCGCGCCTATTTCGAGGTTTTTCACGTGCCAGCCCAAGTTGCCGGCGAAGGTGGTTTTCGAGCCCACCCACTGCTCGGTGAAGTACACGTTCTTCTTCGGAAAGGCATCGTGCACCTTGCTCAGCGCCTCAATAGGCCCGGCGTAGAGGTGAAACGCCGAGCCATCGACGTAGGTATTAGCCGTGGCATCGCCGAGCACCGTGAGCGGGTAGTCGGGCTTGTCGGCGTTGTGGTCGTAGCAGATGATTTTGGTCTTCAGCCCCGCCGCCTTAAAACTCGGCCCGAGTTGCTTGCCAATAAACTCGGCCTGCTGCTCGGCCAGCATCAGCAGGCTGGGGTTGTTGCCGGGGTGCAGCGGCTCGTTTTGCACCGTGATGGCATCCAGCCGAATGCCGTGCTTTTGCATGCCTTGCAGGTACTTCACGAAGTACTGCGCGTAGGCCCCGTAAAACTCGGGCTTAAGCGAGCCGCCCTTGCTCTCGCCGTTGGTTTTCATCCAGGTCGGCGGGCTCCAGGGCGAGCCCAAAAGCTTGATTTTGGGGTTGATGGCCAAAATCTCTTTCACCACCGGAATGAGGTGCGGCTCGTCGGGCGCGAGGCTGAAATGCGCCAGCGTGGGGTCGGTTTCACCAGCCGGCCGGTCGTCGTAGCTGAATACCGTCGCGTCGAGGTCCGAGGCCCCGATACTTAGGCGCAAGTAGCTCACGCCAATGCCATTGGCCTCGGTGCCGAACAGTTCGTGCAGCAGCTTGGCCCGCGCCGGGGCGCTCATGGCGTGCAGCAGCTCGGCGCTGCCCCCAGTGAGGCAGTAGCCAAAGCCATCCATCGTTTGGAACGTCTGGCTATCGTCCACGGCTATCACGGTGCCCGTGGGAGCCGCTTTGCCAAAGGCCAGGCCGCCCGCCTGCGGCTGCAAGAGCTGGCTTTGGTCGGGGGTAGTAACCCAGGCCGAAATGCCGGCTTTGGGGCTGGGTTTGGCGCGTTGGCCGTGGGCGGGTAGGAGGCCCAGCACGAGCAGGGCACTCAGCCCCCAGCGGCCAATAGAAACGGGTTGCATCGAAAAAGGAAGCATAATAAAAGAAGCAAAAACGCCTGTCTTTGCACTGACAGGCGTTTTGGTTGGTGCCTGGCGGCGCGGTACACTGCCGCCCCAGGGCCGGATAGTTCTTTATCCACTTTTCCCAGTCCGGGCCCCGAAACGACAGGTTTTTTTGAATGGTGAGGTGGTGAGATTGTCCGTCATGCTGAGCGCAGCGGAGTCGAAGCATTTCTGCCGCTTTGTTGTAGGCGTCAGGGGTTAGTTCACCGGTAGAGATGCTTCGACTGCGCTACGCTCAGCATGACGGACAATCTCACTACTCATCCTAATACCCCGGATTTTGCTGTATCAGTGGGTTCGTATTAGTTTCCGACTGCGGAATTGGGAACACCAAGTAGTTGACGTCGCGCGCGCCGACGCGCTGCTGGGCGATAATGTCGAGGGCCGTAACTGCGTGGGTAGCCGAGGCATCGGCCTGGGTGTGGCGGGCGTAACGCAGCAGGTCAAACCAGCGCTCGCCTTCAAAGGCCAACTCCAGGCGGCGCTGGCGGTCGATTTCGTTGCGTAGGGTTTGCTTGGTGGCGGCCTGCGGCGAGTTCGCTTGCAAAAGCGTGAGGCCGGCGCGCTGGCGCACTTGGTTCAGGGCATTGAGGGCAGTAGGGGTGGGGCCACTCTGTTCGTTGCTGGCTTCGGCAAGGGCGAGCAGCACTTCGGCATAGCGCAGCACGTAGGTGTTGTCGTTCGAGCTGAAGTTGTTGCCGATGCTGGTCCACTTGTACACAAATGGCCCTTGGTCGTTGCCATTGGTCGAGCGGCCGTCGATGTAGCTCACGTGGTCGCGGCCCACTACGGTCGAGCCATTAGGAGCCCGTACGATGCCGTTGTAAGCCCAGCGCCGGTCGTTCACGGTGTCGGCGTAGGTGAGCAGCTCTGCGGTCGGGATGTTGAACTTGGGGAACGAGTACGTGGCCAGCGGCGCGGGTAGCAACAAGTCGGGCAGGATGCTGCCGCCATCGGCCGAGCCAGCGTACTGAATCTCAAACAGCGACTCGGTGGTACGTGCCTGGTTTTCGGCCGGATACAGCGACTTGAACGATGCAGCCAGCGAAGCGCCGATAACGCTACTGGCCGCGGCCTGGGCGGCAGCCCAGTTGCGGCGCGTCAGTTGCACGCGGGCCAGCAGCGCGTAGGCCGCGTTTTTGGTGGCGCGGTTCTGGTTTTGGCCGGGGTTGGGCATTTGCACGGCGGCGGCTTGCAAGTCGGCTACCACCTGGTCATATACCTGGTCGGTGGTCGAGCGGGCCAGGTTCACGTCGGACGGGGCACCGCTTTCGGTGGGCGTGAGGCGCAGCGGCACGCCGCCGTACACCCGCGCCATATTGAAGTAGCTGAGCGCCCGAATGAAGCGCGCCTCGCCCAAAATCTGGCGGCGGCGGGCCGTGTCCATCGGTACGGCGGGCACGTATTTGAGTACGATGTTGGCGCGGTTTACGCCGATGTAGCCCTGGCGGTACACGTTGCCCACCTGGGTGGTCGTCGGCGTCCAGATAATTTTATCCATCGCGTTCACGTCGCCGTTGGTGCTGGTGCAGTTGTCGCTGGGCATTTCGCCCATCACGTTCAGGTCCTGGCCGTAGGCGCCGGTGCCTTGCAGGGCATCGTAGCAGGCCGTGATGCTGGCCTCAGCATCGGCGCCGCTGGTGAAGAAGTTTTCGGGGGTGAGGCTCACCAGCGGCTGCTTTTCGAGAAAGTTGCAGCTAGCTAGGAACGATAGGGCGCCGAGCGCCGGAATAAAGAGCTTTTTCATGGGAATTCTAGACTAACAGCGGCTTAAAAAGTAGCGTTGATGCCCACCGTGTAGGTGCGGGCCTGCGGATACACCCCGTAGTCGCGGCCAAAAGCCGTGGACGAGAAGGGGTCGGCGCTCACCTCGGGGTCGTAGCCGAGGTAGTTGGTCCAGGTTATCAGGTTTTGGCCGGTCACGTACACGCGCAGGTTTTGGATGGCAGCGCGCTTGCTCAGCGTGGTAGGAATGTTGTAGGCCAGGGTCACGTTTTTGAGGCGCACGTAGGAGCCGTCTTCCAGCCAGCGCGTCGAGAAGCGGTTGTTGCCCTGCGGGTCGTTGCGCACGGGGCGCGGAATGTCGGTGTTAGTGTTGGTCGGCGTCCAGTGATTCAGCACGCGGGTGCTCTGGTTGTAGGGGTCCGACTGCGACTCCAGTACCTGGCGGGTCTGGTTGTAAATCTGGTTACCAAATTGGCTCTGGAAGAACACGCTCAGCTCGATGCCCTTGTAGGAGAAGTTGTTGGTGACGCCCGCAAATGCCTTCGGATTGGGGTTGCCAATGATGGTGCGGTCGGCATCGTTGATAGCGCCATCGCCATTCGTATCCACAAAGCGGACATCGCCCGCCTTGGGGCGGTTGCCGTTTTGGGTGGCCAGGCCTTGGCCTTCTGCATCCGACTGCACAATGCCCTGCACCGTGTGGCCGTAAAAGGCGCCCAGCGGCTGGCCGACCTGCGAAATGCGCTCACCAGCGATAATGTTACGGTTCGAGACTACGCCTGCTCCATCGGTCTGGAGGCCCAGGTCGAGAATCTTATTGCGGTTGCCGCTCACGTTGAAGTTCGTGGTCCAGCCAAAGCCGTTGTCCTTGGCGAGCACGTTGGTCGTGACCAGCCCGATTTCGATGCCCCGGTTTTGGACGCGCCCGATGTTTTGGGTAACAATGGGATTGGGGTTGCCGGTGGGAATACCCGTGCTGATTGGAATCGGCACATCCAGCAGCAAGTCCTTGGTTTGCTTGTTGTAGATGTCGAACGTGAACGTCAAACGATTATTCAACATGCTGAAATCCAGGCCGCCATTGTATTGGTAGGTTGTTTCCCAGCGCAGGTCATTGTTACCGATATCGCTCTGCGTAATGCCGCCCACGATGGTCGAGCCGGTGCCTTGGTACGAGTAGCCCGTTGTAGTGTAGCGCGAAAAGCGCTGATAAGTATAGATTTCCTGGTTGCCGTTGGCGCCAAAGCTGGCGCGCAGCTTTAGGTCCGACACCAGTCCATCCTGCGGAAAGAAGTTTTCCTTCGAGATGCGCCAGGCCGCGCTCACGGCCGGGAAGTAGCCAAAGCGGTATTTGTTGACGAAGCGGCTGGTGCCGTCGGCTCGCAAACTGGCCGAGAACAGATACTTACCATCGTAGTCGTAGTTGGCGCGGGCAAAGTAGCTCAGCAGCGCCCACGAGTCTTCGTAGCTTCCTATCGTACCGTTGAGCGGGGTCGAGCCGCCCCCCAAATAAGGCAAGTTGGTGGTGAAATCGCGGGTGGCCGCCCCCGAGGTAAAGCGGTCGGACTGCTGCATCGACTGGCCCGCCAGCAGCGTCAGGTGGTGCTTGTCGCCGAGGGTCGGGTTGTAGGTTACCGTGTTTTCCAACAGCCAGATTACCTGCTGGTTGGTAGCCGTTTGGGCACGGCCGGTGCTGCCGGGGTAGTTGCGGGTCAGAAACTGATTCTCCGTCTGGGTGCGGAAGTCGATGCCCAAAGACGAGCGCACGCGCAGGTTTTTCAGAAGGTCAAACTCCCCGTAGATGTTGCCAATAGCCTGGTAAACAACGGCCCGGTTGCTACTTTCCAGCAGGTTGCCCACCGGGTTGTCCGACTGGTTAAAGGGGTTCAGCGCGTAGGTGCCGTTGGCATTGCGCACCGCGATGTTCGGAATTTGCGACAGCGCCCCGAGTACCGTGCCCGAGTTGCCGAGTGCCAGCTCCGAGCGCACGCTGCCGTTGTTGTTGGTGCGGCTCGTGTTGAGGTTGGTGCCGATGCGGAATTTCTTGCTAACCGTCTGCTCCAGATTAATCTTGAAGTTGAAGCGGTCGAAGCCCGAATTCAGGCTGATGCCTTCCTGCTTGAAGTAGCCGCCGGCCACGTAGTAGCGGGTTTTTTCGGTGCCCCCGCTGATGTTGAGCTGGTAGTTCTGAATGCTGGCCGTGCGGTACACTTCATCCTGCCAGTCAGTATTATAGACCAGGTCTGACGTGTTAAAATTGGGCGGAGCTACGCCGCCGTTGGCGTTTATCTCGCGTAGCTCCTGCGCAAACTGCTCCGAGTTCAGCACGTCGAGCTTCTTGCGCAGCTTCTGCTGGCCGTAGTACACGCTCAAGCCCACCTGCGACTGGCCCACCTTGCCGCGCTTGGTCGTAATCACGACTACCCCGTTGGCCGCCCGCACGCCATAAATGGCCGCCGCCGCGCCGTCTTTCAGTACATCGATGCTCTCAATGTCGTTGGGGTTGATGGTGTTCAGCGGGTTGATGCGCTGGTTGCCGACCGTAATTTCCTGCTGATAGTCAGGTAGTACCGGCACGCCGTCAATTACGTACAGCGGCGAGCCGTTCAAACTCAGCGACGCGTTGCCGCGCACCCGCACGTTGATGCCCGCGCCGGGCGCGCCGCTCGGGGCCGTTACCTGCACGCCGGGCGCCTGGCCCTGCAAGGCTTGGTCGAAGCCCGCTACTGGCTGCCGCGCCAGCGCCGCGCCGCCCACCGAGGCCACGGAGGTCGAGAGGTCTTGGCGGGTCTGGGTGCCGTAGCCCACTACTACTACCTCATTCAGGGCCTGCTGGTCGTCGCTGAGGCGAATGGCGATGGTGCTGGTAGCACCCGTCACGGCCAATTCCTGGGTTTTGAAGCCCACTGAGCTGAATACCAGCGTACTGCTCTCGGGTGCGCTCAGCGAGAAATTGCCGTTGGCATCGGTGCTGGTGCCATTGGTAGTGCCTTTCACGAGCACCGTTACGCCGGGCAGCGGTTCGCCCTTGGGGTCGGTTACGCGGCCCGAAACGGGGACGTTGTCAGCGGCCAGCGCCGAAGCATTCGGTGCCGTAAAGCCGGCCGTAACGGGCGCATTAAGTACGACGAAGTAATTGGTGCGCAGCTCCTTAAACTGAAGTGCTACCTGCGGTAGCACGGCGGCCAGCCGGTCGGCCAGCGTGCCGGGGGCGGCGGGCTGCTCGGCCACGCGCTTGTTGTCCACCACATCGCTCTCGTAGAAAATGGTGGCGTGGTACTCGTTTTCCCACTGCTTAAGCAGCGTTTTGAGCAGTACCGTTTTGGGGGCGCGCACGGTTTGCGGCGCGTCGGCCGGCACGCTCTGGCGAGCCACCGAGTTCAGGGCCAAAATCTGGGCGTGGGCGGGCGTGCCCAGCAGGTGCAGCACGGCCACACCCGCCGCCAGGCACGCGGGGCGCGCCGTGGGCCAGCTGAGGAAGGTAAGGGATTTAGTCATAAAAGGGTGGGGAAAAAGGGCATGCTAACGTTTGTTATTGTTCGGTCAGGGTCAAGGTGTTACCCTTGCGGATGGCTTTCAGGTGGAGGGTTTCTTCCAGCGATTGTAGTAGCACGTCGAGGTCGCGCACGGGCAGCGTACCCGTCACTTTGCGCTGGTTTAGCTCGGGCGTATCCACCACTACTTCTAGGCCGTAGGTGTCTTGCAGGCGGGCGGCGAGCTCCGCAATGGTAGTTTCGTCGAGCACCAGCTGGGCGTCTTTCCACGAGGCGTAGGCGGTGGCGGTGCGCACCTTGTGGTAGGCCGTCACCACGGGCTGGGCGGGCTGGAGCTCGCGGGTTTCGACCAGCTCGCCGGGGGCCAGCAACACATCGGGCTTTTGGTGGTCGTCAAAATGCACGCGCACTTTGCCCGACAGTAGTACCACACGGCCCCGGTCCTGGCGGCGCGACACGGTGAACTTCGTACCGAGCACTTCCACGTTGAAGCCCGCCGCGGTATGCACCACAAAGCGCTGATTATCGGCCTGATGTTGCACCGCGAAGTAGCCTTCACCATCGAGCCACACTTCGCGGGGCTTACCGGGCGTCCAGGCGGCGGGGTAGCGCAGGGTCGAGTGCCCATTTAGGGTCACGCTGGTGCCGTCGCTCAGCTGCACAGTGCGCGTTTGGCCGTAGGCCGTGGCCAGCGTTTGGGTGGCCGGGGCGCGGTGCGTGAGTAGCCAGCCGCCACCGCCCAGCAGGGTGCCCACCACGGCGGCCGCCGCCGCCCAGCGCCGCCACACGGGCGCCGGGGCCACGGTCGGATGGCGCGGAGTAAAGGCTAATCGCCCGTGCAGCCGAGCCAATAGTGCTTCGTAATCAGGCTCTTCAATGGCGGCACCGGCCTGGGCATCCAGCCCTTCCCAGTGCTGAAGCATCCAGTGCTGGGCCAGCAGCTGGTTGGCGGGCTGGGTTAGCCACGTGCGCACGGTAGTCGCTTCGGCCGCCGAGGCCGTGCCCTGCACGTAGGCGGTAAATAAGGCTTGGGTAATGTCTGGGCTCATAAGCGGTTAGGCCGCTAGGCGAGGTTGGCAAAAGCAGAAAAACCGTCTTTTGCCTTGCTCAACTGCGATGTGAATACCACAATCGTTTGCAGTACTACACCGTGCTCCGCCCCTTACCCTTAGTGGGCAATGGGAAATTTTTAATAAATTTTTTATTGGTGCTAAAAAGCAGCGATTTGCGTTTTTGCTGAATGGCGCGGACCTCACCCCCTAGCCCCCTCTCCAAAAAAGAGGGGGAACTAGCTTCTATCTCTAGAACTGAAAAACCAAGTTTAGTCCCCCTCTTTTTTGGAGAGGGGGCTAGGGGGTGAGGTCCGCGCTCGCTGAGGCCTATTTTCTCTCTGGCAGATTCAGCAGCGTATTAGTGCTCTGGGCGAGGTTGGCGAGTGAGTCGGGCGCGGCGGTTCGGCGGCCATCCAAGGGTGCGTATAGCTCCAGGCTTGACTTTAGTAGCGAGTCGGCGGCCAGCGCCCGCACCTCGTCGGCATTCATACCGGCGCGGTAAAAAAGCCAGTTGCGGTACTGCGTACCGCGCGGGGCGCGGCGGCCGCCCAGCGTGAGTTGGCGCAGGTGCAACTGCTCGGGCAGGCGGCCCAGTTCGGCTCCATCGAGGTATAGTACCGTCTCGCCTCTGGCGAAATAGTGCGTCAGCGCCACCTGGTGCCAATGGTTGTCAGCCACGCGGGACGGGCTGCGGAGGCGGCTTTTTTGGGGCGAAACATAGGCTAGCGTCCCGTTCTTTTCGATGCGCAGGCTGCGCGTGCGCGTGCTGTCTTGCAGCAGCAGTAGCTGGCCGCGGCCGGTGGTGCGGAAGCTGAGCACCTGCGTAAATGGGTGCACCAGCGCCTCGGGCACCAAGCGCAGGGCGGCTTTGGGGGCCAAGCGCACGCCGGCCGTAGGGTGGGCGTGGGGCTGGGGCTTGCCGGCCCGCAGTGCATCGAATAGCGAGGGCACCCAGGCATAGGCCAGCTCGGCGTGGCCGCGGTCGTTGGGGTGCAGGGCGTCGTCGAAGTAGCCGGGCACCCAGTGGCCCTGGCCGTCGTCTACGGCGCCGAGCAGGTTTACGGTGGGCACGGCCCAGGCGTGCAGCAGCAGGTTCATCTGCCGGATGTAGGCGTAATCTTCGGCCGTGTAGTCGTTGCGGGTGTAGCTGTTCGTGACCACCGGCACCAGCCCGGCCGCCCGCGCCTTGGCAATGAGCACCTGCATATTATCCCGAAACTGCTCAAACTTGGGCTGGCCCCCGCCGTGGATGCCCTCGTTGCCCAGCGCCAGGGCGTACACCACGTAGCGGCCCTGCTGGGGCGGCAGGTCGCGCTCCCAGCGGGCCAGCACTTTCAGAGTATTATCGCCGGGGATGCTGATGTTGGCGGTCGTCCAGGGCGCGCTCTGGCCGGCGGTGGCGCGCTGACTCAGCAGCCGGGCGTAACGACTGGGGTAGCCGTATTTATTGGTAGCGCCCTGGCCAAAAGGCACCGAGGAGCCAAAAAAAACAATTTTCAGGTCGTCCGGGGCGGGTTTGGCTGTGGTGCGGCTAGTCGCGTCGGCTACCGATGGGGCAGGCAAAAGCTGGCTGACGCCAGCGCCCAGCAGGGCGAAAAGGAAAAGCTTTTTAAGCATGAGGCAGGGCGGCGATTATCGCCGTGAAGATGGGCAGGAGTAGTACACCGCGCTGGGTGGTTTGCCCTTAGTACGTTGGTAAAGAAACAGGCGAATTTTGCCCGGCGCTTCAGCGCTGGGCAAAATTCGCCATGCGTCGAATGCCTCCCACGGTGTACCTACCCGCTACGCTCGCCCGCAAACTGGTAAAGCGCGTGGTGCTACTTATTACCCAATACCAGCGTCAGCAAGATGCCCAGCACGCCGCCGCCGTGTAGCTTGAAATAGCTGCGCATAGTCTTGAGCGCCTGCATAATGTGGGCTTCCACCGTCTTTACTGATACGCCTTGGCGCTCGGCTATTTCGGGGTAGGAGAGGCCGAGCTGGCGGCTGAGCACGAATACCTCGCGCTGCTTGGGTGGCAGGCGGTCGAGGGCAGCTGCGTAGAGCGCTTCCATCTCCTGGTACTCGGCCTCGTTGGCCACGCTGGCGGGGCCGGCGGCGGCCGCTACCTGGCCGTGCAGGCGCAGGTGGTGCTGGTCGCGGCGCAGCTCGTTCAGCACGGCGTGGTGGGCGGTGGTGAAAAGGTAGCCTTTCAGGGGCACATCGTCGCGCAGCTGGGCGCGCTTTTCCCAGATTTTGATAAAGCACTCCTGCACGATTTCCTCAGCGGCGGGGCGCGATTTGAGGTAGCTGAACGCGAAGCGATAAACCAGCGCGCTATAGTGCCGAAATAGGGCATCGAACGCCCGCTCGTCGTCTTGCTTGAGACGGCGCAGTAAGTCGGATTCCGAAAAATCGCGCACTATTTCCACGGAGTGGGCAGTTAGAAGCTGAACGAAGTACTTTTGTAACCGAAAAGTAGCGAAAGTTACTAGCGGGTACGTGAATTTTTGCTAACAACCGTTAGCTATGCGTAGTTGCCCGCCCGGCCGGTATTTTGCCCCGTTTAGGTGGGTAGTAAGGCCGGCCTGCCACTTGATTGCCACGGGCATTGGGCTTGCTTTTTTGCTTTTTTTACTACTACTCATGGCTACTCGCCGGGCGTCCATCACCGATTTAGCTGCCGCGCTCAATCTCTCGCCGTCCACCATTTCGCGGGCGCTCTCCAACCACAAAGACGTGAGCGAGGCCACCAAGCAGCGCGTGCGGGCGCTGGCGGCCGAGCTGCACTACCAGCCCAACCAGCTGGCCGCCGCCCTGCGCCGCGGCCGCAGCAAAATGCTGGGCGTGCTGGTGCCGCACATTCAGGGCCATTTTTTTCCGGAGGTAGTGCACGGCATCACGGTGGCGGCCAGCAAGGCCGGCTACCAAGTGCTCATTTGCCAGTCGAACGAGGACGTGGCCCAGGAGCGCCAGCACCTCGACCTGTTTATGACCGCGCAGGTCGAAGGAATCATGGTGTCCTTGGCCAAAACGACGCAGGATTTTCGCCACTTCGAGCAGGTGCGCGACCAGCAGGTGCCGCTGGTGTTTTTCGACCGGGCGGTCGAGGGTTTTGAGGGCGAGCAGGTGCGGGCCGTGGTACTCGACGACTACCAGGGTGCCTACCAGGCCGTCACGCATCTCATTGGGCAGGGCTGCCGGCGCATTGCGCACCTGGCCGGCGCGCAGCACCTGGGCATCCACAAAAACCGCCACCAGGGCTACCTCGATGCCTTGCAGGCCCACGGCCTGGAGCCCGACGAGGCGCTCACGGTGTTTTGCGAGATGAACCAGCACGGCGGCACCCAGGCTACGCGCCAGCTACTCAAGCTCGGCGTGCCTTTCGACGCCATTTTCTCCTCCAACGACCTCGCCGTGGTGGGCGCGCTGCAAGTTCTCAAAAAGCACCGCCGCCGCGTGCCGCAGGACGTGGCCCTGGTCGGCTTCGGCAACGAGGCCTTCACTGCCCTCACCGAGCCGCAGCTCAGCACCGTGGACCAGTGCTGCGGCCAAATGGGCCAAACCGCCGTGCGCCAGCTCCTACAAATGATTCAGCGCGACGCCAAGCGCGGCGCAGCGAGCACGGCTAAGAGCGTCGTATTGAAGCCGAAAATAATAGTGCGGGAGTCGTCGGAGCAGCGGTGAGCTAGTAACTAACTCCGTGACTAAAGTGACACTACAGGCGGTTACTGGCAGTCGCCCAAAAAGTCAGAAACATACTGTAGCTTTGCAGCGTTACAAGAAGCAAATAAGGGGCTAAGCCTTCCGGCCCAGCCCCTTACCGCTCTTACAGGTAGTGAACGGCCGCCGAAAGGGCACCGCGACCAATTGCAAGCCCGACGAGCCACTTGATTAGCTCTTCGGATAGCCGCAGGTCAAGCCTGAGCTTGGCCCCCGTTTTTACACGCTTATTTCTCATCTTCAGGGAGAATTAGGTGTTTCGACCACCTTCTTCTTTTTAAGCCCCGACCGTGCCACCGGCCGGGGCTTTGCTTTTTCCAAAGCTGCCGAGGTGAGGTGGAGTAACCGTGCCCAGCGAAGGTAAAGAGGCCGGTAAGATGGCAACTGAGTAGGTGAGTAAATAAGTACTTTACTCACCTACTCAGTTGGCATTCTACTTCTTCTCGGCCCCGATTTCCAGCTTGCGCAGTTGGTCGGCTTTCCAGCTGGTGAAGGCCACGATTAGCATCGTCATTACGCCGCCAAAAACCACGCTTGGTACCGTGCCCATGAGCTTGGCGGCCGTACCGCTTTCGAAGGCCCCGATTTCGTTGCTGGAGCCGATAAAAATGCTGTTTACGGCCGATACGCGGCCTTTCATGTACTCGGGCGTGTAGGTGTGCACCAGCGTTTGGCGCACGATAACCGACACCGAATCGAACACGCCGGTAAGGAACAGCAGGAACAGCGACAAATACAGATTGGTGGAGAGGGCGAAGGCCACCGAGGCCGCCCCGAAGCCGGCCACGGCCCACAGCATCTTGCGGCCCGCGCCGCTTTTGAGGGGCGAAAAGGTGAGGAAAACGGCCATCAGGACCGAACCCACGGCGGGGGCGGCGCGCAGGTAGCCCAGCGCCTCGGGGCCGGCTTGCAGCACCTCGGCGGCGAAGATAGGCAGCAGCGCCACGGCCCCGCCAAAGAGCACCGCAAACATATCCAACGACAAGGCCGCCAGCACTATCTGGTTGGAGAAAATAAACCGGATGCCGCTCGTCAGGCTCTCGCTCAGGCTGAGGCGCTCGCCCTCGATGGGCGGCAGCTCGCGGCCGGCAATGCTGGCAAAAAACAGCAGCGCCAGCCCTTCCATAATCGTATCGATGCCGTAGGCAAACTCCAAGCCCAAATGCGCGAAAAGCAGGCCCCCAATGGCCGGTCCCAGCACCGCCGACGCCTGCCAGGTGGTCGAGCTCCAGGTCACGGCATTGGGCAAAAAGGTGCGATTGGGCAGCAATTGGGGCATGAAGGCAAATAGCGCCGGACTCATAAAGCCCCGCGCAATGCCGCTCACGAAAATGACCAGGTACAGCGGCCACACCACCGTGGCGCGGATGGCGGAGATGTACACGCGGCCGCCTTCGAGCAGCATTTTTTGGGCGGGGTGCGAAAGCCACCACAGCGTGACGGCGCACAGAAAAAGTACCGTTACGGCCGGTACCACAATGTTTTTGCGGCGCACCGAGTCGGCCACGTGCCCGGCAAACAGCGATACCGTGATGCTCGGGATAGCCTCGGCCAGGCCGATGAGGCCGAGGGCCAGCGGGTCTTTGGTGAGGGCAAAAATCTGCCAGCTTACCACGACGCCTTGTATCTGAGTGGCAACGGAAAACAGGGCGCGGGCCGTGATGTAGCGGCGAAAATCGGGGATGCGCAGGGCGGCATACGGGTCGGGCGGCGCGGTGGCCGGCGGGGTTGGGTTCATGGGCAGCGAGTACGGAATGCAGCTTATAAACTGCCTTGCCGGGTAAAAGATACGTGTTGCCCAAGCGGACACGGGCCTTATCTTGCCTCTCAGCACGCCCACGCCCGAGCTTATTGCCCAGCCTATGTCAGCCCTCGGCCTTACCCTCCTGCATCGCGCCGACCTGGGCCTCGTCATTGCCCGCTGGCAGCGCGAAACCACGCCCGCCGAGCTCCAGCGCGACTACCTCGCCATTCGGGCGGTGGCCGACGAGGCCGGCTGTGGCCAGTGGCTGCTCGACCTGCGCCGCCGCGAAGACGTGACCGAGCCGATGGTCAATACCTGGTTTGGCCACGAGTTTGCGCCCTCGCTGCGCGGGCGCTACGCGGCCCCGGCGCGGCTGGCGTTTCTGGTGTCGCCGCTGCGGGCGCAGCAGCCAGTTACGGCCGTGGTATCGGCTGCCGAGGCCGATTGCCTGATTGCCACGTTCACGGAGGAAGCGGCCGCGTGC
>Ga0265780_10000336_pt1 | contig 73699 bp, 62 predicted proteins | sample P1T30metagenome_FD_192432 | JGI IMG/M metagenome (GOLD analysis project Ga0265780, IMG submission 192432) | Plant litter microbial communities from East Loma Ridge, Irvine, California - P1 T30 | ecosystem: Environmental > Terrestrial > Plant litter > Unclassified | place: USA: California...
GCTCTTGACCCTAGCGTCGGCGCGCACCGTCAACGCTTCGCCGCCTTGCTCGATGGCGCCGGCGCCCGCGCTCGTGTTGTTGCGTTCGAGCGCCTCGGCCAGGCGTGGCAGGTCCAGCCCGGCCGCGGCCAGCTTCTGCGGATCGGGCGCGACGACGTACTGCTTCACGTAGCCACCGATGACGTCAATGCCGGCCACGCCCGGGGTGGTTTTGAGCTGGGGTGCGACGATCCAGTCCTGCACCGTTCGCAGATAGGTCGCTTTTTCAAGCTCGGTGCGCAGCCGCTCGCCTTCCGGCGTCAGGTAGCTGCCATCAGCCTGAAGACCCGTGCTCGCGCCCGGTTCATGCTTGCCCGCGAATTCGACAGTCCACATGTAGACGTCGCCCAAGCCGGTCGCTACCGGACCAAGGTCAGCCGATACGCCGGCCGGCAAACCACGTTCTGCCGAACGAAGCCGTTCTGCCACCTGCTGGCGGGCGAAATAAATGTCCGTGCCATCGGCGAACACTGCGGTGATCTGGGCAAAACCGTGGCGGGTCAGAGAGCGGGTCGATTCCAGTCCTGGAATGCCGGCCAGCGCCGTCTCCATGGGGAAGGTAACCTGCCGCTCGACGTCTGCGGGGGACAGCGCGGGCGCAGTGGCGTTGACCTGAACCTGGACATTGGTAATGTCGGGGACAGCGTCAATCGGAAGGCGGGTCAGCCCGAACGCGCCGACGATGGCAGCGAACAGCGTGGCGAACAGGACCAGCCAGCGCCGGGCGACGGCGAAGGTGACGATGCGATCGATCATGATATTCCAGAGATGATGTCGGGAGGGCAGGGCGGTTTAGTGATGATGCTCTCCTCCGCCTTCACCTTTGGCCAGCTCGGCCTTCAGGACGTAACTGTTGGCGACGGCGACGCTGTCGCCGGCGGCCAGACCAGACAGGACGACGACTTCGCTGCCGTTCGCCGGGCCTAGCACCACGTGCCTGGCCGCGAAGCCCTCGCTTGTGCGGACAAATACGGTCGGCTTGTCTTCCACTGTCTGGATCGCATTGCGCGGCACGGCGAGCGAGGCTTGCGTATCGGCGCTGACCTCCGCCACACTCGCCCTGACGGTTTCTCCCACGCGCCATGTGGCGCCTGGGTTGGGCAGCGTGGCCAGCGCCTGCACCTGGCGCGTCACGGGATCGATTACCGGCGAGATATAAGCGATTTTCCCGCTGCCGTTGCGCGAGGCCGTGGATACCTGGACTGTCTGGCCCACCCTGACGCGGCTGGCATCTTCCGTGTTCAAGGCCATCTTGACCGCGAGCTGCGACAGGTCGGCGATGCGGTACAGCTCGGTATCGGCTGTAATCACGCTGCCGACTGTGGCCGAGCGCGCAACCACATGGCCCGTGATTGGAGCGAGCAAGAGTACGCGGTTCAGCGGTCCGCCGCTTGCCGCGCCGATAGCGGCCAAGCGCTGCTGCGCCAGACGCAGGCGGGTTTGTGCGTCTCCTGCGGCTGCTCGCGCGGCGAGGACGTCCTGTTCGGCGGAGACCTTTTCTTTGTACAGGCGTTCTTCGCGCTCCAGCGCAACACGTGTCACATCAAGCTGCCTTCGCGCCGCCTCGTACTCGGCCTTCATCTCGGCGGCCTCGGCACTTTCAATAACGGCCAACGTGTCCCCGCGCCGCACCAGCTCCCCAAGGTTGCGTTGCAGTGCTGCGATTCGTCCACCGATGGCGGCGGCGACTGTTTGCGAGCGGGCCGGATCGGCCTCGATCGTGGCTGGCGCCTCGACCGCGCCTGCAACAGAAGTGCGGACCGGGCTTACCTCGATGCGGGCGGCGGCGATCTGTTCCTTGCTTAAATGGACCTCGTCCGCTCCGGCCTTTTCGCCCTTTTCAGCCCCTTCGTGGTCGTCATGGTCAGCGTGTTCTTCTTTTTCGTTCTTGGCGTGGCCGTCTTGCGCGTGCTCGTCTTTTGCTTTGCTGTCCTGCGCCTGCGTGGCACCGGCTCCCGACTCTTTGGCAGCTTCTGGCGTCTTGCCGCAACCGGCGAGTAAAACCAGGGCGGCGGCCAGTACCAGGCGGTTAGAAATTTGCATCTGTCAGTCCTTGTAGATGGGGGCAATACTGCCGAGCATATGCGCCAGGCGAGCGTGAGCATTGTGCAGGGCAGCCAGGGCGTCAATGGCGGCGTCCCTGGTTTGGGAGAGCTGGCGTTCGGCCTCGATCAGGTCCAGTTGCGAGAACTTACCCTCGGCATAGCCGATGCGCGCGATGCGCGCCGCTTCTTCCGCCGCAGCGAGTTCCGGCCCGTTCGCGGATGCTGCGGCAGCCTGAGCGTCGACCAGGTCGACCCGTGCGGCGGCCAATGCCTCGTCGAATTCCAGTGTGGCTGCACTGCGTTCGGCCTCGGCTTGAGTCAGCTCTGCGCGTGCACGGGAAAGTTCGGCATTGCCGCGGTTGAATATGGGGAGCGGCACCGAGACCGCGAAGACGGCTGCCGAATCGCCGCTGTCCTTGAATCGTCGGGTACCGGCACTGACGCTGAGGTCGGGGATGCGCGCACGACGCGCAGCGTCGACTCTTGCGCTTGCGACGTCGAGCTGGGCCTGCGCCCCGGCGATGGCGAGCGGCGTGCCCTGCGACTCCAGCGCGGAGGTGATGGCAGGATTGTCGAACCATGGGGCGGCAATCGCGAACGGTCGCTGCATACTCGTCAGTCGCGCGAGGCGGGTCTGCGCCAGGCCGAGGGCGCGCCCTGCACGCTCGGCCGCGACCGTTGCGCTGATCCGTTGCGCTGCGGCCCTCTGTTCATCGATAGGCGATACTTTTCCGGCACGCACCCTGACGCGGGCAGCATACTCCGCCTGTTCGGCCAACGCTTGACGGCTCTGGGCTGCTCTCAGCCGACGTTCACCGGCAGCCAGCGCGACGAACGCCTGGGTGACCGTCAGGGCTGCCTCGGCCCTGGCGACGTCGGAACCAATGCGCGCGTACGCCTGTTCAGCAAGCGCGGTTCGTGTGCGCGCGGCGCGCTTGCCCCCCAGCTCTAGCGGCATCGACAGTGAATAGGTGGTTTCGCTCGCGCCAAACCGAGAATAGGGGCCGCTGCCCATGACGTTTTCCGCCTCGACTGAAAAAGTCGGATTGGGGAGCTGCTTCGCTCCCTGCACACTTGCTTCCGCGCCCGTGACAGCCGCCTCGGCGCCGCGGATGTTAGGAGCGTGCGCCAGGCCACGTTGAACAGCGTCGCTGAGTGTGAACGCAGGAGGCGGTGGGACTGCAGGTTGCGCGGACGCTAAACGAGGCGCTGTCATCACCACAGTTAACGTTAAAGCAGAGCACAGTCGGGGTAAAAGTGAACGGCGCGTGACCATGGAAGCCTTGAAAATACACAAATGTATGCTTTATAAAGCCTGTACCGGGTACAGAGTCAAGTTTTGTCATAGGTTCTGCACGGGTCGCATTTCACAGTCCTCTCGGCAACGATGCCGATTGAATAAGAAGTCCAAAAAGTTTTTCTACACGCCTGCCGAAAAAAATTGAGGGATCGACCTATCGAATGAGTGAAGGCAGGGGGGGCACTTCGGGCCTCCCCCCGGGGGCGGGCAACAGAGAGCAACGAAAAACGAGGTCGAATTATTTTTGGCAGACAAATAATGAGATTCCTTGAACAACACGGACCTAAACATGTCTGCAATCACCAAACCCGCAGCGCACTACCCCGCGCTCGTCAGCGAGACCCGCACCCACGTCCCGACCGCATGCGCAGCGTTCTGGCTGAGCCGCGCCCCGCAAACGCTCCGCTCGTGGGCGTGCTTCGAGAACGGCCCGATTCGCCCCATCCGCGTCCAGGGCCGTCTGGCATGGCCGGTCAATGGCATCCTGCGCCTGCTGAAAATGGAGTGCGCCTAATGAGCGCCCTGATCGCCCACAGCCCGCTGGCCGAGGTGGAAGATAGCAAGCTGGCGGAAGAGGGCATGATGACTGATCACGTCACGATGACCGACACTTCGGAAGGTGACACCGCAGCCTCGATTGTCGGCAACATGGCGCGCATCGCTGCGGAGGTGACGGCCCGGATCAACCGTACCCGCCAATTTTCAGAGCAATACATTGAGGAGTGCGGTTTCAGTCTGTGCGCCATTGCCAAGGGGAGCAAAGGCCCGAAGTCGAAAGGGTGGCAGAACAAGCCATTGGCACAGAACATGATCGGTGACCACGGACTCGGGCTGATCCATGCCCTCTCAGGTACCTGCGCAATCGACCTCGACGATCTTCATGCGGCAGAGGCTTACCTCGGTGCACGCGGTATCGAGTTGCGCGAGCTGCTTGCCGATGATAACGCCGTACAGATCATTTCGGGGCGCCCGAATCGCGCAAAATTGCTGTACCGCCTGCCGGAAGGTATGAAGCCGCCTGTCACCAAGCAAATCAAAAGCAATGGCGCAATGATCGTGGAGTTCCGTTGCGCCGCCAGCGACAGCGACGGGTGTCAGGATGTGCTGCCGCCCACGATCCATCCGAAGACGGGTGCAGAGTATCAGTGGGGCGGCGCAGGCGACTTTACTAAGTTGCCGGTCTTGCCGGACGCGCTGCTCAACGCCTGGCTGAACGATGCCGCGCCGGTCGACATCTTGAAATCTCCCGCTAGCAACTCCTCCTACGCGATCGTCGAAGGCGAACGCAACCTGACCTTGTTCAAGCACGCTGGCAATATGGTCGCTGGCGGGATGGCAGAGGAGAGCATCCTTGCTGCGCTGCTCAAAGAGAATGAGATCAAATGTGCCGAGCCTCTGCAGTTGGCTGAAGTGCAGACGATCGTGCGTAGCGCGCAAAAGTCCAGCCAGGGGGCAGTGCGCCTGGCTCAGCAGGAGGCGCTCGACAAAGCCCGTCGCGCAGTAGTGGATGCAACTCTCTTGGTAAAAGCCAAAAAGTCGCCCCTGGTTAATTTCATCCAGCAGCTCCCCCCTGTGATGCATGCGATTGCTGCGTGGTATCGGAAGCGTGCGTTCATGTATCAAGAGACGTTCGTGCTGCCGATCGCTTTGGCCTCCTGCGGCGCTGTTCTGGCGCGCGATTTCGTGAGCGATAACGATACCTCCACCAACATGTATTGGGTGCTGATCGCCCCGACCGCCACCGGCAAGGAGGCTGCACTGGGATGCGTCAACGACGCGGTTGCTGCCTACGGCGACTCCCGACGCGCTGGCGCACCGACCAGTGAAGGCGGCGTGCTGGCCGCACTGGATCGCAACCCGGCAAGCTGCTATGTCATCGACGAGCTGGGCGAATTTCTCAAAGGGGTTTTCGATCCTAAAGCTGCCGGTTATAAGGCAGCAACTGGCACGGTCCTCATGGACCTGTACACCAAAGGCGGGAGTGACTATCTGGGCCGCGAGTACGCAAAGCAAACGGGCCGCGATGCGCGCAAGCGCGCTGACATCGACAGCCCATGCCCTTCGATCTTCGGTGCGACGACCCCGTCCACTTTCTACGCTGCAATGAGTGCCGCCGTGATTAACAACGGCTTCCTGCCGCGTATGCTGCCGTTTCGCGCGCCTGATGTGGTGCCTGAACCCAACTGGGAACAGAAGAAAGAGCCGGTGCCGACAGCAGTCTGCGAATGGCAAGACGTGGTGAAGTCGCGAATCGTAGCGCACCAGAAAGAACAGGATGCTGTCGGCAATCTGCTCCGCGCTCAGTCGCACCGCCCGATCTTGGTACCATTCTCGATCGAAGCTCAAGATCTGCGCCGGACCTACATGTCGGCGATCTGCAACCGCAGGAACTCCGGCGTGGACGAATTGGCGAATAATATGCTGTCGCGTATCGTCGAGAACGCAGCCCGGATTGCACTGATCCTCGCGCTGGCGGCTGACCCGTATGCGGTCGAGATCAGCGTCGAGCACACCCAACTCGCCCTCGACATCGTGAACTATGCGACCGACGTGTTCGCGACCGACATCCGCAAGAACCTGTTCGACAGCAAGTTCGCGGAGCTGGAGACGAAGGTGCTGGACTACATCAAGAAATACTTCATCGAAGAAAACTGTGGCGTAACTGAGGGAGTTCTGGTGGACCGCTGCCGTCCATATAAGAATGCTACTCTGAGCCAGCGCAGGGATGTCATGCAGGCGTTGGTAGGGCAGGGCAACGTAACGCGCAGCCAGGCACAAAAGGATTCCTGGCGCTACACACCCACCCCCGAAGCCTTGCAATAAAAGAGGAAGCACCGTCGGCACCGGCGGGTCTTCTTCAATCACGCGCTCAGTCGAACCTCAGCGACCTGCACTTCAATGCCGGCCTGACCCAGCATCCACACTTCAATCTTCGTGTGCCACATCCGCAGCAGATCGATCGGGCGGCGGATGTAATGCTTCTCCGCGATGGCGCTTGGCTTATGGCCCATGATCTGCGCCACGACGCCGGCTGGGCACTCTACCCATTCGCTCAGCGTGCCAAACGAGCGGCGCAGACCATGAATCGACAGATGCGGCAACTCGGCCGCTTCCAGGGCATTGTTATGGGCTTTGCGCGGCTCTTGGATGCGTCCGCTGGCAGCGGTGCGACTGCTGAACACCCACTCATTGGTGCGCGGCAGGGCATCTAGCAGCGCGGACACATAGGGGGCCAACGGAATCGTCCGGTTGGCCTCCACCTTATCCTGCAAGATCATCGTGCCCCACTTGAAGTCCACGTCTAACCAGCGCAGCCCGGCCATTTCCTCGCGTCGCGCGCCCGTCAGCAAGAGGGCTTGCAGGTAGGCGCTGGCGACAGGATTCTGGATTTGCCGGACGTGTTTAAACCATGGGGCCAATTGCTCGCGCTGGAGGCAATCCGACTTCGCCGCGGGCTTGGGGAGTTCATCCTTGGCTACGCACGAAGCGCATGCGTTCGGGTTGACTTCGGTCTTGTACTCGGCCCGCATGGCGCACCAGTTCAGGAACGCGCGCAAGCGCACGAAGGCGTTCATCGCCACGGTCGACCTGTGTGTCTCACCATTCAGCCATTTCCGTACAAATTCCGCGTCGATGTCACGTAGAGGGCGGGCGAGCACGGAAACAAGCACTCCGGGCAAGGTGGTTTCTCCTTCCCCCTTTTTGCGCCCACGGGTCTTTTGACGGCCACCCGGATCGACCAGCCTTTGATGGTCCAGCAGGGTGCGGGCGCTCCACCGGGTCTTCCGGGCTGCCATGTACGCATCCCATGTTTCGCGTGCAGGCGCCTCGGCGCGGCGGCTGGCGTCACGCTTCGCTGCCTGCTCAGCGACAAGCTCGGCTTTCTGCACCCGTGGGTCGTGTCCGCTGTCGACCAGCACCTTCAGACGGCGCGCTTCCGCTTGGGCGCTGGCGATATCCCATGTCAACGGCGAGCCGATCGTCATGCGGATGGTTTGATTGTTGAGCTTGGCTTGGAAGACGTAAGCCTTGGCCCCACTGGAGACAACGCGAAGGCCGAGGCACGGCGCGGTGGCGTCCCACATGAACGCTTGTTTGCTGTTGGGCGGGCAAGTGAACCCGTCGACGCGCGCAGCAGTGAATTTAATTTTTGCCATATGACTGAGTATTGTGTAACCGCTGTGTAACCCAGCCGTCAGTATATTTGCCGATCTTCATCAACACAAGGGCGGATACGAAATAATGCAAGCCATTGAAAAGCATGATTTTTTTTTGGTATGGCTATACTGTTGAACGCTTCGATATACTGTGACCTTCACATTCGTAATGCGAAGGTCACCAGTTCGATTCCGGTCAGCGGCACCAAATTTGCGAGATAAAGGGTTACAAGCTCAGGCTTGTAGCCCTTTTTCTTTTGCGCTGTCAACGTTCTCCATTGATGACTTCGAATGTCATTCAACAATTGTCGACGGCAGTGGTCCGCCCGCCAACGAGCGTCCAGCGCTTTGCCCACCGTCCGCGAAGCTGCCGCATTCGCCACGATCCTCAGCGGATAAGGTTGTCTACGCGGTAAGCGTGGATAACTCGCAACGACGTGAAAAAAATGAATCGTGCGCGCAACAAAATTCTTTGCTTATCTTAGTATGTGCCATTATCAATTTTTTAACAGCTAAGGAAGCATTGCAATGAAGACTGTGTCGATCCGCCTACTGTCCAGCCTGGTCCTGATGGCCGCTTCGTTCTCGGCCTCGGCCGGTCCCACCGTGGGCAAGGCGCTTGAAATCAAAGGCGTATTCAATGAAAAAGTCGGTCCTGCGCCGCAATGTGCGTCCACTCTCGGCGGCAAGCTTGCCGGCCACGGTGAGACGGCCGAAGGAACGCCGGTCGCGTTCGTCGGCGGGGATTGCTTCGCACAGTCTGGCACGACCTTCACCTTCAGCAATGGCAAGTTCATCCTGCTGTATCCAAACGGCGACCAGATCTTCGCCAACTACGGTGGCCAGTTCGTTCCCACCGGCGCAGGCACTGCCTACGTCATGAACGGCGGCACCTTCACCATCACCGGCGGCACCGGCACCTACTCTCGCGCACTCGGTGGCGGCTACTTGACCGGCACCGAAGACCTGGCCACCGGCGCAGGTACGATTGCTTTATCGGGTCGTGTTTACTACAAGCCGAAGTGATCGCTGAAATGGGGCCAAGCGGCGCTGACACTGCGACTTGATGGCCTGATGAAAAAAGAGCGGCATGTATGCCGCTCTTTTTCTTGATGGTGAATCGCCACGACTGTTCCAGGCATTCGAGAACCGCTCGAAATACATCAATTTCGATGGCTCAAGCCGGTGAACGATCTGTGCGCCACGCATTGCAAACCGATGGAAGAGTCGTACTGACGCTACCCTACGCCCGTAATAGACGATTCGCACATGCAAGGAAATGCGTATGTTTGATATCAAGCGCACGGGCTAGGCGCTCGATTGGCTCAACGGTGTCAGGTCCTTTCTGGACAAGGGCGGAAACAGCTTCGTAAAATTTTTCACTCGCCAGCTTGTAGTCTTCAAAGGCTGTGTTATACCGTTCGAGCTTGTAGATCTGGTTATATTCCATGCTAGTTTCCTGGCTGCCTGTGCGGTCGCCCGATGTTCGACGGACAATTTGTGCTCGGCCAAACGGTCGGGCGCTACCGACCCACTTAATTGCTGTGGCCATAATCCCGCTGTGCATGTCCTTTAAGCTGTAACGGGCGATGCGATGCCAGTTTCTCGTCGCGATCTTCCAATTGGAACGTGTTGACGACGCTAAATAAGTCATCGGCCTGGCTACGCAGCGATTGCGCGGCGGCCGCCGCTTCCTCGACCAGTGCGGCATTCTGTAGCGTCATGTCGTCAAGCTTTGCGATCGCGCGATCGACTGATTCGATGTCTGCGCTCTGATCCCGGGTGGCGTTCGAAATCTCCTGCATGATCCCAGAGACGCGCGCGATGCCGTCGACAACACTCTTCATCGTGGAACCGGCGGCCCCGACGAGCTGCGTTCCCGTCCCCACCTTGCTGACCGAGTCTTCGATCAGCGCCTTTACCTCTTTCGCCGCAGCGGCCGATCGGTGCGCCAGGTTACGTACCTCGCTGGCAACGACAGCGAAGCCGCGGCCCTGTTCACCCGCCCGCGCCGCTTCAACGGCGGCGTTCAGCGCGAGAATATTGGTCTGGAACGCGATGCCATCGATGACCGCAATGATGTCTACAATCTTTTTTGACGATTCATTGATCAAACCCATCGTATTGACAACCTCTTCCACGGCCGCGCCTCCCTGGCGTGACACGTCGGAGGCCTGCAGCGACAGCGCGTTCGCTTCCTTCGCGTAGCTGGCACTAGCGTGCACGGACGTAATCAGCTGCTTCATCGAAACGGCGACCTGAGCCAGGGCAGTGGACTGCATCTCGGTCCGGTTGGACAGGTCGAGATTGCCGGCCGCGATTTCAGCAGATGCCGAGGTAATCGCTTCGGTACCATGCCGTACTTTGGTGACAATGCCCGACAGGCCGTCACGCATCATGCTCATTGCTCGCAGCAAGCTGTCCTGATGAGATTTCGCGGAGTCGACGGGATGTTGCAGTTCGCCTCGAGCGATCGCACGCGCTGCGCTGGCAGCATAAGCAGGCTCGCCGCCGAGTTCGCGCAGAAGGCCACGCAACACCACCGTACCGACTACGACGCACAGCACCACGCTGACGGATGCGAGCACGCCAATCCAGAGGCGCGCGTTGCTTGCTTGCTTGCCGGTGGCCGCCGTGACATCGGCGCTGCGCTGTTCCATTGTCTCCATCAGTACGTCCATGTCGGCCACGATCCTGCGGCGCAGCGGGCTGCATTCCTCGATAAGGAACTTGCCGAAGTCTTCTTTCTTGCCTGCATCGTGATATTTGCGCGGGCGCTCCAGCTCCTGCGCCATCTGCAGCAAGCCTGCGCTTACCTTGGCGAATTGCGCATCGTCGTGCAGTCGTGGCGTGAGCGCCGATAGGGCATCCAGATAGGTTTTCTTCTGGCTGTCCAGGATGTCCAGCTCACGCGCGACTGCCGCCGGTTCCTGCAGGATGTACGCATTGCGCGCGGCAATGCCGGTTTGCGCAAGGGCCTCGCGCGCTTCCAGCAGTGGGGCGAGCTGAGTACTACGTTGCAATTCCTCTTCGTCGAGGGCACGGTGAATCTGGCCGACTTGATTGATTGCAAAGAGCGCTAACGCCACCGTGAACAGCAGGACGATGGCAAAAGCGAAATAGAGTTTGGCGGCGATAGGGGTGTTACGGTAGGCATTCATGGACGACCTCGCATGCTGGCGGATGAAATTTAACGAATTTGATTGATATACTGCATCTAAACTTGCAAATTATCAATATAAATAGTCAGTATCGTCAATTCTTGATCTGGATCTGTGTTTAAACCAACAAATTCGTCAGATCTGCGCACGGAGCAGCACTATAATGTCGTGAACTAAAGGTTGCTTATGAACACCACTGAAGACCCCATCCTTACAACGACTGCCGCTGCACGCCTGCTGGGGGTGGCGACCAGCACCGTCCAGATGTGGATGGAGGCGCAGACGATCGTGTCGTGGAAGACGCCCGGCGGGCACCGTCGCACCCGACTTTCCGACATCAACTATTTTATGCAGCGCATACGCGCGGTTCCCGACGCGACATCATCCCGGACTGCGGAAGTGGCACTGACGCTCGACTCGAATGGGGAGTACCAGGCTGCCCTTTCACCTCGTTATCCTGTCAACGACAACGAGCCGAAGCGCCTGATGGCATTGGCGAAGTCAGGCTTGGTCGATACCCCGCGCGAGGATCGTTTCGACCGAATAGTGCGCCTGGCTTCGCTTGCAACCGGATCGCCGATTGCGCTGGTTTCGCTGCTGACGTCGACAAGGCAGTGGTTCAAGGCGCGTGTTGGCCTTGAAACCCAGGAAACGCCGCGCGAGTGGGCGTTTTGTTCGCATGCCTTGCTGAACGATCAACCGTTCGTGGTAGAGGACGCAGCGACGGATCCGCGCTTTCGCGACAATCCGCTCGTACAAGGCGAACCGCGAATCCGGTTCTACGCGGGCGTACCGCTACGCGACAGCGAGGGGCATGCTCTCGGCACACTGTGCGTGATTGACCGTGAGCCGCGCAAATTGCGCGCGACGGAATTGCAGGCGCTACTCGACCTGGCATCCATTGCGTCGGATGAAGTGCAGGCGGAGCGTGTGCATAAGACGGCCTGAACCGCGTCCGCCAGGACTAAGGCGCAATCCTGTCCAGTTTCCGGTCGAGCGCCTCGTTGCGCGTTCGCATGGCTTGCTCGGCCTGCTCCAGCGTGCGCTCGGTCAGGCTGTCGATCGCCGCGCCGCCGGCCGGCACGATGCGCGGCGTGATCACCACGATCGTCTCCGTCGCCGAACCCCCGTCATCGGTGCTCGAGAAGATGCTGCCGATGACGGGAATGTCCGACAACAGCGGCACGCCCAGGCGGCGGTAGGTCGCGCTGCGCTTGATCAGGCCACCGATCAGCACCGGTTGCCCGTCATTGGCCACCAGTTGCGTGTTGACTTCGGTGGTCTTTTTCGACGGGATGCCGGCCGAGACCGAGCCGGAGCTGACTTCCGGGCGCACCTTCAGCATGATGCGGCCGTCGGCATCCACCGACGGCGTCACGCGCAGGATCACGCCGGTGTCGAGGAACTGGATCGATTCGGACGTGACGTTGTTGATCGTCGTGGTCAGGCGGTAGCCAAGCTGGTCGCCGACATTCGTGGTCGCTTCCTGGTCCTCGAGCGCCAGCAGGCGCGGCGTCGCCAGCGTGTGCACGCGTCCCTTGTTGCTCAGGGCGCTCAGATAGGCTTCGATGTTCTTGTTGACGATGTTCAGGTAGAAGCGCGGGCCGGCGCGGGTGGCGAAGCCCGTTGCGCCGAAGGCGTCCGGGCCCTCGCTGAAGACGCGCGACCAGTCGACGCCGAAATTCTCGGTCTGGTCCAGCGTGATCTCGAGAATCTTGGCTTCGATCAGGATCTGTTGCGGCGCCCGGTCGATCTCGCGCAGGACCATGGCGGCGCGCGCCAGGCCGGCCGCGGTCGACTCGATCACCACGGTCCTGGTCTGGTCGAGCACCGTGACCGCGCCGAGCGGACCCACCTGGCGCGCCAGGATGGCGCCCACCTTGGTCACGTCGGCATAGCGCACCTTGAGCGCCTTGACCTGCAGCGCATCGGCGCCGTCGGGCGGCGCCGCCTTCGGGTCTTCGATCAGGAAGCCGCCCGCGCGCTCGGTCACCACGTAGCCGCCGGCCTGGGCGATCGCCTCGATCGCCTGGCGCACCGTCAGGTCGTACAGGTTGATCGAGACCTTCCCGTCCACGCCGCGGCCGAGCATGATGTTGACGCGCGCACTGCGCGCAATCATGTTGAACAACTCGCTGACCGGGGTGTCGCGGAAGGTGTACGACATGGTGGCCGGTGCCGGTGCTTGCGCCTCGGCGGCGACGACGGCGTGCTGAGCGCCTGGCGCGGGATGCAGGGCGGCCGGCGCCGGCGCGCTCTGGGCGAGGGCGAATGGCGGCACGACGAGCAGTGCCCACAGCAGGTGGCGCGGGTTCATTCGGATTCCTTGTCTTGCATGGTAAGTAGCGTTTCGCGGCCGGCGCGCGCGATCAGCGCGCCGCGGGCGTCGATGCGCACGACGGTGTAGCCGGCATGCTGCTCGCCGGCGGCAAGCACCTCGCCATCGATATTGGCCAGCGAGCGCGCGCCGTTGAGCACCAGTGCGCGCAGGCGCGGCGGTTTCTCCGGTGCGGTAGGCGCCGCTGCCGGCCGGCTGGCGGCGGGGCGCTGGAACGGGTCGCGCAGCGGCGCGGCGCCGGCGTGGGAAGCCAGCAGCAGGGCGGCCAGCAGGGCGGCCAGCGGAGCGAGCCAACGGATCATGGCATTCCTTCGGTATCGTAGATGGCAAGTTGCAGGTCGATCCTGCGCTTGTCGCCGGCGTCGTCCGGCGCCAGGGCCAGCTGCACGATGCCGACGGCTGGCTGGTTGGTCTCGATGTCCGCGAGCCAGGCCAGGATCGCGCCATAGCTGCCGCTGGCCGAGATATCCAGCGTGTGCACCCGTAGCCCGGCGACTTCGTGCTGCGCGCCTTGCGCCGCCGACGACACGGTCACGCCAGCGCGGGCGGCGTTGCGGCTGACCGCCGCGATCAGTGCGAGCGGCGCTGGCGCCTCCAGGGCCCGCGCAGACGCCGCGGGCGCTGGTGTGGCCGGCGGCGCGGCAACGGGCGCCGCAGCGCGGGCGCTCGCCTCGAGCGCCGCCAGCGTCTTGCCCTGCTGCCGGTAGGCTGCGAGCGGGCCGCGCAAGCCCACGCTCCAGGCCAGCGTGAGCGCGACGAGCACGACGCCGATCGCGACCAGGTTCAATTGGCGCGCCGGCAGCGCGGCCAGGGCCGCGTGGATGCCGCGCTTCATTTTGCCTCCTTGTGCTGCACGAGCCAGAGCGTCGCGCGGAAATCGATCGCCTGGGCCTCGGGATTGGCGCTGCTCGATTGCAGCTGCACGTTTTTGAGGCTAGGCACGCGGCCCAGGTTCGCCAGGAAGTCCGTCATGCCCTCGTAGCTGGCCGACTGGCCGCTCAGTTCGACATGACTGTCGAGCAGCAGGGTATCGCCTGCCGGGCTGCCGGTCACGAACGTGTCCTGTGCGTCGGCGTCCGCCGGCAGCGCGCCGCTTGGCGGAGCCGCCTGCATGCTGCGTCGCAGCGCCAGCGCGGTCAGCCAGGTGTCGGCGGGCAGGGCGGCGTCGATCGCCAGGCCTAGCGCGGCCAATTCGCCTTCGCGCCGTACAGCCACCAGCAAATCCGCGCGTCGCTGCTCGCGCAGTCCGGCGGCGTGCTCGGTGGCGGCGCGCTCCAGGTGCGATTGGGCGGCGCTGGCTGCTTCGCGCAGGGAGGCTGCCTTGCGTTCCATGACGGCGCTGCTCCAGCGCAGGCCCGCATTGCCGGCAGCTGCCGCGATCGCCACCAGCGCCAGCGCCCAAGCGGCCTGGCGCAGCGTACGCCGCAGACGCACGCCATCGCGGTAGCTGCGCGGGATCATGTCGATATCAGCCACGCGTCGTCTCCCTCAGGGCCAGGCCGGTGGCCAGTGCGATGGCGGTCGCGGTCTCGGCGCGCTGTGCGTCGTCGGTGGGCAGGGCCGGGAACGCGTCGAAGGGATCGAGCAGGTGCACCGGCACGTCAATCAGTTCGGCCATGCGCGATCCGATATCGGGATAGCGTGCAAGGCTGCCGTTCAGGTAGAGCCGGCTGATCGAGCTGCCGCGCGTGCGCGAGGCGACATAGACCTGCGTGTGCGCCAGCTCGTCGGCCAGCGCCTGGCATGCCGGGTGCAGGATGGCGCGGATGGCGCGCCGCAATTCGGCGTGCGGGCCATCCTCGGCCGCCGCCTGGCGCGCCCCGATGCCATGTTCGCGCAGCAGGCTGGCCGCGGTGTCGCGTTGCAGGTCGAGCGCGTCGGCCACGGCGTCCGCCAGCATGTCTTCGCCGAAGGCGATCTCGCGGTCCAGCATCAGGCGGCGGCCCCAGATGACGGTCAGGTAGCTCTTGCGGGTGCCAAAATTGAGCAGGGCGACCGACTGGCCGACATCGCTGCCGTGCAGCACGGCCAGCAGGCGGCCGATGGCGGCGGGTCCGATATCGAGCGCCACCGGCTCCAGGCGCGCGCGCTCCAGCATCTCCAGGTAGGCCAGCACATCGGTTTTCGGGGCCGCGGCCAGCAGCACCTGGCGTTCGCCTCCATCCTGGTCGGCGCCGCGCACCTGGTAGTAGTCGATCACGTGCTGCGCCGCGCGCTCGCCCAGTTGCTCCGCCGCGGCGCGCGCCACGGCCTGCGCTTCGGTCTGGCCATGCGCCACCTGCACCGTGAGCGGCAGGATGCGCACATCGGCCGGCGCCAGCGCCGACACTACCCGTCGCCCTTGGAACGGCGCCTGCGCCAGCGTGGCGTTGACGAAGCGCTGAAGTTCCCTTGTATTGGCAAGCAGGTCCTCGCGCGGCATGGGGTAGGCCCGCGAGGCGGCTGCGCGCAGATGCCAGCGCTCGCCGCGCAATTCGGCCTGCACCAGATTGAGCCTGGTGGCGGCGAAATCGGCGCCGATCGGACACGCCGCGCCGGGGGATGTACCCATCCTGCTGCGCAGGCGGGCGACCAGCCGTCGCGCCATCATGACTTCGTCTCCAGGGCCGAGGTGCTGTAGCGGATGCCGTCCCCGCCGGCGCGCTTGGCCTGGTACAGCAGTGCGTCGGCCTGGGCATACGCGGCGTCGAGCGTGCACGGCCGGTCGAGCAGGACCAGGCCGGCGCTGAAGGTCGGCGCCGCAATCGCCTGCTTGCCGCTGCGCGCCGCCAGCGCGGCGGCGGCGGCCAGTATCGACTCCAGTCGCGCACGCGGGTCGCCGCTGCCGGCCAGGATGAAGGCAAATTCGTCGCCGCCCAGGCGCACCAGGTATTCCAGCTCGTCGTCGAGCCGGTCGAAGGCGGCGGCGACATCCTGCAGCACGCTGTCGCCATGGCGGTGGCCGTAGGTGTCGTTCAGCGGCTTGAACTGGTCGATGTCGAGCAGGCCGAAACACGCAGGCGCACCGCGCTGCGCGTGCAGTGCCACCACGCGCTCGAATTCGCGCTCCAGGAAGCGGCGGTTCCAGGCCCCGGTCAGGTGATCGCGCTCGGCAAGGACGGCCATCTCGGCGCCGGCGCGTTCCAGCCCGAAGCGCATCGCCAGGTCGTTCTTGCGCACGCCCAGGGCGCGCCCGACCAGCACCAGCGACAGCAGCCCCGTGGTGAGCATGGTGAGCTGCAGCGCCCACAGCTCGAGGCGCCCGAATTCCATGCGCGAGAAAAAGGTCAGCGCCGTGAACATGATGTAGATGGCGGCGCAGGTGAGCGACGCTTCGCGCAGGCCCCATGGCATCAGCGGCACCAGCATCAGCAGGGTGGCCACGCTCAGCACCACCACCACGTGCAGGGCGCCCGAGCGCTGCGCCAGCAGCACCAGCGCGGCGGCGCACACGATCAGCAGCAGCATCGCCAGCAGGTTGAGCGCCTGCACGTCGCGCACCTGGCGCGCCGACAGCAGGATGTGCAGCGCCAGCGCGGCCAGCAGCGTGTAGGTGTAGCTGTAGCCCGGGCCGAGTTCGAACCAGGAGGCGAAGCCCGCGATCTGGGCCAGGAACAGCAGGGCCGCCAGCGCCAGCAGGCTGACTCCCTGGCGGGTCTCGCGTTCGATGTAGCCGGTCGCATATGCCGCCAGCTCGGGTGCGCTGAACCCGGTCGAGGACCACAGCGACACGAATTTCTCGGCGATCCCGGGCGGCATCGCCTGGGCAATGGGCAGCCGCGTCAGCGGCGTGGACTGTTTCATGATGTCATCCAGTCAGCAAGGTCGGGCGCTCACCACGAGCAGCGTGGGACGCCGGCTCGACGAGGCTTCGCCGTTATGGAAGCGCACGGTCGGCGCGGGGCCGGTCAGGCGCAGCAGCATGCCGTGGTTCGGCAGCTGGTTGCTGTACCAGCCAGCGACCAGGTCCGTCACATTCCATTCGGCGGCGGCGTAGCCCGCCACGCCAGCCGTGGCCGAGGCCTGCTCGACGTAGTCGCCGCCGTTCCAGCGCGCGGCGCCGTCGTCCGGTCGGGACCAGCTGACATCGTCGTCGTCCCAGCGCGTCGTCAAGCGGTGCACGGCAACGGCGCCGCCGGTGCCATTCGAACCGTAGGGCGTCAGTGTGAGCGTGGCGGACAGGATCCGCGAATTTCCCCTGATATCGCTCATCGCCCAGTACAGCAGCGCGTGCGAATTCTGGAAGACGAGCGACAGCGGGGCGTCATCGTCATCGTCCTGGCGCGCGTAGTCGATCGTCGCGTCCATTGCATTGTTGGTCAGCTTGATCGAGTCGATTTGCGACAGGTTCGACAGCTCGACCTTGTTGCGCTGCAGGGTCTGCACCGTGCTGCCGTTGACGGCGCCGGTGGCGGCGATATCGATCATCTTGGCCGACTTGTTCTGCCAGGGCACGCTGGCGGAAAACCTGCCGGCGCCCAGGGGCGTGTCGGGGACGGGCTGGGTGGTGCAGCCGGAGACCTGGTTGATCCATTTGGCGTTGGCCACCGCGGCTTCGGCCAGGTAGCCGGCCGCGCGACGCTCGTAGTCGACCCGCACCGACCTGGCCTCGACACTCGCGGCGCGGTTCATGCCGAAGGCCAGGGCAGCGATGGTGGCCAGCAGCAGCGAGACCATCAGCAGCACCGCGCCGCGCTGGCGCGACAGCGTCATTGGAGCACCCCCGCACGTACGATACGGGTGCGCGACACCGGGGCGAGCGCGTCGGGGTGGCTCAAGGTCAACGCGATCCGTAGCGTCAATGCGCCGGTGGCGTCGGCCGGCGCCGTCACCTCGACCTTGTCGACATGCGAGGCCACCACGCCGTCGCGCACCGGCTTGGCGCAGCTGCTATTTTCCAGCAGTTGTCTGGTGTCCTTGCATTCCTCGAATTTCAGCGCCTTGAGCCAGTCCTGTTGCGCTGTTGTCGGTGCGGGCTCGCCCGGAGGAGGGGGCGGGGCCACGGGGTATCGCGCGGCACTGGCAGCAAGCCGGTCGAGGGCGAAGTCGGCATCGGCGTTCAGGTCCAGGCGTGTGTGGACCAGGCGCGCGCTGTCGGCGCCGGTGCGCAGCATGTCGGCCAGCGGCAGCACGATCAACGCGGCGATGGCCAGGCCGACCAGCAGTTCGGCCAGCGTGTAGCCGCCCTGGGTGTCGCGCGCTATCATCGGCTCACCAGGGTGGCCAGGGGGAAGCGGTTGGCGGCGCCCGCGTCGGCCAGCTCGGCGCCGACGTACAGCAGGTGGTCGCTGTTGCCCGGCCCTGTCTTGCGTGTCTTGTCGTCGCCGTAGCGGGCGATATAGACGGCGATCGCGGGGCAGTCTTCTTGCGCAGCGCTCGAGTAGTCCGACGGCTTCTTGATGTCGCCCGCCCTGGACAGCAGGCGCTGGTAGGGCTCGGCGAGCACCACTTCCATCCTGGAGCTGACGCAATCGAGGTCGCGTACGAGGTCCTCGCCGGCCGGCCCGGACGCGACGGCGTCGCGCAGCGCGTCGGCTGCCGGGACCAGGCATACGGCGAGCAGCAGGACAGCCAGCATCACTTCGAAGAGTGTCATGCCGGCTTGTCGGCGACGTGCGTGAATGGTCGACATGGGTCAGAAGTTCTGGTCGGTGGTGATGCGGCCGCTGGTGTCGAGAAGGATGCGGCGCCCTGCATTGCCGGTGCCGACGATCACCGTGCCCGAACGCAGGGCGGCGGTGCGCGCCGGCCCCCTGCCGATGCCGCGCACGGGGTTGCCGGCGGCGTCGAAGACGACGCCAGTGGCGCTGGTATTGTCGGCAAAGACGAAGACGCAGCTGGCGATGGTCATCTGGCTAAGGGCAGGCGAGGTGTCGGGCGCTAGCGCATACGCTGCGCCGCTGGCAGGGTCGATGACCGGCGTGGTCGCTTTGCTCGAGATGTCCTTGTCGGTCTCGACGAGATGCACGGCGATCCGGTTCAGTGGACGCTGGCAGTCGAGCAGGTGGGGCTGGCCGGTGCGCTTTGCCTCGTCGCGCGCATGGCGCAGGGCGAGGGCCACCTCGCCGGCCGCGGCGTCGACCCGGAAAGCGTCAACCGGGCTGGACGAGGGAATGGCCACGACCGCCACGATCGACAGGATCGCCACCACCAACAGCAACTCGACCAGCGTGTAGCCTGCGCTTGCGCGTTGCCGCATGGGTGCCTGTTAAGTCCCGCCAGTGCCCGTCTCGGCAGTCGTCGTTTCGAGCTTCCGGGCCAGGATGAACTGGCCGGTTATGGTGTCGTATTTCCAGCCTTTGCCGTCGTCTGCTGGAGCCAGAGCAGCGCCAGTGCTCGTCACCACCACTTCATTGCTGTTTTCAAATGGATCGACCGGGATTCCCTGGCGCAGGTACGGGCCGTAGCGGTAGGTGTCATTGTTGATACTGCAGGTACGGCCGTCCTTGTCGGAAGCGTACTTCAGCTGCGCCTCGAATGCCTCTTTCGAATTGGCGTTGCCGCTGCCTTTCGTGCCGGTGCAGTCGCTGCCGCCGGTTGCCACTTTCACGCCCGGATACGCATTGCCCGCATGCTGGGCACGATACAGTTCGATGGCGTTGCGTACCGCCGCCAGATTGGCGTCCGCCGCCGATTGCTGCGCATCCGACGTCGCCGCCGAAAACTGCGGAATGGCGATGGCCGAAATGATGGCCAGGATGATAACGACGATCAGGAGTTCGATGAGGGTAAAACCAGCGTGCGCGGTGCGCTTGATGGAGGTAAACATAGGTATTTTTGCCCGAAGTAGTGAAGTCGAATTGTCAACTTTACTTATTGAAATTATTAATTCCCAAGCGTAACATGGGGTCATTGCCGTACGACATGATTTTTCAACCGTGCGTGAGAATGTGTGGTTTTTGGTTAACGCTTCAGTGCACGCTTCGTGATAATTTAAATATCGGCAAGATCAGCGAGCTGACGATCGTGCCGACCAGGACCCCCATCACCAGCAGCATCACCGGCTCGGCCAGCTTCGACAGCCGCGCCAGCTGGCGCGTCAGTTCGCGGTCATACGAATCGGCGATCCGGCTCATAACGCGTCCCAGGGTGCCGGTCTGCTCGCCGGTGGCGATCATCTGGCGCACCGCGACTGGCACGAAGCCACTGTCCTGGAAGCCGGCCGCGATGCCCTTGCCTTCGGTGACGTCGACTTCGAGGTCGCGGATGAAGCGCTGGACGTCGGCGTTCGGCACCACCGCGCGGCAGGCTTCGAGCGTGGCCAGGATGGTCACGCCGCGTTCCAGCGAGATCCCCATCACGCGCAGCAGCCGGGTCAGGTAGATCTTGGCGAACACGTCGCGCAGCAGTGGCAGGCGCAGCCTGGCGCGGTCGAGCGCGACGCGCACGTCGGGTCGGCGCGCCAGCATCCAGCCGCCGCCCAGCAGCGCCGCGGCCCCGGCAGAGACCAGCGCGCCATGCTCGGTCAGCAGGCGGCTGACCACCATCAGGGCGCGCGTCGTCCACGGCAGCTGGTCATGGATCGCCGCGAACATGGCCGCGAACTTGGGGAAGACCGACACCAGGATGAACAGCACCACGCCGAACGAGAACGCCAGCAGGATGAGCGGATACGACAGCGCCGACACCAGGGTGCTGCGCAGGCGTTCTTCCTTCTCGTCCAGCTCGACCAGCTGCACCAGCACCTCGGCCATGAAGCCGCCGGCCTCGCTGGCGGCGATCAGGTTGACGTAGGTGCTCGGGAACAGCGGATGCCGGGCCAGCGCCACCGAAAAGCGTTCGCCGGCCAGGATGTCGTCGCCCATCCGCGCGATCATCGCGCGTAGTTGCGGCTGCTCGGTCTGTTCGAGCAGCGACTGCAGCGCCGCATGCAGCGGCACGCCGGTCTCGAGCAGCAGGGCCAGGCGTTCGGTGAACAGGGTCCGTTCGCGCAGCCCTGGCGCGCGCGCACCGAACAGGCGCGGCGCGGCAGCCGGACGGGCGCTGGTGGCAAGGGGGGCGTCGAGTTCGATCGGCATGGTGGTGGGGTTCAGAGCGAATGGACGACGCGCGCGATTTCCTCGGGCGTGGTGTGGCCGTCGAAGGCGCGCGCCATGCCGTCGGCGTACAGGTCGTGGTGGCCGTTGGCCGCCACGTGCGCTGCCAGCTGGTCCTTGCTGGCGTTGGCCACGATCATGCGCTGCAGCTCGGGCCCGACCTCGAGCAGCTCGTAGATGCCCATGCGGCCCTTGTAGCCCGAGTCGTAGCACGCCGGGCAGCCGCGCCCGCGCATCAGGCGCAGGTCGCCGGTACCTTTCCAGCGGTAGGCGGCGACGGCTTCGGGCGTGGCAAGGTAGCTGGTGCGGCAGCCCTGGCACACGCGCCGCACCAGGCGCTGCGCCATCACCCCGATCAGGGCCGACGACAGCAGGTAGGGCTCCACGCCCATCTCCACCAGGCGCGACACCGCGCCCAGCGTATCGTTGGTGTGCAGCGTGGTCAGCACCAGGTGGCCGGTCAGCGCCGCCTGTACCGCGATCTCGGCGGTCTGGCGGTCGCGCACCTCGCCGATCATGATGATGTCCGGGTCCTGGCGCAGCACGTGCTTGAGGATCTTGGGGAAGGTCAGGCCGATCGCGTCGTTGACCTGGTTCTGGTTGATGATGTCGAGCTGGTACTCGACCGGATCCTCGATCGTGACGATGTTCTTTTCGATGCTCTTGAGGTGGCTGATCGCGGCGTACAGGCTGGTGGTCTTGCCGCTGCCGGTGGGGCCGGTGACCAGGATCAGGCCGTGGCTGCGTCCCAGCAGGCGCTTGAACGAAGTGGCCGCGCCGGCCTGCATGCCGAGCTTGTCGACATCGAGGATCGACTGGTTCTTGTCGAGCACCCTCAGCACCACTTTTTCGCCGTAGATGCCGGGCAGCGAGGAGAAGCGCAGGTCCACCGTGCGGCCCTGGGTCGCGACCTGGATGCGGCCGTCCTGCGGCAGGCGGCGTTCGGCGATGTCGAGGTTGGCCATCACCTTCAGGCGCGAGACGATGGCCGGATGCTGGTCGACCTTGGGCGACATGACTTCGTACAGCACGCCGTCGATGCGCAGGCGGATGCGGGCGCGGTTGCGCGAGATCTCGATATGGATGTCGCTGGCGCCGTCGCGGATCGCGCGCTGGATCACGGCGTTGACCATATTGATCACCGGGCTGGCGCCGGCCATCTCGTCGATCTGGGTATAGTCGTCGGGAATGGTCGACTCGATCAGCTCGAGGTCGCTGGCTTCGGTATGGATGAAGTCGGGCAGGGCGCCGCCATAGGCTTCGTCGGCCAGGCGCCGGATGTCGGCCGGCGGCGCCACCACGATCCGGATCCGGTTGCCGGTGCGGGTGCGGATCTCGTCGATGGCGTGGATGGCCTGCGGCTCGGCGCTGGCCACCGTCAGGGTGTCGCCTACGCAAAACAGCGGCAAGACGTTCAGGCGCCGCGCGACGTCGCGCTCGATCAGCGCCAGCGCGCCCGGATCGTACAGGCCCGTGCGCAGGTTCACGTAGGGCAGCGACAGCTGGTCGGCCAGCGCCTGGTACAGCGCGGCCTCGCTGATCCACTTGCGCTCGACCATGATCAGGCCCATGCGCTTGCCGGTCTGGTCCTGGAGGCGCGCCGCCTCGGCCACCTGCTCGGCGCTGGCCGCGCCGCGCTCGACCAGGATGTCGCCCAGCTTGCTGCCCGGTTCGCGCGCGCGGCGCGGGGCGGCGGGACGGGCGTCGAACAAGGGCAGGCGGTCGAGCAGACCAGTGGCGGCCAGGATCTCTTGCAGCAGCGGGTTCGGATAGGCCAGCTTGAGCCAGCCGCCCAGGGCCGCCAGGCGCTCGCCCATCTCGGCCATCATGCCCAGCGCGTGGCCCGACAGCAGCGTCACCTTGCCCAGGTCGACCACGATCGATACCTGGTGCTGGGCCACGCATTCGTCGAGCGCGTCCTGCAGCGTCTGCACGGCATCGATCGCCACCAGCGCCGTCAACGGCGCCAGGTAGGTCATCGCGCCGATGCGGCTGCGCGTGATCCTTTCTGCGGATGCGGCGGCGACGTCCACGCTCATGCGGCGCAGGTCGCGGGCATGGCCGCCTGGTCGCGCGCGATGCCGAAGGCCGCGATCCAGCCCGGCTCGGCGCTGCACAGCTGCGCAAACACATCGACCACGCCCGGATCGAGCTGGGTGCCGGCGCAGCGCGCGATCTCGGCCATCGCCACCTCGTGGCTGCGCCCGGCGCGGTAGGCGCGCGAGCTGGTGATCGAGTCGTAGGTGTCGGCCACCGCGATGATGCGCGCGTTGTACGGGATGTCGTTGCCGGCCAGCCCGTGCGGATAGCCGCTGCCGTCGTATTTTTCCTGGTGGTGGCGCGCGCCCGGCACCGCGCCCTTGAGGCGGTCGATATGGCGCAGGATTTCGTAGCTGCGCTCCGGGTGCACCATGATGAAGGTGAACTCGTCGCGGGTCAGGCGGCCCGGCTTGCACAGCACGGCGTCGGGAATGCCGATCTTGCCCACGTCGTGCAGGAGCGAACCCCAGAACAGGTTGTCCAGTTCGCGCGCCGGCAGGCGCAGCGCGCGGCCGATTTCCATCGCAATGTGGTGTACCCGCTCGCTGTGGCCGCGGGTGTACGGGTCCTTGGCCTCGACCGCCTCGATCAGCGCCGCCGCCATCTGCTGGTTGAACTTGCTCGTTTCGGCCAGCATGCTGTGCATGCGCGACAGGCTCGACAGATGGTTGGCCAGCACTTCGCCCAGCTTGCGGTCGCTGTTGCTGAAGTCGTCCTTGTGGGCGTGGTTGAGCAGCACCAGGATCGCCACCACCGACTTGTCCTGGAACACCGGGCAGCACAGGATCTTGAACGGCATGTCGGTGAAGATGTAGGCGCGGCGCGGATCGTCCGCATCGTTCATCACGATCGGCTGGCGCGAGGAATGCGCGAAGCGGTACAGGTCACCGCGCATCTCCACCAGCACCAGGTCGAGGTTATGGATCGGCTGCGAGAGGTTGGTGGCCGACACGCACAGGTTGTCGCCCGGCTTGATGAAGGCGGCGACGTCGGCGTCCATATGACCGGCCCAGCTCTCGAGCAGACTGCCGAAGACGTCTTCGCCGCTGGTCATGTCCTGGACCTGGCGGTCGATCGCGTAGACCAGGTGCAGTTCTTCGTAGCGGTCCGACAGTTCGCCGGCCATCGCATCGAGTTCGCCCTGCACCCCGCACTCGTCGCCGATGGCGCTCGCCACGTCCTCGAGCGCCTCGGCCAGCGCATCCCAGGCGAAGGTGGCGCCGTCGGCGTCCGGCGCGCTGCGCACGGCCAGGTAGCCGATCTGCTGGCCCTTGGCCTTGATCGGCAGGTACAGCAGGCTGGCAGCGCCGCAGTCGTGGCGCTGCATGCCGTCGCCGTTGCATGGCCAGGCGAAGCCGGCGGCGTTCAGTTGCGCCAGCCAGTCGCGCAGGCTGTCATGGCCATGGGCCGTCCAGCATGGCGCACCGGCGGCGTCGCACACGGCCAGCGCGTGCGCGCTGCCGGTCGTGCGTTGCAGCCAGCGTGCGTGGCGGGTGTAGTCGAGGGTCGGCAACAGCTTATGCGGCATGGGGAGGCTCCGGCGGTTGGCCCGGCGTGGACGCCAGGGCGGCGAAATGGCGTGACAGGCGCGCCACCAGCTGGCGCGGACTGAGTGGCTTTTCGAGGAATTCGGTGTTTGCGAGCGCGCGCGCCCAGGCGCGTTCGTCCAGCGCCGTCATCGAGGTCATGACAAGAATCAGGAAGGGATGGTCGGGATAGGTGGCGCGCGCCAGCGGGCACAGGGTGCGCCCGTCCATGCCGTCCATCTGGATGTCGCTGATCAGGACATCGGGCAGCTGCTCGGCCATGCAGGCCAGCGCGGCATGGCCGTCGCTGGCAGTGGTCACGGCATAGCCTTCGCGCTCGAGCGCCAGGCGCAGCACGCGCAGTACATGCGGCTCGTCGTCGACCAGCAGGATGCGGCGCGCGCTCACAGCACGGCGGCGCCGGCGGGAGCCGACACGATCTTGAGATGGATCGAGAACATGCTGCCGACGTCCGGTTCGCTATCGAGCACGATGCGGCCGTGGTGCAGCTCCACGATCTGGGCCGCCAGGTACAGGCCTAGGCCGTGGCCGCCGCGCTTGACCGGCGCGTCGCCTTCGCTGACGCGGTAGAACTTGTCGAAGATGCGGCCCTGGTCGGCCGGCGCGATGCCGATGCCGGTGTCGCGTACGCTGATCACGATTTCATTGTCCTCATTGCGGGCGGCGAGCGTCACGCTGCCGCCCGGGCGGTTGTATTTGATGGCATTGGTGAGCAGATTGTTGAGCGCGATGCGGAACAGGTCCTTGTCGATGGCCACCGCCTCGAGTTCGCGCGGCAGGTCGAGCAGCACGCGCAGCTGCTTGCCCTCGGCGCGCGGCAGGGCCTGGTCGTAGGCGTCGCGCAGCAGGTCGTCCAGGCGCACGCGGTTGCGCTCCGGGCTCATGCTGCCGGTTTCCAGCTTGCTCACGTTGAGCAGGTTGCCGACCAGCGCGTTCATGCGCTCGATCTCGTCCTGGATCACGTTGAGCGACTCCACGCGCAGGCTCTCGTCGTCGCTGTCGGCCAGCATCTCGGCATACATGCCGATGACGTTGAGCGGCGACTTGAGCTCGTGCGAGACGTGGGCCACGAAATCATTGCCGGCCTGGCGCGCCAGGTGTTCGCGGGTGACGTCGCGCAGCACCACCAGGGTGCCGAAGCTCATCGTGCCATGGCCGCCGCTGAGCGGCTGGGCGCTGGCGTGCAACTGCCGGCCTTCGACGTTGAGGGGTGCGAAAGCGATCGCGTGCGAGCGCGCATTGTCGCGCAGGTCGCCGCTGTAGCGCCCCAGCAGGGCGCGCAGGGCCGGGTCGCAGCACCAGCTGTCGATCGGCTGGCCGACGATGCGTTCCATCGGAATGCCCAGCAAGGGTTCGACCTTGCCGGAGGCGAACGTGACGTCGCCCGATGGATCGAGCATCAGCAAGCCATCGGGCAGCGACTGCAGCGCGGCATTGAGCTTCTTGCTGCCGTACTGCAGCAGGCGGTTGTCCGCGGTGGTGTTCAAGGCAAGCTGCTCGAGCTGGGCAACCCTGGCGCCGGCCTGGGACAGGTAATCCTGCATATTGGCGATCAGTTCGCGCATGTCGCCACTGTCGGTCCTGTCGCGCCTGGCGGGCGCCGCCAGCGAGCGCAGCTGCATCGACAGCGCAGCCAGCGGGCGCACTTCGCGCTTGATGACGAGATAGATCACCGGCACCACCAGGAACATCGCCAGGGCCAGCATGGCGAGGAAGGAGACGTCGCGGGCCAGCACCGCATAGCGCGGCTGGTAGAAACCGACCCGGACGAAGACCGTCCCCATGCTACGATCGGCCAGCGGACCGTAGAATTCACGCAGCTCGGCCGTGCTGCCGGTTGCGGGCAGCTGGCGTTCGCCAAATCCGTCCTCGGCGCTGGCCGGCAATGGGATGGCCGGCGTCATGCTTCCGCGTCCGGCGACTTCGGCCAGGATGCGCCCCCTGGAATCGCCCAGCGTCGCGTAGGCGAAATTGCCGTCGTCATGGTAAGCCAGCAGTGCGCCGAGAACGCCGGCATGTTGTCCATCTTTTAACAAGGCCATTGGCACGGTGCTTAGCGCCTTGGCAAGCCCCACGCCCTTGATGCGGATCTGGGCCGACTGGCTGGTTTGCTGTCTAAAAACCAATAGCGTTACCACGGCGATGATCGTCGCCAATGCGCATGCTATGAGAATAATGCCGATGCGGTTGAGCTTCATGGTAGCGCGTTGAGCAACGAATAATGTTACATGGATACGGAAGCAGCACACTATAGGGTGGTAGTTGCGCTGTGGCAAACAGAATTCCAATCGTGTGCGTCGATATGGTGCATCCGTTGTATTTCATGTCTACACTAATGCGATTTTGTTATCACGATGCCGTGTTCTTACCGGAATTAGTGATGATTTGCTATCGAAGCGCTGAGGTTTCTGGTGGCCCGGTTGCCCGGGCCAGGCCCGCGTCCAAGCCTTGCCTGGGCGTTGGCCGCACTATTGGAGTGAGGGTGGAAGGGAAGTGGACGCTGCGCCGCGCGCAAGAACGGCGCAATCAGAAGTAACAATTGGTCTCGCCGCCGAGCGGCATGGGCGACAGTGCGGCGATCAGTCCTGGGTCAGGCGAGCCGCCCGTGCATGCGCCCGGGCGGCGCAGGCTTATTGCTTGGTCTTGTCTTCGACGTCCTGCGCGTCAATTTTCGGTTTGCTGGCGTTCGACGTCCGCTCGCTGTCTTTCCTGGGCTGGCCCATGCCGGACGAGGTGGTTTCCTGCTTGCTGCTGCCCTGGAAATCCGGGTCGACAGAATTCGCGCTGTCGCCCGATTCCTGGGACGCGTTCTTGCGCTCGGTCTTGTCGGCGGGGGTCGGCTTGCCGGTCTGTGCGGATTGCGCGGTGGTGGGGGCGGTCCGATCCGCCTGGGCAGCGGCGCCCGCTGCGATGATCATGCCGCTGCACAGTGCGATAAGTTTCTTCATTATTACCTCCGAATCAACGATTTTCATGGCTGGATGTCATCATGGTGGCGACCATCTCCCCGATGACAAGCCCTTTTTTCGCGCGGATATCCATCAGGAATCAAATGCATTCGATGCGAGAAGCATAATGCGTAGCATGCCGCCGTTTTCCATGTCGTGTGTCACATGGCATGGCTATACTCTCGGTAACAGGATTCCGAGGAATGACGATGGCAACGAGCGCAACGAACACCGAGGGGTATTACTACCTCCAGCCCCGCTTTTCCTACCCCGGCGGCCCGGTGGTGCGCGTGGCGGAAAATACCCATGAAGTCACAATGGACACGGTCTATGCGGTGCCGTCGCCGGTTCCCAACGTGTACACGATCACCGGCGGCGCCGATGCGTCCCTGTTCACGATCGATTCCACGAACGGGCTGCTGCGCTTCATCGACGCGCCCGATTACGAGGCGCCGCGCGACACGGGGCTTGGCATCGCCAACAATACCTACCAGGTCGAAGTGACACGCCAGGAATACGCGGGCACCGCGTCGCAGCTGCTGACGGTGCGTGTCGGCGACGTCGACGAACGGCCCGGCACGGCGCCGCAGACCCGCTTCGACGACCGGCGCGAGGTCACGCTGCGTACGGTCACCGAGAGCGACGGCGCGCTGCGCCAGTTGCTCCAGATTGCCACCAGAGAACATCCGACGGTGCCGCATGTTCCGGACGACACCACCGGCATCGACATCGTCACGGGCGCCAATGGTGCAGCGTGGCTGCGCGCGGAGTATTTCGCCGGCGTCGGCCTGGAAGCTGCCGGCGGCACGGCGCCGAAAGCGGCCAGCGCGGTGCTGGGCGACCTGCTGCGCGAAGTGCGCGCGCACAGCGATGCGGGATCGGCGTCGCAGGCCGGCCTGCTCGAGCAGGCGAGCGCCTACATCGGGAGCCAGGCGGCGGGCGCGCAACTGCTGCTGCAGACGATTACGCCGGTGCTGGATTTCGGCCAGGGCGTGGCCGTCGGGCCGCAACTGGTGCTGTCATCCTCGGGACAGGAGGGTGACCAGCCCTTGACCGCGCTGGTCATCGACACGCGTGGCCTCGTGTATGCCAGTGTAAACCTGGACCATATCGACTTCGCCCTGATTTCCGGCGAACTCACCATTGGCCCCACCATGGGGAACGGACTGGGAGCCCAGTACCTGGTGGCCGACGCCCACGTCCAGACCCTGAACACAGGCGATGGCGACGATGTGGTGCACGCGGGCGGGGGCGACGACGTCATCGACGGCGGCGCCGGCAACGATCGCCTGTTCGGCGACGATGGCAACGATGATATCGCCGGCGGCGCGGGCGACGACAGGATCGATGGCGGCGCGGGCAGCGATACGGTGCGCCTGACCGGCACGCGCGCCGACTACGCGATCCGTGTCGAAGTGGGCCATGTCATGATCGCGGCCCGCGCCGGCGGCGGCGGCGTCGATTCGGTGGCGAATGTCGAACTGCTCAATTTCGGCGGCGCCGGCTTCGATGCGTCGGTGCGCGGCACGATCGCGCGCTTGGTCGCAGTGCTGGAAGACCGCGTCGCGACCCGCGTCGAACTCGATGGCTGGGAGGCGCAGCATGCGGCCGGCGCGTCGCTGCTCGAGATCTCGGCCGGCCTGCTCGCGCAAAGCAAGGTCGACGACACGCTGGCCAATGACGATTTTGTGAGGGCCATGTTCGAGAACGGCGCCGATCGTTTTGCCGACCTGAAGGAGCTGTCGCAATGGGTGCCCTCGCTGCATGCGGGTGACACGACGCGCGCCGAGATACTGCTGCGATTCGCGGACTCGCCCATCATGTGGCAGCACGATAGCTGGTATGGCGCGACCCAGCATGTCGCCGACACCGAGATCGGCATGCTGGTGCGCATGTACGGCGCACTGTTCGACCGTGCGCCCGACCAGGGTGGCCTGAACTATTGGATCGCGGCCAGCGAGAACGGCATCGGCATGGCCGCCATCGCCGACGCCTTCGCCGATGCCGCCGAAGGCCGGTTCGGCGCCATGACCAATGCGCAGTATGTCGCCCACCTGTACCAGGCGGGCCTGGAACGCACGGCCAGCCAGGCAGAAGTCGCCGGCTGGACGGGCCTGATCGACGACGGCGCCCTCAATCGCGGCGACGTCCTGCTCGGCATCGCCAATTCGGCCGAGATGGCCGAACTGGTGGGCGTGATCAGCACCTCGATCGACCTGCTCTGACGCTGCGGCGTCAGGATGCCGGCGCGCCAGCGGCGTGCGCGTCCAGCGGGTGGAACTGGTGCAGCGCGATGTCGCGCGCGCCCGCCGCCACGACCACTACCACTACCACCACCAGGGAGTCTTCATGCAACCATTCGCCTACCGCAGGCGCAGCCTGCTGTGCACCGCCGCCAGCCTGACGCTGGGCGGTGCGGCGCTGCCCGCCAGCGCAGCGACCGACGCGCGCAGCCAGTACGACGCGCGCGGCCAGTACGACGTCTCCGCCGACATCGTCAACCTGGAGAATGCCTATTACGGCATCATGGCGCGCCCGGTGCTGGAAGACTACAAGCGCAATCTCGACTACCTGAATCGCCACAACTCGCATTACCTGCGCACCCGCTTCGATCGTGAGCAGATGCCGGCGATCCGCGCGCAGCTGGCGGCGTATGCCGGCGTGGCGCCGGAAGAACTGGCGCTCACGCGCAGCGCCGTCGAGTCGCTGCAGAACCTGATCCTCAACTACCGGCTGCTGCAGGCCGGGGAGACGGTCATCATCGGCAACCTCGATTACGGAACGGTGATGGACGCCATGCGCGCGCTCGCCAGGCAACGTGGCGCTGCGGTGGTGACGGTCACGGTGCCCGAGCCGGCCACGCGCGAGAACGTGATCGCGGCGTATGCCGACGCGCTGCGCAGCCATCCGCGCACGCGCCTGCTGCTGCTGACCCATATCAGCCATCGCACCGGCCTGGTGCTGCCGGTGGCCGAGATCGCGCGCATCGCACGCGGGCAGGGGACCGACGTGGTGGTCGACGTCGCCCAGTCGTTCGGCCAGCTTGATTTCAGCATCCGCGACCTTGGCGCGGACTTCGTCGGCGCCAACCTGCATAAATGGATCGGTGCGCCGCTCGGTCTGGGATTCCTGTACATCCGCGAAGGCCGCCTTCAGGACATCGACATCGATTGCGGCAACTCCGAGTTCGCGCCAACCGACATCCGCGCGCGCGTGAACGCCGGCACCTTCAACGTGGCGGCGGTGATGACGATTCCCGCGGCGCTGGCCTTCCACGCCCGCATCCCGCGCGCCGAACGCGCAGCGCAGCTGCGCGGCTTGCGCGACTACTGGGTGGAGCGCGTGCGCGACCTGGCGCAGGTCGAGGTGCTGACGCCGGACGACGCCGGGATGACGGGTGTGGTGACGTCGTTCCGCCTGAAAGGCAAGGTCTCGTTCGAGGACAACGTCGCGCTGGCGCGCACGCTGGCCGAGCAGCACGGCGTGTTCACGGTGGCGCGCGAGGGTCCGGCGCTCGGCAGCTGCATCCGCGTCACGCCGTCGTACTACACGACGACGGCGCAGCTGGATCGCCTGGTGAAGGCGATCCGCACGCTGGCTGCCTGACGGGACCGGGTCAGTTCGGCTGGGCTGCCTCGGTCGCGGCTTCCTGCAGGCCGCGCGCAAGGCTCGAAACGCTCGGATTGTCGACGAAGACGCAGCGCTTGCCGTGGCGCTTGCAATGGTCCTTCACGCGCCAGTAGGCGCTGTGGCTGATGCAGCCGGTCTGGCAGATGACCAGGTCGGCCGCGGCCAGGCTGGCGTCGAGCTGGCTGCTGCTGTCTTCCAGCCCGCCATCGTGGTGGGCGAACTGGGCGCCGACGCGTTCGATCATGGTGCGATAGATCGGCACGCTGCTGCTGCGGCCACCGACGCACAGCACGCTGCGGTTTTCGAGCCGCACCGGCATCGCGACCGGCGCCACCTGCACTGGCGCAGGCGCTGGCGCCTCGGCCGGCGCGGCTGCATCGGCCCCGGATGCCGCTGCCGGCGTGCGCGCCGCCTTCAGTTCGGCCACCTGTGCACGCAGCCCCTGCTCGCGTGCCTCCATCTGCGCCACCCGTTCGGCGAGGCGCTCGCGGGTCTCGAGTTCGGGGACGCTGTCCTGCAGCCGCGCCAGCTCTGCGCGCAGCAGCTGGAGGTCGGCGTCGCGCGCGATGGCCGCCGCACGCGCCGCCATCAGCAGGCCGTCGTGGCGCTCGGCGTCGGCCGCCTTCTCCTGGGCCAGCGCATTGCAGCGCTCCTGCAGGCGGGCCACGTCGCGCTCGAGGCGCGCGTTATCGGCGACGACCTCGTTGAACTTGTTCATGTCGGCGCGCGCGCAGGCGCCCGCCTGGTGCTGCACCATATGGATATCGCGGCACATCTTCTCTTCGAGCGAGGTGGTGCAGCGCGCATGCGAGAGCCCGGCCCAGAACGCCCCGGCGACATCGCCGGCGGCCACCGCCGCATCCCACATGGCCTCGACCTGCTCGGTCGTCTTGGCCGCGCGGAAGCGCTGGATATGCTGGGCATAGCGCCGCTCGAGTTCCTTCTGCACCGCATCCGCGATTGGGGTGCGCAGCGCGCATTCACTGACGGCGCCGACGTGGATATCGTAATCGTCATGCAGCACCTTCCCGCCCGTGACCTTCTCGACGAGCTTGCGCAGCCCATTGAGCGGCAGCCCGACCCCGACCAGCGGACAATGGCAGGCATGGGACAGCTCCCATACCCGCCGCCGGCGCGATCCCTGCACACCCTCATTCGGACAGGCCTGGTTCGAAGCGTGTTTATCGCACATATGGGTTCCTCTCGACCATCAGATGATAATGATTCTCATTCATCATTCTATATGAGCCACCACGCCACGCAAGCGAAATCTGCATCTCCCTAACCTTGCTCCAAAGCAAAAATAGGGTCAGAGTAGAATTGTTGAGCAATTCCTCAAAATTGCTTTTAATTCGACACTGACCCTATTTATTCGCCGGACCGCGACATTGTTTATCACGCTGACTCTTTCCCCAATTAAGTGATTTTTGAAGAAATTGCTCAATAATTCTACTCTGACCCTAATTAATCAGGGCTTCAAACATTACTGCCCAACATCGAAAGTGGAAAGAACATTTTCTGACCGAAAGAAGGCATCCTTCATAGTGCGAGAATGTGTTGGAGGCATCGGTTCGAGCGCCTGATTAATGAGGGTCAGAGTAGAATTATTTTGCAATTTATTTCAAACCTGTACCGCTAGAAAGAACCAAGCGTCATGGTGCTCCATGGATATTGGCCAATAATTCTACGCTGACCCTCATTAACTGGATTGCGGAGAAATTGCTCAATAATTCTACTCTGACCCTCGTTGGTTCCTGGCGCGGTGGTCTCTTGGTGGGGCGCGTGGTGAACGGGGCGAGGGCTGGATGGGATGGCTCTGCTACACTGGTCTGGTCTTTGTCCACCAGTTCGGCGCTTTCCTTGATCGATACTTTGTCTACCGCCAGCCTGCCGCCCGTCCTGGCCGGTCCCATCCTGCGCCGCCTCGAGCCGGGCCGCGTGGTGCTGTGGCTGGTCGGCAGTGCGCCGCTGGCGCTGACGCTGGTGCTGGCGCCGCGCGGCGGCACCGCCCAGCGCCTGGCGCTCGATGCGCAGCGCTGCCGCGTGTTGCGCATCGGCGTCCATGCCTACATCCACCTGATCGACGTGGCCCTCGACGCGCCTCTGCCGCAGGACACGCTGATCGACTACGACCTGCTGACCGACGGCGCCGGCGTCGCCCAATGGGCGCCGCACCTGGTCCATGCCGGCGCGGCGATGCCGAGCATGGTGCTGCGCAGCCGCGCCGACAACCTGCTGTACGGATCCTGCCGCAAGCCGCACCACCCGTCGCGCGATGGCCTGGCGCGCGCCGACGCCCTGCTGGCTGCGCACATCGGCCAGGCCGACGAACGCCCGGCGATGCTGATCATGTGCGGCGACCAGGTGTATGTCGACGATGTGGCGGGCCCGATGCTGGCCGCGGTGCATGCGCTGATCCACCGCCTGGGCCTGTACGCCGAATGCCTCGAAGGCGCGACGGTCGAGGACAGCGAAGCCCTGTTCGCCCATCCCGACAGTTACTACCGGCGCGAGAAGCTGCTGCCCGCCTTCAAGTCGAATGACGATTTGCGCGACAAGTTCTTCGGCGGCACCGAGAAGCCGATCTTCACCACCGCCAATGCCCACAACCACCTGGTGACGCTGGCCGAGGTGATGGCGATGTACCTGCTGGCCTGGTCGCCGCTGCCGTGGCAGATCGTGGCCGGCGCGCCGCCGCCGCGGCTCGACGCCAAATGCACGCAGCGGTGGGAGCGCGAAAGCGCCGCGATGCGGGGCTTTTGCGAGGACCTGCCGCAGGCGGCGCGCCTGCTCGCCCATGTGCAGACCCTGATGATCTTCGACGATCACGACGTCACCGACGACTGGAACCTGTCGGCCAAGTGGGAAGCGACTGCCTACGAGCACCCGTTTTCGCGCCGCATCGTGGGCAATGCCGTGATCGCCTACCTGGTGTTCCAGGCCTGGGGCAACCGTCCCGACGTGTTCACGCAGGCGCTCGATGACCTCGATGCGCTGCTGGCGGCGCCGGACGCCAGCGGGCGCCTGGCGCCGCAGGCCCAGGACACGCTGATCCGCCAGCTCGCGGCATTCAACCAATGGGACTACGTGCTGCGCACCCAGCCCGCCATCATCGTGCTCGATACCCGCACCCGGCGCTGGCGCAACCGGCGCACACCGGGCCACCCGTCGGGGCTGATGGACTGGGAGTCGCTGGTCGACCTGCAGCAGGAACTCATGGATGAACCGGCGGCGGTGATCGTCTCGGCGGCGCCGATGTTCGGCGTCAAGCTGATCGAGGTGGTGCAGCGCATCGCCACGTTTGCCGGCTTCGCCCTGACGGTCGACGCCGAGAACTGGATGGCGCACCGCGGCGCGGGCAGCAGCATGCTCAATATCTTCCGCCATTCGCGCACGCCCGGCAACTACGTGGTGCTGTCGGGCGACGTGCACTATTCGTTTGCCTATGACGTCGAGGTGCGCGAGTCCGACCACCCGCCGCACCTGTGGCAGATCACCAGCAGCGGCATCAAGAACGAGTTCCCGCCGCGCCTGCTCGAATGGCTCGACCGCCTGAACCGCTGGCTGTTCTCGCCGCGTTCACCACTGAACTGGCTCACCCAGCGCCGCGACCTGGCGATCAATCCGCGCCTGCCGGACCAGCGCCGCCAGGGCGAGCGCGTGTGGAATGGCGCCGGCATCGGCCAGGTATGGCTCGATGGGCATGGCCGGCCGCTGCGCATTGTGCAGCACAATGCCGATGGCCGGCCGTCGACCGAATTCCTGCCGTCTGAAAAGGCCGAAGCCGCCGAGGACAGGGCCGAACAGCCGCACCGGCCCACGCCTAGCCGGGCTGCGCCAGCGCCAGCGGCCGGCCGCGCGCCCAGCGGTTCGACGACAGCGAAAAAGTTAGCGCCCGCACCTGGTGATACCAGCCGGCCGGCACGTACAGCAGGTCGCCCGGATCGACGATGAGCTCGACGACGGTGGCCTGGCGCGCGAGCGGAAACCGGTCGAAATCCGGCGCCTCGGGATCGAACGGTGAGCCGAACAGCAGGGGATTGGCTTCGCGCGCATACAGCAATTCGTCGTGATGCGGCGGCGCCAGGAAGATGCGCTTGCTGCCCCGGATCTGGGCGAAGATATTGTCGTCGTAGTCGCAGTGCAGCGGCGTGACGGTGCGCGCCGGGCCGATCCAGAAGCGGGGCGGGCCCATCTTGTCGAAATAGTCGGGCCAGTGGCACAGGCGGTTCAGTTCGCGCAGCGCGAGATTGCCGACATAGGGCGGCAGTCCCGGGCCGCTCGGCAGGTCCAGGTAGTCGCGCAAGGACATGTCCCGCATCGCGCGGTCTGGCGCAAACGCCGTCGTCACATAGTCGCCCACGCGCGCACGCACCGGCAGGTCCCCATGCTCGCGCCGCAGGTCCTCCAGCGTCAGCGCCAGCAGCGGCCAGCGCCCCACCACGCCATCGATCAGGAACGGCAGGCCGGCGCTAGCGCGGGCCCTGAAACCGGCTGCGTCGAGGCGGCCGACACGCGGCACCCGATGCAGGCGGGGCAGGGCGCGCGCCGCTTGCTTGATGGCGTCGCGCATGCCGGCGATCGAGGCCACGCCACGCACCTGCGCATCCCTGTTCTCGCGCGCTTGTGCGCGCGCCAGCGCGTCCTGCGCCGCACCCGGCTGCCAGGAGGGCAAGGGCGGCAGGCGTGAGCCGGCTGAATCTTTCTCTACTGCCATGTTGAACCACTTTCCTGCGGAGTAATCTGTGTTTCCCGTGGGCGCGTATGGTAGCCCGCAACGGCCTCATCGTCAGCTTATTTGACGCGAAAACACGCCATTTTGGTTCGATGGAACGGCTCTGTTAGTCAACGCACGGTCATCACCCTGTCATCCATTGTATTTTTTGTATCGCGACGCAGTTTAGTCCGATACTGCGCTCGTGACGGCGCCACAAGCGCCGTTCGAGAATGGATGGAAGAGGGCCGCGGTCACTGCAACTTTGCGCCGGCACCGTGTCAGGTTCGTAAGAAACTGAACTGGAGCACGAAGCAAAGCTGGCATTGATGCACCGCAGGCTACTTTCGTTCCCGCGTGTTGTATCGGGCTAACTCAATCAAGAATGTGGTGCTAGTCGAAGATCTGTCTACTCCGCGTTGATCACTATTTTTATGAGGATTACATCATGGATAATCAAAAACCGACCGAAGGTAAGGGCATCAGCGCAACCAATGCAGGTTCGAGCATCGGCAAAAGCCAGGATAACGGCCTGAACAAGAACACCACCGCGTCGGGCAGCCAGCAAAGCGCCTCGTCGTCGAGCAACCTGGGCGCCAGCTCGCAAGGTGCCGGCGCCATGGGCACCAGCGCTTCGTCGTCGAGCAACCTGGGCGCAAGCTCGCAAGGCACCGGCGCCTTGGGCACCAGCAGCGTCGGCAGTTCGCAGAGCGCAACCACCGGCAACAGCGGCCTGGGCAATAGCGGCAGCAGCGCCAGCACCGGCGCCGGCAGCGCCTCGGGTTCGTCCTCGACCGACACCTCGTCGTCGACCTCGTCGACCGACAAGGAAAGCACCGTTGGCGGCATCAAGGCAGCGATCTCGTCGATCAGCCCTGATAAAGTGCACGCTGGCATCGACAAGGCAGCGCAAGCCGCACAGCCAGTCGTGGACAGCCTGGCCTCGAAAGCCCACGCGGGCGTCGACAAGGTCACCGGCCTGCTGGGCAGCGCCCAGGAGAAATTCGGCGACCGTTCGAGCCAGCTGAGCGAAAAATGCTCGGACATGTCGGCCCAGGGCAAGGAATACGTCAAGAACAACCCAGCCAGCGCACTGCTGGCCGCGGTTGGCGTCGGCTTCATCCTGGCCAAGCTGCTGGGCGGCTCGAGCGACCGTAACGAGTACCGCAACTACCGCGACTACCGCGATTGATCGCGCCAGCGCGCCGTCCGGCGCGCTTACCTGAAAGCCCGGCCCGCGCCAAGCTGGCCGGGCTTTTGTTCGTCCCACTTTAACGCTTCCTTAACACGTCATTAACGTCTCGATGACAGCATGCTACCTACTATGCATGCCATGAACATCGAGAAGCTCCACCTGCCCGGCGCCACAGCCGGCGCCACGGCAATACCCCGCTCGAGCGCCGCCCGGCTGGCGCGCATCACCCGCTGGACCGGTCCGTTTGCAGCGCTGGTGCAGATGCTGCTCATCGGCCTCGTCACCCTGTCCGCGTTCCGCGTCGCGCTGCTCGCCTGGCAATGGCCCCGCGTGGCCGCCACCGGCATCGTGCCCGAGCTCCTGTTGCAGGGCGTGCGCGCCGACCTGATCCTGCTGGGCTACTTTCTCGCGATCCCGCTGTTGCTGGCGCCGCTGCTGGCGCACGGGCGCAGCGCACGCCTGTGGCGCCGCTTCACCGTGGGCTGGGCGAGTGCGGCGCTGATCTTCATCGTGTTCATGGAAGTGGCGTCGCCCCAGTTCATCATGCAATACGATGCGCGGCCGAACCGCTTGTTCATCGAATACCTGAGCTATCCACAAGAAGTATTTGCGACCCTCTGGCAAGGCTTTCGCACGGCGCTGGTGCTGGGTTGCGCGCTGACGCTGGTCCTGGGCGCGGCGCTGGTGCGCCTGTTGCGCGGCGCCGCCAGCGGCGTAACGCCGTGGCCGAGCCGCAAGCTGCTGCTGGTCTGGCCCATCCTGTGCCTGCTGGTGTTCATGCAGATCCGCTCCACCACCGGCCACCGCCCGGCCAATCCGGCCATGTTCGCGCTCACCGGCGACGCGCTGGTCAATTCGCTCGTCATCAATTCGGCGTGGTCGGTGCTGGATGCGATCCGCTCGATGGACAATGAGGCCAGGTCGTCCGAGATCTATGGCGAGTTCCCGCGCGCGCAGGTATTCGCCGAAGTGAAGGCGGCGCCGTGGCTGCGCGACTACCGGTTCACCAACCCTGAACTGCCCACCATGCACTTCCAGCAGGCGGCGATCGCGCGCGCCAAGCCTTTGAACCTGGTGATCGTGCTGCAGGAAAGCCTGGGCGCGACCTTCGTCAAGTCGCTGGGCGGCCTGGCGGTCACGCCCGAACTTGAACAACTCAAGGATCAGGGCTGGTGGTTCGAACAGCTGTACGCCACGGGAACGCGCTCGGTGCGCGGGATCGAGGCGGTGGTGGCAGGGTATGCGCCGACGCCGGCGCGCAGCACGGTCAAGCTGTCGCTGTCGCAGCAGAATTTCTACACGCTGGCCGACGGCCTGGGCCGCCAGGGCTACCACACCGAATTCGTCTACGGCGGCGAGTCGCATTTCGACAATATGCGCAGCTTCTTTACCGGCAATGGTTTTCAGAAAATTGTAGACATCGGCCACATGAAGCCGGCCTTCGTCGGCAGTTGGGGGGCGTCGGACGAAGATCTGTTCGACAAGTCGCTCGAGCGCCTGAAAACATTGCACCAACAGGACAAGCCGTTCTTCAGCCTGATCTTCACCTCGTCGAACCACGCGCCATTCGAGTTCCCGGACGGGAAAATCAGCCTGGACGATCCGGACAAGCAAACCGTCAACAATGCGGTCAGGTACGCCGACTTCGCATTGGGTAAATTCATCCGTGAAGCCAGGCAGCAGCCTTACTGGAAGGATACCGTGTTCCTGATCGTGGCCGACCACGACAACCGCGTCTATGGCGACAGCCTGGTGCCGATCAAGAAGTTCCATATTCCCGGGCTGATCCTGGGCGCCGACATCGCACCGAAACGCATTGCCACGATCGCCAGCCAGGTCGACCTGGCGCCGACGCTGCTGTCGCTGCTGGGCGTGTCCAGCACGCACCCGATGATCGGGCGCGACCTGGTGAAGGACAGCACGACGCCGGGCCGCGCGCTGATCCAGTTCAACGATTACTTCGCCTACCTCGAAGGATCGAAGGCGACCGTGCTGCGTCCCGGCCAGGCGCCGCTGGCGGCCCATTACGACGCGGCAAGCGGCCAGTTTACGCCGGCCGGGGGCGAACCGGCCCGGGCCGACGCCGACAAGGCGATGGCGCATGTCATGCTGCCCTCGCTGCTGTACCGCGAACAGCGCTACCGCCCACGCTAGTGTCCTGAATAAGAAATTCGTTGAACAAATGCGGCGAGCGTCGCCCTGATACTGCGCCGCAAATGCGCGCAAGGCCCTAGAAAACCCGTCCCGGCAGGTGCCGGACCGGGCGGTTCGCCTTACAATCATCCAATGCGCATTCTCATCGTCGAAGATAATCCCGACATCCTGGCGAACCTCTACGGTTTCCTGGAACCCAAAGGCTATACCGTCGACTCGGCCCGCAACGGCTACGGCGGCCTGGCTCTCGCTTCCGAGCATACCTATGACGTCATCGTCCTCGACGTCATGCTGCCGGGCCTGAGTGGGCTGGAGCTGTGCCAGACATTGCGTTCCGAACTGCACAGCACCACACCGGTGCTGATGCTGACCGCGCGCGACAGCCTGCAAGACAAGGTGTCGGGTTTCGACAGCGGCGCCGACGACTATCTGGTCAAGCCGTTTTCGCTGGTCGAACTGGACGTGCGCCTGAAGGCGCTGGCGCGCCGAGGCGGAGGCCAGCACGCAATCAACCGCGCCCTGCGCTTCGGCCCGCTCGTGTTCGATCCCGACCAGCAGCAGGCGTCGCGCGACGGGGTCAAGGTGGTGCTGACCAAGACCGGCTACATTCTGCTGCGCAGCCTGATGGCGGCGGCCCCGCGCATCGTCCCGCGCGAAGCGCTCGAGCAGGCAGTCTGGGGCGACGACCGTCCCGAGAGCGACGCCTTGCGCACGCACATCCATGCCCTGCGCCAGGCGGTCGATAAACCGTTTGCTTTCTCGATGGTCCATACCATTGCCGGTGTCGGCTACAAACTTGCCTTACCCGATGCGCGCGGCTAATTCGCTCAGCCGGCCGATTGTCGGCGCCTTCATCCTGTTTGGCGTCGTGCTGTCCCTGTTCTTTGCCGGGCTGGCGGCGCTGGTGGTGGAAGGGATCGAAGTCCACCTGGTCGATGAACGACTGGCCGAAGTCGAGAAATGGGCTCGTCCAAGGGCGGCTGCCGGCTTGCCGGCCGACTTGCCGGCAGGCCTGCGCTTTCACCGTGGCGAAGACATCCCGCACTCCCTGCGCGGCTTGCCTGCGGGCGTGAACGAGGCCGAGGTCGAGGGCATCGGCCTGCATGTCCTGGCCGGCGCGGACGCGGACGGGCCGTATGTCGTCGTCGATCACGAGAGCGATTACGAACAGATCGAAGTGCTGGTGTACTCGATGTTCGCGGCCTTCTTCGCCGGCTTCGTGATCCTGGCGCTCTTCCTGGGCCGCTTTGTCGGAAGGCGTATCGTGACACCGATCCGCGAGCTGGCGGATGCCGTCGGGCACGGCGCATACGCCCTGCCGCATACCCAACGCACGGACGAGCTGGGTACGCTGGCGCGCGCGCTGGACGCGCACACGACTGAGCTGCGCGAGTTCCTCGACCGCGAACGCTTCTTCACGGGCGACGTCAGTCACGAGCTGCGCACGCCACTTACCGTGATCATGGGGGCCGCGGAAATCTTGATGGAGAATGGCGAGAGCCGCGCCGTGCGTGCGCCCGCGCAGCGCATCTACCGCGCGGCGCAGGAAGCGACCGAATGTGTCACGGTGCTGCTGTTGCTGGCGCGCGCACCCCAGCTCGGCCTGTTCGCGCCGGTCTCGGTCAGCGATATCGCGCGCCGCGAGACCGAGCGCTACCAGGCCATGGTGGCGGACAAGCCGGTCGCGCTGCGCTGCGTCGGCGACGCCTCCTTCACGATCCGCGCGCCGGCAGAGCTATGCGTGTCGGCCATCGCCAACCTGATTCGCAATGCCTGCCAGTACACCGAGCAGGGAGAGGTGACGGTGCGCATCGATGCCGGGCGCATCTCGGTGGAAGACACCGGGCGGGGCTTGCCGGACGCGGTGCGCCAGACCATGGGCGAGGGCGCCCTGGCGATTCCCTCGAGCGGCTCTGCGGGTACCGGGCTCGGCCTATCGCTGGTGAAGCGCATCTGCGAATACCTGGGCGCGTCGCTGGTGTACGAGAATTGCCAGCGTGGCGGCAGCCGCTTCACCATCAATTTCCCATCCTAACGCCATGCTAACAAGGGCTTGACGAAGGCTTGAAGCGACATTTTCTAACCTTGGAGCAATGCAGCGAAGTCCGCTGCGACGCTGACGAGGATATGGAAAATGGAAAAGCTGTTTGCAAGGCGGATCGAGGCGCCACTGCTGGTACTGGTCGTGGCGCTGTTGCTGGCCAGCGTCGGCAATGTCAAGTTCTGGGCAGTGCTGGCCCAGGCCGCCGGGGGCGTCACGCTGTCCAGCCTGCCCATGCTGGCAGGCACTTTCGTGATCGTCGTCCTGTTCTTCAATGCCTGCCTGACCCTGGCGACTTTCCGCTATATCGTCAAGCCGGTGTTGATTGCGCTGGTGCTGACGGCGTCCGCGGCCGGCTATTTCATTGCAGCCTATGGGATCGTGATCGACAAGGCCATGATCCAGAACGTCTTCGAGACCGATACCCGCGAAGCGGTCGAGCTGGTCAGCTGGCAGATGGCGGCCAGGATCGGCTTGCTGGGCCTGCTGCCGTCGCTGCTGATCGCGCGCGCGAATATCCAGTTCCCCAGCGGTGCGAGAGGATTGATCAGGCGCTTTGGCAACGCCGCTGGCTCGCTGCTGCTGGCCCTGGTGCTGCTGGTGCTGCTGTTCAAGAGCCTGGCGCCGGCGCTGCGCGAACACCGCGAGCTGCGCTTCCTGCTTACGCCGACCAACTTCATCCAGGCGGTGCATGACTATGTGCAGGGCCGGTTTGCGGCCACCGTCGTGGTGGCGCCGCTCGGGCGCGACGCGGTGAAGGGCGCTGCCTGGGCCGGCCGGCATCGCAAGACGCTGACGGTGATCGTGGTCGGCGAGACGGCGCGCGCGGCGAACTTTTCGCTCGACGGCTATGTCCGTGACACCAATCCTCTGCTGGCGCGGCAGACGGGATTAATTAATTTCTTGCACGTGAGTTCATGCGGCACCGCGACTGCGGTATCGGTGCCGTGCGTGTTCTCCGCGTTCGGCCGGGACGATTATAGCCAGAGCAGGGCCGCCGGCCAGGAAGGGTTGCTCGATGTACTGTCGCATGCGGGCTTCGGGGTCATCTGGCGCGACAACAACTCCGGCTGCAAGGGCGTATGCGATCGCGTCAAGTACGAGGACCTGTCCAGGCCCGATGGCAGCAATCCTCACTGCAGCGGCGACGAATGCTACGACGAACGTCTGCTCGACGGTTTGCCCGAACTGCTGCGCAAGAGCAGCAAAGACATGGTCGTGATCTTGCATCAGAAGGGGAGCCACGGTCCGGCCTACGCCAGCCGCTACCCGCGCGGGTTCGGCCGCTTCGGGCCCGTGTGCACGAGCAATGACTTCGATACATGTTCGCGCGAATCCATCATGGCCGCCTATGACAACACCATCCTGTACACCGATTACTTCCTGAGCAAGACCATCGATCAGTTGCGGGCGATGGCGGAGGCCGGGGAAGCCGACACGGCGATGCTGTATTTCTCCGACCACGGTGAATCGCTGGGCGAGAACAATGTCTATCTTCATGGTGCGCCGTATATGTTCGCGCCAAGCGAACAGACCCATGTGCCGATGATGCTGTGGATGTCGGACGCCTTCGGCGACCGCTTTCGCATCGACCGGCGCTGCCTGAATGCCCGGCGTGGCGAGCCGCTGTCGCACGACAACATGTTTCACTCCGTACTCGGCATGCTCGACGTGAACACGGCGGTGCTCAATCCCCGGCTGGACATGTTCCACGCCTGCATCCGGAGTGTCTGAGATGCACATCGATTGTGCAGGACGCCCGGCGCTGCTGTCGGCGCGTGCGCTCTGGCGTCTGGCGGCCATGCTGGCGGCCGGCGCGTTGGCGATCCTGTGGCTCGGCCACTATACCGATCTCGACCTGCGGATGGCGGATGCGGCGTTCGACGCCCGTCTCGGCGTCTTTCCTTTGAAACATGCGTGGCTGACCGACACCTTCAATCACGTGATCCTGAAGTGGCTGCTGACTCTGCTTGCCATCGCCATCGTCGGACTCGCAGCGTTCGACGGCCTGTGTCCCCGTGGCGGCTTGGATGCGCTGGGCCGTCTGCAGATGCGCATCGTCGCCCTGTCTGCCATCCTGGTGCCGGCCCTCACCGCCAGCGTCAAGCAGCACAGCTCGTCCCACTGTCCATGGGACTTGCTGCGCTATGGCGGCGACCAGCCCTATGTGCGCCTGTTCGGTGGCTTCCCTGCCCATGCCTTGCCCGGCCAGTGCCTGCCCGCAGGCCATGCATCGAGCGCCTTGTGGCTCGTGGCGTGGTCCGTGTTCTGGCTGCCGGCACGTGGCGCAGCGGCGCGCCGCGTCGCGCTGATGGCGACAGGCTTCGGCGCCGTGGTTGGCTACCTGCAGCAGTTGCGTGGGGCGCATTTCATGACACACACGCTGTGGTCGATCTGGATCGCGTGCGCCATCGTGCTGATGCTGATCGCCGTGTTGCAGGGCAGGCCGTGGCGCACACGGCTCCTTGGGCAGCGACCCCGTGCATTGCCGGCTTGGATGGGGCAGGAATGATTCGGCTGCGCGGGCCGTTATCCGACGGTGACTACGCCCGCCTGTGCGGCGTAGCGTCCAGGCTGGCGACAAGCTATCCGCCGGACTGGCTCGAGCGGTGCGGGCCGCAACTGTACGCGGTGGCCACGCTGCTGTGCTTCCTGCTGGGGTATTGGATTGCCGTGGTCTGGTCGGCCTGGTGGGCCTACCTGGTGCCGACCGCCGGCCCCTTGCTGGTCTCGGCCGTCCCGATGGCCCTGTTCGGACGGGAACCGGGTTGCCCACGCTGGGCGCATCCGAAGGCCGTCGTGGACGCGCGGGACGTGGCGCTGGTCGACATGATCGTCGACGCGATGGACGCCGGGCTGCGCCGTCAACTCGCGCCATATTGCCCCCCGAGGGATGGCGCGAAGTTCTTCCGAGTCTGGCAGGCGCTGCACGACGCGGGCTGCGAAGAAAGTCGCTGACTCAGCCTGGGGTGTGCTGCCCAGACATGGCGGGAGCCGTTGGCGCCGGCTGGCGCCGGATCCTGCGTCCGGTGCGCTTGAGCCAGTGCTCGAAGTCGTCGATATAGGTGTACACCGCCGGCACCACCAGCAAACTCAACAGGGTCGAGGTGATCAGGCCGCCGATCACCGCCACCGCCATCGGGGAGCGGAAGCTCGGGTCGCCCGAGAAGCCCAGCGCCAGCGGCAGCATGCCGGCGCCCATCGCGATGGTGGTCATCACGATCGGGCGGCTGCGCTTGTGGCAGGCGTCGACCAGGGCGTCGAAGCGGTTCATCCCCGCTTCGCGCGCCAGGATCGCGTAGTCGACCAGCAGGATCGAGTTCTTGGTCACGATCCCCATCAGCATGATCAGGCCGATCATGGTCGGCATCGACAGCGCATTGCTGGTCAGGAGCAGGGCGACGAAGGCGCCCCCGATCGACAGCGGCAGCGCCGCCAGGATCGTCACCGGCTGCATGAAGTCCGAGAACAGCAGCACCAGCACGCCGTAGATGCACAGCACGCCGATCAGCATGGCCACGCCGAAGCTGTTGAACAGCGCCTGCATCTCCTGGGCGTCGCCCAGTTCGGCAATGGTCACCGACGACGGCAGCGACTTGAACACCGGCAGCGCGCGCGCCTCGGCGTTGACTTCGCCCAGCGTGCGGCCCGAGAGCTCGACGTCGAGGGTCACGTTGCGGCTGCGGTTCAGGCGGTCGATCTGGGCCGGACCGCTTTCCATCGTGATGTCGGCGACCGTCGACAGCAGCACCGGGCCGTTCGCGCCCGGCACCGTCAGGCGGCCGATGGCGTCCAGGTCGGCGCGCACCGCGTCGGGCAGCTTGACGCGGATCGGCACCTGGCGCTCGTCCAGGTTCATCTTGGCCAGCGACTGGTCGTAGTCGCCGGCGGTGGCCACGCGCACCGTCTCGCCGATCGCGGCCGCGGTCACGCCCAGGTCGGCCGCGCGCGCAAAGTCGGGCCGCACGATGATCTCGGGGCGCACCAGCGAGGCGCTGGACTGGACGTTGCCGATGCCGCTCAGCGTGCGCAGTTCGCGCTCGGCCTGGCGCGCGGCGGCGGTGAGCGCCTGCGCGTCGTCGCTGCGCAGCACCAGCTGCATCTTGGTGCCGGCGTCCGGCATGCCGACCGTGAAGCGCGCGCCGGGAATGCTCTCGAGCTGGCGCCGGATGCCATTCTCGATCACGCCCAGTTTGACGTCGCGCTCGCCCCGGGCGACGGTGGCCACCGTCAGCACGGCGCGGCGCGCTTCGGCGGCGGCGCCGGGCGAGAAGGCGTCGCCGCTGGAGCCGCCGCCGATCGAGCTGAATACGCTCTTCACGCCGCTGACCTCCATGATGCGCGCGCGTACCTGTCCGGCCACGGCGTGGGTCTGGGCCAGCGTGGTGCCCGGCGGCAGCTCGACGTTCACTTGCGTCTGCGAGCGGTCGGCCGGCGGCATGAAGCCGGTCGGCAGCAGCGGCACCAGGGCCAGCGAGGCGGCAAAGAACAGGGCCGCGCCGAGCATGGTCAGGCCGCGCCGGCGCAGGCACCACTGCATCACGGCCAGGTAGCGCCGCATCAGCGGACCATCCTGCGGCGCGTGGCCGGCCTGGCCGGCGTTCTTCGGCGCCTTGAGCAGGTAGGCGCACATCATCGGCGTGAGCAGGCGCGCCACCAGCAGCGAGGCCAGGATCGCCAGCACCGCGGTCCAGCCGAACTGCTTGAAGAACTTGCCCGGAATGCCGCCCATGAAGGCGGTGGGCAGGAACACCGCGACCAGCGCGAAGGTGGTCGCGATCACCGCCATGCCGATCTCGTCGGCGGCTTCGAGCGAGGCCTGCATCGGCGACTTGCCCATATGGAGGTGGCGCGAGATGTTCTCGATCTCGACGATCGCATCGTCGACCAGCACGCCGACCACCAGCGCCAGCGACAGCAGCGTCACCATATTGAGCGTGTAGCCGAACAGGTACTGGCCGAGGAAGGCCGGGATCACCGACAGCGGCAGGGCGGCCGCCGCGATCAGCGTCGCGCGCCAGTCGCGCAGGAACCACCACACCACCAGCACCGCCAGTAGCGCGCCTTCGTACAGCATGTGCATCGAGGCGTCGAAGTTCTCCTCGACCGAATACGAGTTGTCGATCACTTCGCGGATCACCAGCTTGGGGTTCTCTTTCCCGAGCTGCGCCATCGCCGCGCGCGCGCCGCTGGCGACGTCGATCTCGCCGGCGCCGCGGGTGCGGAAGACTTCGAACGCGACCACCTTGCGCCCGTCCTGCTCGGCGAGCGCGCGCGGCTCGGCCACCGTGTCCGTGACGCTGGCCGCCTGGTCCAGCCGTACGTGGCGACCGTCCGGCAGCGGGATGTCCATCGCGGCCAGCTGCTGGGCCGTCTGCACGGTCGCCAGGGTGCGCACCGATTGCTCGACGCCGCTGACGTCGCCGCGTCCGCCGGGCGCCTCGCGCTGCACATTGCGCAGCTGGCGCGAGATATCCAGCGCCGACACGCGCAGGGCCGCCATGCGCTGGTCGTCGAGCTCCACGCGCACTTCGCGCGTGACGCCGCCGACGCGCTTGACCGCCCCCATGCCGGGCACGCTCAGCAGGCGCTTGGAGACGTCGTTGTCGACGAACCAGCTGAGGTCCTGGTCGTCCAGGTTCGACCCTTTAGCCGCGGCCACGGTGAAGGTCGAGACCACGCGGCCGGCGGTATTGGTCTTGGTGACCGTGGGGTCGCGCATCTCGGCCGGCATGTCTGCGCGCACGCGCGAGACGGCGTCGCGCACATCGTTCACGGCGTCGGCCGGATCGCGTTCGAGGACGAATTCGACGGTGACGGTCGCGACGCCGTCGAGCACACGGGTATAGATGTTCTTGATGCCTTGCAGCGTGGCGATCGAGTCTTCCATCTTGCGCGCCACCTCGGTCTCGAGCTGGGCCGGAGCGGCGCCGTCGAGGGTGGCGGTGACGGTCACGATCGGCAGTTCGATGTCGGGGAAGTCCTGCACCTTGCTGGCGTTGAAGGCCAGCAGCCCCGCCACGGTGAGCAGGGCGAACAGCATGATCGCCGGGATCGGATTGCGGATCGACAGGGCTGAGAAGTTCATCCTGGTTCCTAGCGCGCAGCAGTGGTGCGGGTTGCCGGCGCCGCCGGCGCTGCCGGCGCGGCGATGTTGCGCACCAGGTCGCCGTCGTTCAGAAAGCCGGCGCCGCTGACGACGACCGGCATGTCGGCATTCACGCCATTGACGACCTCGACGCGCTCGCCCAGGCGGCGGCCGAGTCCCACCTTCACCTGGCTCACGCGGCTGTCGGCGTTCAGGCGGAACACATAGCTGAAGCCGTCGCGCACGACGACCGCCTGCTGCGGCACGGTCAGCGCGTTGGAGGCGCCGAGTTCGAAGCGGCCGCTGGCGAACATGCCGGCCTTGAGCGGCATATTGCCCGCCAGGGCCGGCGGAAGGTCGACGTAGACCAGCGCCACGCGGGTCTGCGGATCGACCGACGGCGCCACCGTGCGCACCTTGCCGGCGACTTCCAGGCCGCTGGCGGCGCGCACGATGGCCTTGCGCCCCGGTCGGATGCGGCCCAGGTCTTGCGCCACCACCTCGGCGCGCCATTCGAGGCGGCCCTGGCGGATCATGCGGAACAGTTCGGTGCCGACGCCGACCACGGCGCCGACGGTGGCGTCGCGCGCCGAGATCACGCCGCTGTCGGGCGCGACCACTTGCGTGTACTTGAGGCGTAGTTGCTGCTGGGTGAGGCTGGCCTGGGCCGATTTGACGCGCGCGTTGGCGGTGCGTTCGCCGGTGAGGTATTCGGTGACCTGCTGGGCGCTCAGGGCGCCGGATTGCTCGAGCTTGCGCGCGCGGTCGGCGTTCGACTTCGCTTCCTGGGCATTGGCCTGCGCTTCGAGCAGCGCGGCGCGTGCGCCGTCGATGTCGGCGCGCACGGCTTCGTCCGCGAACACGGCCAGCACCTCGCCCTTCTTGACCACGTCGCCCACGTTCACCCGCACCTCGGCCAGGCGCAGGCCGTTCGACTCGCTCCCGATGACCGCTTCCTGCCAGGCGGCGATGCTGCCGTTGGCGGTCAGGTTGATCGGCAGGTTGGCGGTGGCGGGCCGGGCGGTGGTGACGCTCAGGGCCGGGCGCTGGGGCGCTTTTTCATCCTCGGCCTCCTTGGCGCCGGACTGGTTCGACCAGACCAGCGCGGCAAGCGCGCATAGCGATACGGCCGCGGCGGCGGCCAGCAACAGACGGGGAGGGCGGACGTTTCTCATATTCTCCAGGATGGCAGCGGTGGACGATCCAACAAGCAAGTGTAACAAATGCGGCGTGCCGGGCGCCCGCAGCGCGAGCGGTGCGTGCACGCAAGCCTGGCGGCAGCGGTCGCTTCCGTCCGGCCTCGCCCGTTTTGCCTGATTCAGGCAGGACGGATCGTCGGCGAATAGAACCGCTGTCATCCACAACACACCCTGTCAGCGTCAGTGGCCTGAATAAGCCGCCACATTTCCAGAAGGAAGTATATCGGCCGCTGATAAAGGCACGCCGATGTGAACTGCCGAGATAACAAATATATCCAGTCCAAGATATTGGTATTTATGAGCTATGGCCGGAATTATGGGATTCAACAAAAGAGCGCATTTTTCTCATTTCGCTTATTGTTGCCGATATTCAAAAACGCGTTTTTTTGAACAAATAAGCTGTCGTGAATCCGAAAAAAACCTTGACCACTATGCCGGGAAGGTATTTACTTGAGTGGTTCGCTATAAAAACCGAGATGAACCGGCGCCCACAACAATGACATCCGAGCAGGACTCGGGGGTGATACTGTTTTCTGCCATCCGCGTGTTAAATACGCATAGCTCATTGCATTGTAAGACCCAATGCCAATAGGAGGCCCCCATGCCAAATCTAGGTGAAGCGCTCAATAACCTGAATACGACCGATTTTACGATAGATGAATTCGGTCGGCTGGTAATCCATAATCCCGAAGTGATCGATGCAGTGGTTAAACAAAATCCTGGTATTCAACAAGGCAGGTTGGGAGCGTCGAATAACTGCAGTTGTGAAGGCGCGTTTCAAGCGCCGGAGATGACGCGTACGGTTCCAGGCGCGAACCGCCAAAAATAAAGGAGTGGATGATGGCAAACGATTTGAAATCGGTTCTGCAAAATGTGTCCCCCGACGATCTTCAGATCGACCGATTCGGGCGGCTTGTGATCAATCTGCCGGGGCTCGGTAAAAAGATCGAAGAGGCCGCACCTGGCGCGCTCAGGGTTCCTGGCGCCGCGGCATCGAATAACTGCGATTGCGGCAGCGGCGGCGGCGGCAGCAAGCTTGGCAATGACATTCAGCCGGGTGTCGAACGCGTCCAGCCGGGATAGGTTCTCGCTGCAGATCAGGAGAGATGCCATGGCGCTCAAGCTGTCGTCTTACCACGTTGTATCCGCGCCGTTCATCGACCCTGTCGACGGTGCGGTCAACCGTCTTGTGCTGGCGACCAGATCAGGGCAGGTGCGGATCATCGACGAGGGTACGTGGCAGCGCCTGCTGTGTGATGCGCAGGCATCGCTCCCGGACACTGTCACGCTCGAATTGGCCGATATCGAACTGCTCGTAGATAACGATGAGAACGAATTAAAACACGTACTGGATCGGCATGCCGCAGCAGCATCGCAGTCGTCGGATCATTATCTGGTCATCCAGCCGACTGCCTTGTGCCAGCTTGGATGCGATTATTGTGGACAACAACACACGGCGACAGCGTTAAGTGACGCCGATCAGGATCTGATTGTAGAGAGAACAAGAAAAAGCCTGGCGCATTCCGACCGCTACACCACATTCTCCGTTTGCTGGTTTGGCGCCGAGCCGCTGTTGGGCATTGCCGTCATGCGCCGGATGACACCGCGTCTAGTCGAGCTCGCGGCTGCGGCCAACTGCAGTTACGGCGCCAAGCTCGTCACCAACGGCTTGGCCTTGACTCCGGCGCTCATCGAAGAGCTGATCGGGCCGATGGGAATCAGCCATATCGAAGTGACGCTGGACGGGACGGCCGACGCCCATGACGCCCGCCGTCACAACAAGGGCGGCGGCGCGACCTTCCAGCGCATCTTTCGCAATCTGCTCGCACTGACCCGGCATGCCGATAAGGGCCTGGCGATTTCTGTGCGCTGCAATGTCGATCGGCGCAATTTCCAGACCGTTTCCCCGTTACTTGAACAGCTCGCTGCCGCGGGCGTCCAGCGAAAAATCACGTTCTACGTCGCCTCGGTCTATTCCTGGGGGAACGCTGCGCACGAGCTGGCGCTGCCTCCGGAGGAATTTTCCGCGATGGAAATGGCGTGGTTGTCCGAGCAGATCTCACTGGGTTTTGATCCACGGTTGATTCCGCCGGTGAAGCCCGTTGTCTGCATGGCCGTGAAGCCCGAAAGCCGGTTATACGACGCCTACGGAAATATCTTCAACTGTACCGAAGTATCTTACGTGCCAAGTTATGGCATGCCAAATAAATATATGCTTGGACAGGTCTGGAATATTGCTAAAGAAGATAAACATGGCCGCCTTGACGGGTTCAATCAAAAGATTAGCGAGGGTATTTATCCGTGCTCAACCTGTTCGATCCTCCCGATCTGCGGTGGAGCTTGTCCAAAAAAATGGCTTGAGGGTTATGTGCCATGCCCTAGCATAAAAAGAAATATCAACGACCGCCTGAAGTTGGCCTATGCGGCTGCGCTGCAAGGCGAGGTGGCCGGCGCCGCCCTTCTCCAATAATATGATTAGAATGTGCCACACCGGAAAAATCCATCATCCGAAATCCTTGACCTGTAATCCGCAACCTCGAATCAGGCGTCTTGGTCTGTAACTGCACGGTGAATAATCGAAAGGAGATCGTATGGTACATGGAAATATCGGCTTCCAGGATGAGGAGGCGATGGTGGCGCAGGTGGCGACTGAGGTTTTATCTGACAAGATATTGGAGTTGATAATTTTCCCGACCGAGAAGTGTAATTTCCGCTGTGTGTACTGTTATGAAGATTTTAAAATAGGACGAATGCCGCCGTCACTGGTCGATGGCATCAAGAAACTGATCGACAACCGAGTCGAGGGGCTCGATGTCCTGAAAATTGCCTGGTTCGGCGGCGAACCTCTGCTGGCGAAAGAAGTCATGCTCGATATCTGCGCGCATGCATCCGCAGCTGCTGCCGCGACTGGCTGTTTGTTTACCAGTGCGGCCACCACGAACGGCTATCTGCTCGATATCGCGCTGGCAAAACAACTGGCCGAGGTCGGTCTTTGGGAGTACCAGATCACTCTGGACGGGCCTCCGGAAGACCATGATCGCACCCGCATCATGGCCAATGGTGAAAAAACCTACGACACCATCTTTGGCAATCTTCTCGCGCTCAGGGAATCGGCGCTCGATATCTCGGTGATACTGCGTCTGCATTACGGTCCGCACAATATCGGCAGGTACGAGAAATTTCTGGATTACATCATCGATGAATTCGGTTCGGACAAACGCTTCTCGGTCGACCTCCAGGCGGTTCAGAACTGGGGCGGACCGCGCAAGGACGAGATCGTGGTGTTCGGCCCCAATGAGCGAAGGCGGCTTCTGGCGCGTTTTCAGCAGCACATCAACCAGGGCATAGCACGTCCGCACGACGGTCCGGGGACGACGATTTGCTATGCGGCAAAGGCTAACTCGTTTGTCATCCGCGCCAACGGCACGATCGGTAAATGTACCGTCGCATTGGCGGACGAGCGAAATGCAATCGGCACGCTGAACGACGACGGGACCGTGCAAATCAGCATGGCCAAGCTGGCGCCCTGGATCGATGGGGTCAAGAAGATGGACATGGCAGCGCTGAGTTGCCCATTCGGTGCAATGAATGCGCATTGACCGATGCGCTGTCCGACATACCGTCGCGCGCACCGCAGCCAGAGAATGTCAGGCGCGAGTTTTTCGAGGTGCATTTTTTATTCACATTGATTCCGGAGGTTTCCATGCCAACATTAGGCGAAGCACTCAACAAGCTCAATATTGCCGATTTCTTTATCGACGAATTTGGCAGGCTGGTCGTTCACAACCCCGAGGTGATCGACGCCGTGGCCACGCAGCATCCCGGTCTCAAGAAGATCGGGCAGGCGGCCTCGAATAATTGCAATTGCCCTGACGCCTTCCAGCCTTTGGACGGCTTACGTACCAACCCGGCAACGAACCGCCAAAAATAAGGAGCGGATGATGGCGACCGATTTGAAATCCATCCTGCAAAACGTGGCGCCCGAGGATCTACACGTGGACCAGTTTGGACGGCTGGTGGTGAATTTGCCAGGACTCGGCCAGAAAATCGCCGAGACTACCCCCTCGGTACGACGAATTCCAGGCGCCGCCGCGTCGAATAACTGCGATTGTGGAGGCGGCGGCGGCGGCGGGGGAAGCGGATGCGGCAGCGCGGTTCAACCCAGCCTGGAAAACATCCAACCCGGCATAGGCGGCCTGAAACAGCGCTGACCTCGGCGTTGCGTCGGCTCGAAAATCGCGGCGCGTTGCGTTCGGTTAGGGATGCCCGCCGTACCTCCTTACGGCTGTGCATCCCTTCTTGCCTTCACGCGGTCCGTACAGTACCGTTGCGAAAATTACACAGTGCGGTCGATCAAAATCCGCGCTTGATCTCGTTTCGCGACGTACATCGAAGGATGGCGACGGCCGAAACGGAGGAAAACCGCAAGATGTGATTGCGGCGGCGCCGCAAAAATCGCTTGGCAGCGCCGATTTTAGAGTGTTCGCTCTACTGGCGCACTCGGCCAGACCGATCTCTATTGCAGTGCACAATAAAAAAGACTATATTGGAACTGTCTCCTCCAGTTTTCTCCGAAAATTGGATTCCCGCCCGCCAACCATCAGGTTTCGCGGGCGTTTTTTTTGGCCGGGGCCAGTAAGATGCACCCTGCTGCGCTGATTCGAGCGCGTGTGTAGCCGCCCCGTACTGCCGTGACGCACTGCCGTACAGTATTGCCGCGATGTTGAACCGCGAAGAAACAGCCGTGAAGGTCAGCGGCGAAGTCCGGGGATAGGGGCACTGAATCGGCGTACTGCGGCGAAGTTCAGGCGTTTTCGCCCTGGAAGCCACTGGCGCGCCAGGTCAGCACCAGGGTGTCGCGATGCCCGTGTTCGCCCAGCGGCTGGATCGGCGTCGACTCGTGGATCACGGCGGCATCGTCGAGCAGCAGCAGGGTCCAGGGTTCGAGCATCGTGAACCGCTGGCCGGACGGGCCGTCGGCGTCGAACACGCGCGTTTCGCCACCCTTGATCTGGTGGCGGCCAATCAGGATCACGGCCACGAAGTTCACGCCGTCGCGGTGCGCGCCTTCGGGCGTCGGCCGGCCGATGCCGTCGGCGGTATCGATGCGGAACTGGTGCGCTTCGACGAACCAGGGTTGCGCGCCGGCGACCGCCGAACATGCGCCGCCCAGTGCGCGCAGCAGGCGTTCCCAGGCCGGGTTGGCGACGGTGGCGGTTTCCATCGGCGCGAACAGGCGGTGCATGCCGCCGTGCAGGGCGTTGTATTCGACCGGCTGCCAGTGGGCACGGTGCGGCGTCTGCGCGAGCGCAGCGCCGTCGTCGATGAAGCAGGAGTGGCGGCGGCGCCGGTAGCGGCCACCATCCTTGAGGTATTCGTCGAGCTCGAGCCGGTCCCAGCTCGGCACGAGCGTGTCCAGTTCTTCGATGCTGCAGCCGGCCAGCCGGGCGACATCGCGTGGACGCAGGACGGCGTAGCCGGTGCTGCGAACAGCATCCGTCAGCTGCGACGGTTCCAGGTAAGGGAGTTGCGGTGTAGTCATCCCGATAGCGTAGCACCTTTCATCCTGGCGGGCGCCGCGGGCCCATCGAACGAGGATGCGCCAGATCAGGCAAGCGGCGCCGCCGGGAGGCGGCCGCGCTGCGGCGGCCGGCGGGCCCGGGCGAGCCGCCAGGGGCCAGCGGCGTCAGCGCGCCGCCTGCTCCGGCGCCTTGCGCGTGAAGGTGAGCGAGTGGACGGCCTTGCCCTCGTTCAGGTTGACCGTGTTGACCTGTTCGGGCAACAGGTCCATCAGCACGCCCTGGCGGATCGTGGCCGCGCGCGACAACGGCGTGTTCTCGATCTCCTGGTAGATGACGACGCTGTTGGCGTCGACCGTCATGCCGACCCACTTGGCGTCCAGGCGCTTGCTGTCCTTCGCGGCGAGCCAGAAGCGGCCTTCGATGTACTTGCGCAGCACGGCCTGGTCCGCCGGCTCGCTCAGGTCGAACTGGCGCTTGTGCAGGGTCAGCAGCAGGGCGTCGATATCGTGCGCCGTGAAGGTGTGGACGATCTCGGTGCTGCCCGTGCGCGCGTTGTACGTGATGTCGGTCATGCCGAAGTGGAAGCGGTGCGCGCTCGCGCCGGTACTCCATGCGCCGCTCACGCACAGCAGCATGGCCAGGCACAGCCGCTTGACGCCGCGCCGCGTCATTGGGCGGCCTTCGGCGCCGGCGCGGCTTTCAACGGCGTGCGCGCATCGCGCATCAGGTTGTTCTGATCGCGCTCCGTCTTGAACAGTTCGAGACGTGACGGCGTCGCCTTGCGCGGCCAGCTGTTGTTGCTGGTGTCGATGTCGGCGGTCTCCCAGAACGGATCCTGGGTCAGGCCCACGATCGGCTCGTCGGTGACGAACAGCTTCGTGATCTGTTTCGGCGAATAGCGCCACACTTCGGCCGGGATGCGTTCGGTCACCTGCTTGCCGCTTTTCAGCGTGATCTCGACGATCAGCGGCGTCACCAGCCCGCCCCTGTTCGAGAAGTCGACCAGCGTCAGGTGCTTGCCTTCCTTGAGCAGCGCCTTTTCCCAGTCTTCCAGGCCGGCCAGCTTCTCCTGGTAGGCGTTGCGCGCCTTGTTGGTGACCGTGAACTCGTCGTTCTCGTTATAGAAGTCCTTCAGCTCGGGGTGGGCGTCGATGCGGCGCGCCATGCCCTTGTTGCGCTGGTCGATGACCGACAGCGGCTCGCCGTTGGCGCGCTTGCGGCGCAGCTGGTTCTCGATGTCCGGGTCCTGGCTGCTGACCGTGTATTCGGTGATGCCGTCGACGCTGACGTCGACCGCGTCGGTGGTATAGAACCAGCCGCGCCAGAACCAGTCGAGATCCGTGCCCGAGGCGTCTTCCATGGTGCGGAAGAAGTCGGCCGGGGTCGGGCGCTTGAACTTCCAGCGCTCGGCGTATTCCCTGAAGGCGAAGTCGAACAGCTCGCGGCCCAGGATGGTCTCGCGCAGGATGTTCAGTGCGGTGGCCGGCTTGGCGTAGGCGTTGTTGCCGCGCTGGAGGGTCGACTCGGCATTGGTCATGATCGGCGCCTGGTTGGTGCTGCGCATGTACGACACGATGTCGCGCGCCTCGCCGCGGCGGCCGGGGTAGTTTTCTTCCCACGCCTGCTCGGCCAGGAACTGCAGGAAGCTGTTCATGCCCTCATCCATCCAGGTCCACTGGCGCTCGTCCGAGTTGACGATCATCGGGAAGTAGTTGTGGCCGACCTCGTGGATGATCACGCTGATCAGGCCATACTTGGCGGCCTTCGAGTAGGTCAGTTCGCCGGTCTTGGCGTCCTTGACGGGGCGGCGGCCGTTAAACGACAGCATCGGGTATTCCATGCCGCCGACCGGGCCGTTGACCGAGATCGCGACCGGGTAGGGGTAGTCGAACGAGTACTTGTTGTACTGCTCGATGGTGTGGATCACGGCCGCCGTCGAATACTTCTCCCACAGCGGGTTGGCTTCCGCCGGGTAGTACGACATCGCCATCACATCCTGCTTGCCGCTCTTGATGCCTTGCGCGTCCCAGATGAATTTGCGGCTGGTAGCGAAGGCGAAGTCGCGCACGTTGCGCGCATTGAAGCGCCAGGTTTTGGCGCCGCTGGCGCGGCCTTTTTCTGCGGACTGCGCTTCGGCCTGGGTAATGATCATGACCGGCTTGCTGGCGCTGCGGGCCTGTTTCAGGCGATCGCGCTGGACGGCGCTGAGCACATCGCCCGCGTTCTGCAATTCGCCCGTGGAAGCCACCACGTGGTCGGCCGGCACCGTGATCTGGACGTCGTAGTCGCCGAATTCGAGCGTGAATTCGCCGTCGCCCAGGTACTGCGCGTTCTGCCAGCCGGCCGCGTCGTAGTAGGCCGCCATGCGCGGGAACCACTGGGCGATCTCGTAGATATCGTTGCCGTCGTCGAAACGCTCGAAGCCCATGCGGCGGCCCAGCACGTTCATCTCGGGGATGTTGAAGCTCCACGCCACATTGAACGACGTGCGCGCGCCCGGCTTGAGCGGCTGCGGCAGGTCGATCCGCATCATGGTCTTGTTGATGGTGTGGCGCAGCGGCTTGCCGTCGCTGCCGGTCACGCTGGCGATATCGATCCCGCCCGCGAACTTGCGCGCTTCGAGCGTGAAGCGCAGCGCGTCGAATTTGACGCCATCGTTGTTCCGGGCCTGCCACGCATCGCGCGACGGCAGCGTCGAGATGGCGCGATTGTCCGAATCGCTCCGGAACATGTTCTGGTCCAGCTGCACCCACAGGTAGGACAGCGTATCCGGCGAATTGTTGTGGTAAGTGACGGTGCCGGAGCCGGACAGCGAGCGGCGGCTCTCGTCGAGCGTCACGCGCAGCTTGTAGTCGGCGCGCTGCTGCCAGTACTTGTGGCCCGGCGCACCGGCCGCGTTGCGGGTCTCGCCCGGCGTCGGCAGCAGCTCGTCCAGCTGGCGGAACTTGTCGTCGAAGACCGGGCCGGCGGCGCTGGCGCAGGCGGAGAAAGCGAGGGCGGCGAGAGTAGCGTGCAGGTGCTTGAGTTTCATGGGTACAGGGCAGAAGAAGCAGCGGCAGCGTGTCGCTGCCGGCAGGGTTGGGGCGGCCGGCGGCGCGGTGACGCCGCCGGCGCGTTCGACGGGAACGGGAAACGCCGGTTACTCGGCCTTGGACTCGTCGGCCTTGGCGTCGTCGGCCTTCGATTCGCCGGCCTTGCCCTGTTCCTTGAGCTTGGTGCCGTAGTCGCGCATCAGGTTGTTCGGATCACGCTCCGTCTTGAACAGTTCCAGGCGCGACGGCGTCGCCTTGCGCGGCCAGCTGTTGTTGCTGGTGTCGATGTCGGCGGTCTCCCAGAACGGGTCTTGCGTCAGGCCCACGATCGGCTCGTCGGTGACGAACAGCTTGGTGATCCTGGTCGGCGAATAGCGCCACACTTCGGCCGGAATGCGCTCCATCAGCTTCTTGCCGCTCTTGAGTTCGAGCTCCACCACCAGCGGCGTCACCAGCCCACCGACGTTGGAAAAGTCGACCAGCGTCAGGTGCTTGCCTTCCTTGAGCAGCGCCTTTTCCCAGTCCTCGAGGCCGGCCATCTTTTCCTGGTAGCGGTTGCGGTCCTTGTTGGTGACGGTGAAGTCGTCGTTCTCGTTATAGAAGTCCTTCAGCTCCGGATGCGCATCGACGCGGCGCGGCATGCCCTTGTTGCGCTGGTCGGTGACCGACACCGGCTCTTCGGCGCGGCGCGCGCGCTGCAGCGCTTTCTCGACTTCCGGGTCCTGGCTCGAAATCGTGTACTCGGTGATGCCGTCGACGCTGACATCGACCGCGTCGGTGGTGTAGAACCAGCCGCGCCAGAACCAGTCGAGGTCCGTGCCCGATGCGTCTTCCATGGTGCGGAAGAAGTCGGCCGGGGTCGGACGCTTGAATTTCCAGCGGTTGGCGTATTCCTTGAACGCGAAGTCGAACAGTTCGCGGCCCAGCACCGTCTCGCGCAGCACGTTCAGCGCGGCGGCCGGCTTGGCGTAGGCATTGTTCCCGAACTGCAGCAGCGACTCCGAGTTGGTCATGATCGGCACCTGGTTGCGGCTCTTCATGTAGTCGGTGATGCGGCGCGGCTCGCCGCGGCCGTCCGGCCAGTTCTCTTCCCAGGCCTGCTGCGCCAGGTACTGCACGAAGGTGTTCAGGCCCTCGTCCATCCAGGTCCACTGGCGCTCGTCGGAGTTGACGATCATCGGGAAGTAGTTGTGGCCCACTTCATGGATGATCACGCCGATCAGGCCATACTTGGTGCGCTGCGAATAGGTGATCTCGCCGGTCTTCTTGTCCTTGCTCGGACGCGGGCCGTTGAACGAGATCATCGGATATTCCATGCCGCCCACCGGGCCGTTGACCGAAATCGCGGTCGGATACGGGTAGTCGAACGAGTACTTGTTGTACTGCTCGATGGTGTGGATGATCGCCTGGGTCGAGTACTTCTCCCACAGCGGATTGCCTTCCTTCGGATAGTAGGACATCGCCAGCACGTCGACGTCGCCGCTCTTGACGCCCTGGGCGTCCCAGATGAACTTGCGGCTCGAGGCGAACGCGAAGTCGCGCACGTTCTTCGCCTTGAAGTGCCAGGTCTTGGTGGCCGTGCTGCGCGCCTTCTCGGCGGCTTCGGCCTCGGCCTGGGTCACGATGATCACCGGCTTCTTCGCCGTGCGCGCCTGCTTGAGGCGGTCGCGCTGGGCGGGCGTGAGCACATCGCCCGGATTTTGCAGTTCGCCGGTCGAGGCGACCACGTGGTCGGCCGGGACCGTGATGCGCACGTCGTAGTCGCCGAATTCGAGCGTGAATTCGCCCGCACCGAGGAACTGCTTGTGCTGCCAGCCGTAGACATCGTAGTAGGCCGCCATGCGCGGGAACCACTGGGCGATCTCGAACAGGTCGTTGTTGTCGTCGAACTTCTCGTAGCCGGCGCGGCCGCCGAGCACCTTCTGCTCGTTGATGTTGTAGCGCCAGTCGATGCTGAACGACACCCGCGCGCCCGGTTTGAGCGGCTGCGGCAGGTCGATCCGCATCATCGTCTTGTTGATGGTGTACGGCAGCGGACGCCCGCCCGCATCCTTCACCGCCAGGATGTCGAAGCCGCCGGGGAAGGTGTGCTGCTCGAGCAGCGTGCGCAGGCCGTCGTATTTCAGGCCCGTCTGCGCGGTAGCGCCGGTCCAGGCGCTGCGCGAGGGCAGGGTGGCGCTCTGGCGCGCGTCCGAGCCCTGCTGGTAGATGTTCTGGTCCAGCTGCAGCCACAGGTACTTCAGCGTATCGGGGGAATTGTTATGGTAGGTGACGGTGCCGGCGCCGGAAAGCGCGCGCTTCGATTCGTCGAGCGTGGCGCGAATCGTGTAGTCGGCGCGCTGCTGCCAGTAGGCCTGGCCAGGGGCGCCGGAGGCGGTGCGGATCGCGCCGGGCGTCGGCAGCAGCTCGTCGAGCTGGCGGAACTTGTCGTCGAACGGTGCGGCGGCAAGCGCCGAGGTCGCGAGGCATAGCGCTGCCACGCCGATAGGCAAACGAAACATATTTCCCCTGAGTTTGTTTTGATATTAGAAAAGAATTCTATCCTTGATAATTATCAACTGCTCGGGGGAATTGTAAAAAACCTGAAATATTCGGTATTTCTACCTGTCGCCTACGCGCTTGTACGGTCGCGAGTAGGTTCCCGGGACTGGTCGGCGGCCGGCCTGTGCGCCCGGCGAGCACGAAGCCGCGCAGTCCATCGAGCGCGTATTGACCGACCAGTGAACGACACGCAAGTTGGACCGATACCCTGGGAGCCAGCAGGCAGCGCGGCTAGATCATGCGGCAGGCATGGTGAGGGCGAAGCTGGTGCGCCCGTCGATCGAGGTGACTTGCATCGTGGCGCCATGCGCGCGCGCGATCTGGTCGACGATGTACAGGCCCAGCCCCATGCTGTCGTCGCCGGTGCGCGACGTGGCGCGCCAATATGGCTTGAACAACTGTGCAATGACGTCGGCGCCCATTTCCGGGCCCTCGTTGACCACATCGAGCACGAAGACACCGGTGTCGATGCCGGCCGTGACGATGACGGGACGGGTGGGATCGCCGTGCAGCAGCGCGTTCTTGAGCAGGTTCGACAGCAACTGCGCCAGGCGCTGGGCGTCGCAGCGCAGCGTCATGCCAGGCGCGATGTCCGTCGTGATGGTCCGGTCGGGGAACGCGTCGCGCAGTTCTTCGATCACCTGTTCGAGCACCAGGTCGATGCCGGTGTGCTCGGCCAGGTCGAGCCGCAGTCCGGAACCCATGCGGCCACGCGTGAAATCGACGACATTGTCGACCAGCCCCGACATGCGCAGGACGCTGCGGCGGATCCTGTCGGCGGCCATGACCGTATCCGGATCGCTGCTCCGGCGCGCCAGCAGTTCGGCCCTGGTCAGGATCGCGCTCAGGGGCGTGCGCAGGTCGTGGCCGAGCACTGCGATGAATTGCTCGCGCAATTCGGCTGTCTCGCGTTCGGACAGCAGGTCCGAGTGCGTGGCGCGCAGCGAACGCGCGGTTTCGAGCTGGCGCGAGACCAGTTCGGCGAACAGCGTCAGTGCCGGCACCGTGGCGCCTTCGCTGAGCGTCGCCGGCTCGGGATCGATGCCGCACAAGGTACCAAAATAGAAACCGTCGGGGCGGAAGATCGGAATCGAAAAATAGCTCTGGAAGCCGTAGATGCGCGGAGTATCGTGGTCGCGGTAGCACACGCTGTCGCGCACGCTGTCGATGACGATCGCTTGCGTCGTCTCGCGCACTTCGTTGCACAGCGTCGTGCTGACGTCCAGTGTCATGCCAGGGCGCAAGCCGAACTCGAGCTCGTCGTGGACGGCGCAAGTGGTCCAGGAGGTCTCGGTGACGTGGGCAATGCAGACGAAGCGCATGCCGGTAAGGGCGGCGACCGTTTCCAGCATGCGCGGAACGGCGGCGATGGACTGAATTTCTTTGACGTGGCTGGAAAGAGAATCCGGCATGGTCAATCCCGAATGGTCAAACGGCGATCATAACATGGCGTTCAAGCGAGCCAGCGCCCGTCGCGGTACACCTGCTCGTCGCCCAGGTACACGGCATCGGTCACCGCGAACACGTCGATGTGGTAGCGCGCATCCTTGCGCTTGAAGCCGGGTTTCGGGTACACGCCGTGCTTGGCGCCGAGCGACAAATGGATGCCGCACATGCGCTCGTAGGTGCCGATATCGTCGACCCGCAGCTCGCGCGTGAAGGCGCGGTTGAGGCCGAAACCCAGTTCGCGCACCCAGACTTCGCCTTCGTCCGCACGAATATTGTCCAGCACCTGCTGGAATGCCGGCGTCGCGTTGTCGGTGCCGACCACGCGGCCGGCTTCGATGATCAAGGTGACTGGCTGCGCGGGATGGTTCGAGCGGTAGCTGGTGTCGCCGAACACGTGGATCTGCACCCGGCCGTGCACTGCCTCCAGGTCACGCGCCTCGGTGAACACTTCGCCGATCGGGAACTGGCCGCCGACGTTGTTCATCTCGCTGTAGTCGCCGATATTGAGCTTGGCCGGCTCGAACGGCGAGGCGAAGGTGAGCGTCTCGCCGCCGCCGACCACGCGGCCATGCGGCGCGCGGTCGATGCGTTCTTTCAGCGCGCGGCCGGTGCCGCGGAAATAGGCCGGGTCGTAGGCCAGCGCATCGATGTAGTGCTCGCCCTGGACGCCTGCCATGCGCGACAGGTGCACGTGCTCGATCACCTTCAGGTCGAGCTTGAACAGCTCGACCCGGATGCGAAAGCCATCCAGGCGGAAGTTGGTCGACTGCAGCAGCACCACCAGGTCGCGCGCCGCCATGGCGCGAAAGGCGGCCAGCACGGCGTCGGGACTGGTGCTGTCGAAGTCGATGAACGTGGCCTGCGGCAGGTTGCGGCGGTAGGCCTCGAGCAGGGCCCGCGCCAAGGCGGTGCGGGTGTCGTACACCACCAGCGCCTGTTGCGCCGGACCGTGTTCGAGCGCGATCGACAGCACGTCGGCCAGGTGGGCGGTGGCGGCATCGACGGCGTGCGAAGGCAGCTCGCAGTCTGGCGCGGTGGCGTGCGGATCGGTAGCGGTCATGGTGGATCTTCTGAATGCGCGGAAGCGTTGGATGAAGCCGCCATTATACGTATGCACGCCGAAAGTTCCCTTCGCGCCGGGCCACGAGTTCGTTTATTGATCCTCGCGGGATCGGTCCACGCTACCTTCTGAACAGCGCGCCGCGCGCCCGTCCGCGGCGCTATCATTTGAGCAACAGCAAGGACATCCCGCAGCGTGCGGGTCTTGTTTCGACGAATCCATGGCAGCGCGAACAGCGGAACGATATGGCGTACAGATGGGAAACGCCTGCCAGCATCTGGCAGGAGGATGACAGCAGCGGAGAGTTCTCCCTGGTGGCGAACGAGGGGCTGGGCCAGGTCGACTGGCAGCGCCACGCGCACGCACGCCTGCCCGACGTGGCCCACCTGCTGGGCGCTTCGCTGCCGCTCGATTGCCGCTGCGCCCCCATCTATCCCGAAGGCTTCGCCTATTGCCCCACCTGCGGGCGTCCGCTGCTGCGCCTGAACGGCACCCCGGCGCGCGGGCGCGGCTGGTGGGGCCCGGGCGGCGACGATGCGCTGCCGCGCCACGTGCCGCATGGCTTGCCGGTCACCTCGCTGCCCCTGGGCGACAGCCTCGAAGAGCGGCCGGCGGCGCCGGCGCCGGGGCGCTACGACCTGACCATGCCGGCCCCGCCCAATGCCTGTTCGGCGTTCGCCGCCGCCGGCTTCGGCTTTCCCGGCGAACGCCTGCTGGCGCTGGCCCACACCCGCGGCGTGCTGCAATACTGGGATCCGCAGGCCGGCAACTGGCTCGTCCTGGCGCCTGAACCGGGCGCCGCCAGCCTGGTGTTTACCGCTTCGCAGCATGCCTGGATCGCCGCGGTCGAACCGCGCCGCGGCGAAGCCGGCATCGTCCCCGGCGCCGACGGCCTGCAGCGCCTGTGGATCAATCCCGTCAGCGAGACCTACCGCACCGAGTCCGTGCTGGCGGCGCCGGTCGTGGCCGCGCCCGGCCTGATGCGGCGCCACCTGGCTTGCCTGGCCGGCGGCGCCGATGGCATCAAGCTGTGGAGCCTGCGCCTCGATACGCACGAGGTGCGCGAACATGCCTGTCCCGACGTACCAAACGCCGGCTGGACGCGTCCCCTCGGCTACGACGGCCGCCTGTTCTGGCTGCACGCCTCGGGACAACTCGCCTGGCGGCCCGGCGAAGCGCCGCAGTTCACGCCCTGGCCGCTGCAGTGGCAGCCGCGCCTGGAGTTCGGCGGCCCGACCCAGAGCCGGGACGGGCGCCTGTGGCAGATCGGGCACGACGGCCATGGTTACTCCTATCTCGAGCTGGGCGCGGGCGCCGACCACCTGCCGGCGCGCATGGCGATCGATGGCGCGCGCCTGGGCTTCGCCAACTTCCTGTTCCGGCGCGGGCATCCGGTGCCGGGCGAACCCTGGTCGCAGGAGCACGTCGAAGACCCGCACCAGGACGACACGCTGGTGCTGCCCCTGCTGCGCAGCTTCAATAACAACCGCAGCCAGCCGAGCGGCCTGGTGCTGCGCCTGCACAAGGCGAACTTTCGCGCCGAAGAAGCGCTGGCCGAGCGCGTGATCGCCCGCACCACGGTCGAATGGATCGGCCGCCGCAACGTGATCCTCGACGACATCCCGCGCCTGACTCGCCCGCTCGACTGCGTGCCGGTGGTGGCCGGCGGCTGCCTGTGGCTGCACCACCCCGACTGGAACCAGATGCGCGGCTGGCGCCTGGACGAGCTGGCGTGATGACGATCCTGCTGCGTCCACTGGCTGCGGCCGCCCTGGCCGGCGCGTCATTCTGCGCGCAGGCGATCCCGCATGTGTTCCTGGTGCAGAACTCGGGCTGGATGGAGCCGTTCTACAGCGACCCCAGGTCGCCGTTCAAGCCGCTGGTGGCGGCGCTGGCCGGCAGCGTGGTGCAGCCGGGCGAGGCGCTGGTGCTGGCGAGCTTCAATCAATCCGTACCCGGCGCGCCGTCGCCGCAGGCATTGCTGTCGATCGTGGCCGACCAAGCCTCGACCCGCGGCCGCGTCGCCAAGGCCATCGCCGGCCTGGACACCGCGCGCAAGCCGGGCGGCGCCGCGCTGGCCGACACCGACCTGGGCGAGGCGGTGCGCGCGGCCACCGCGCAGGCCCTGAACGGCAGGCCGGGCATCGTCTGGCTGGTGACCAACAACCGCAACAGCCCCAACAACGACCAGGCCACCGCCGCCCGCAACCGCGAGTTCTATGGGGTGATCCACGGCGGCGACAACATCACCCGCGCGCTGGCCTTCCCGCTGCGCATGCCGGTCCAGGGCCGGCACTACAGCGCGAACGGCCTGATGGTGTATGCCTTCGCGGTCGGCCAGGACGGCGCGGCCGCGCTCGACCGCCTGGTGGCGTCGGGCCGTATCGCGCAAGTGATCACCGAGCCGCCGGCGCGCCTCAAGCCGCTCGACCGGGATACCGTGCGCCTGCGGCCGCGCCGCGTCGTCAACGCCCCCGGCGTGTCGTTCGGCGCGGGGCCGGGCGGCGTGCTGCGCGCGAATGTGGCGCCCGATGCGCGCCAGCCATCCGCGCGCATCGAGTGGCACCTTGAAAACACGATGTACCCGTACACCATCGCCTCCGCCACGCTCAGCGCGCGTTCGACGCTGGGCGGCGAGATGCGCGCCATCGCGCTCGACGCCGACCAGGTGCGCCTGCTGGCTCCCGGCAAGCCGGCGCCGCTGGGCTCGACCATGGCGCTGCCGGTGGCGCAGATCCCCGACCGATGGTCGCTGGCGGCGCTCAAGTCGGCCGGCTCGGCCTATGTGCTGCCGGGGCGGATCGAACTGCACCTGGCCGACCAGAAGCTGGCGCTGTCCAGCGACTTCCGCCAGCGCATGGCGACGCTGTTCCCGGGCGACCCGCTGCCCGACATCTTCATTCCGCCGGCGCGCGTGCAGGCGTCCACCGCGGTGCTGCCGGTGGAAGTGCGGGTGCACTACGGCATGGGCCCGCTGCTGGCGCTGGGCGGCGCGCTGTTCGCGCTGCTGGCCCTGCTCGCCGCCGGCGCCTGGGCCTGGGCCCGGCCGCGCACCGCCCAGCTGCTGGTCGACGACGAGGCGCGCACGCTGCGCGGCCGCGCCGGCACCATCCAGCCGATCTACGACCGCGCCGGCGAGCAGGTCGGAGAGCTCAAGACCACGCTGTTCGGCCATCAGCTGCGGGGCGTGCGCGAAGGCGCGCGCGTGCAGCTGCGGCCCCGATAAAAAGAAGGAAAGGACGCACCATGCAAGCCACGCCACCAACCGACGCCCCATCGCCGGCCGATCCCGGCTTCAAGCTGCCCGAGGAATCCGCCTCGCCGCAGGATTCACTGCCGCGCACGATGCCCGACACCGCCACGCGGCCGGTGGAGGTAATGCCGGCCGATCCCTACGCCGGGGGCCCAAACATGCCAGTGGCCGACACCGCAGACCGCGACCTGGCGATCGGCGGCGTGGTGTTCCTGATCCTGATCTGCGTCTACTTCTTCGCGCGCGGCGCCTACGTGCACCACCTGGTGCGCAAGCGGGTCGCGCCCGCGTCCGCCGGCAATGCCGGCTGGCTGCTGTTCGTCGGCCTGGGCTTCCTGTCGGCGGCGGCGGTGCTGGCGATCATCAACGCCAGCCGCTTCCTGACCTTTGCCGTCACCGGCCCGCTGGTGGCGGTGGGCGTGGTGGCGCTGGTCGCCTCGCTGTTCGTCGGCCGCCGCTAAGAGAGAGAGACCATGGCAGAATTCCCGAACCCTTCCGGCCTGGGCGCCCGTCCCGCCGAACTCAAGGTCGACCTGCGCCCGACGCTGTTCATCGGCGCCGGCGGCACCGGCATGGAAGTCATGATGCGCATCCGCCGCCGCATCCTGTCGGCGGTCTGGAACCGGCAGCATCCGACCCGGGTCGAGTCGATCGCCGACTTCCCGGTGGCGCGCTTCCTGCACTTCGACCTCGATAACAACGCCATCATCGACGATGGCAAGTCGCAGCGCACCGATCCCTGGTACGAACTGGTGCGCCTCACCGACGAGGAGCGCCTGGTCGAGCCGCTCGACCTGCCGCAGTACCACGAATCCGACGACAGCCTGGCGCGCTTTCCCCTGATCGAAAGCTGGATGCCGCTGCGGCCCAAGAAACTGCGCTCGCTCGGCATCGATCCGTCCAAGGGCGCCGGCCAGATCCGCGCGCTGGCGCGCCTGTACCTGTTCGACAAGTACCCGAAGCTGCGCGGCCGCATCAAGGGCGCGCTCAACTACCTGGGCAGCAATGCCGGCATCGAGCGCAAGGAGAACTACCAGCGCCTGGGGCTGCAGGTGGACACGTCCAAGTTCCGGATCGTGGTGATCGCGTCCGCCGCCGGCGGCACCGGGGCGGGCAGTGTGCTCGACCTGGGCTGGCTGTCGAAGGCGATCGCGCGCCAGGAGGTGTCCGACAGCCAGGTCGACCTGGTGCTGTTGATGCCTTCCGGCTTTGCCAAGGCCAACAAGGAGCGCACCGAAGCGAACGCCTACGCTACCCTGATGGAACTCGAAACGGCGATGCGCGACATGAACGCGCACGTGGCGTGGATGGAACCCGACAGCATCGCCGGCCGCGGCGCGCCTTACGACGACGTGTATTTCGTCGACACCGCCAACCTGGCCAACAAGGCCACGCTCGACGTCAAGGACGCCTACCAGATGGTGGCCGATTCGCTGTTCGAGGATTTCGCCTCGGCCGATTTCGCCAACCGCAAGCGCTCGGTGGCGGTCAACCAGCAGCAGCACAAGCTGGGACCCTACAATCCGCGCGTGCCCGAGGCCCGCTTCGGCGACATGCGCCTGTCGTATTCGAAGGTGTATTCCAGCTTCGGCCAGGCGGTGCTCGACACGCAGCAAAGCCTGGTCGAGGATATCCGCGCCTATGAACTGGCGGCGCTGATGGTCAAGGCCTTCTTCGGCCTGGCCGGCAGCGACGGCGCCGCCGCCAACGGCATGGCGCGGCGCGCCGGCGACGCCGAACGCGACGCCTTCATGCGCGACCAGATGGACATGGGCGAGCGGCCGTTCGACGAATTCCCCGACCTGCGCAAGGGCACGGTCGACCTGACCCCGTTCACCGAGTACGCGCTGACCAATTCCTTGCTGCTAGACCGCGACGGCCGTTCGCTGCTCGAGCGCGTCGAGAGCCGGGTGCAGCTCGAGATGGACCGGATCATGGCGTCGTACGACATCAAGCTGTGGCGCGAAAAGGTGTCCGAGCTGCTGCCGCAGCTCGAGCGCGATGCGATCCGCGAAGCCGGCGCCACCGCCGAGACCAGCGAGGACCGCATCAAGCGCCATACGGGCGAATTGTCGAACCGCCTGAAGGGCAGGGTGCGCGAGCGCCTGTATGCGCTGCTCGACGACCGCCGCCAAGGCGGGCTCGAATTCGTGCTGTCGCTGCTGGAACAGGTCAAGGCGCGCCTGCAGCAACGCGACCTGGCCAATGCCGAGCGCAATGGCCGCCGTTACCGCGACATCCGCGACGCCCTGCGCACGCGCCAGGTCGAGGAATCGCTGAACAACCTCAGCCAGGCGGCGGGCCGCCTGTTCGGCAAGGAGCCGCAGGCGCGCGAGGTGATGGGCCACCTCAAGCGCGACCTCGCCGACTACCTGCGCTTCCACCTGCTGGCGGTGGCGGCCGGCCAGGCGATCGAGGCGATGCGCGGCCTGTCGGCATGGCTGGGCGACCCGCAGTCCACCGATGACCAGGGCCATGCCCAGTGGAGCGGCGTCGCCGGCGAATTCCAGGAAGGCCGGCGCGCGGTACAGGCGATGCTGGGGGCGGTGGACCAGCGCATCGGTCAGCTGCGCGCCGACGCGCGCCAGGAACACGCGACCACCATCAAGCTCGGCGCCGACACCACGCCGGCGCCGGTGCGCCTGACGGGCGACAGCGCCGCCTGGAGCGAGGAAGTGCTGCTCGAATTCGGCGGCTCGGCGCGTCTGTTCCCGCAACTGGGCGACGAGCGCCTGCGCGCCGAGCTGCTGCTCAAGCTGTTCCGGCGTGCGCAATTGCAGCTCTCGAGCGAGGAGCTGGGCCGGCAGGAGCCGGTCGACCCGCTGCTCGAGCGCCTGTCAAGCCTGTCGCCGCAGGAGCGCCAGCGCATCTTCGCTGAATGGATCCGCAGCGCGATGCCATGGGTGAACGCGCGCTTCTCGGCCGAATTCACGCCGAACGCCGACCAGTTCAAGTGTTTCATCGGCGTGGGCGATCCGGTCGCCTGGCGCCGCATGGAGCTTGAAATCCGCGCCGCCGTGCCGACCGGGTTCTTCCACGGCGATCTGGTCTCGCTCGTCAACACCGGCGTGAGTGGGCGGGCCGTGTGCTACATCGAGCTGTCCGGCTATCCGATGACGGTGCTGCGCGGCCTGCCGACCTGGCGCGCCTCGTACCAGATCGAGAACCCGAAGATCCCGACCCACCTGCATTTCGACGCCACGCGATTCCGCCATCCGATCTCGCCGTCGATGGACGAGCTGGCGCGGCTGGCCGACGATTACGAGTGGTTCCTGCAGGCGATCGCGCTTGGCGTCATCCGCCGCAAGCCCGAGCTGGGCGAGCGCGAGGCGGCTTTCCAGCCGCGCGGCCAGTACCTGTTCGAGGTCGAGCCGGGGTCCGGCGAATGGCTCCAGATCGGCAACGAGTTCGCGGTGCGCTCCAACGGCCTGCCGCCGTACTACCGCGAAGGCGTGATCGCGGCCGTGCAGGCGCGCCTGGCCGGGCTCGGGCCGCAGCGCCTGGCCCTGCTGGCGGCGCTGATGCGCTACTACCAGCTGCGCGTCTACGAGCCGCGCCTCGAGGTCGACGAGACCGGCGCCCAGCTGCCGTCGCCATCGCTGCCGAACATCACCGCGCGGCGACTGTACGACACCTGGATCCGGCGCGCCCAGGCGGCCGACCCTGGCCTGCAGCCGGCGCGCATCGAGGCTTTGCTGGCCGATATCGCGCGCTGGACCGAGGCCGTTCCCGGGTCCGGCCAGGATGCCTACAGCTGGGAAGTCGAACGCCCGCTCGACAAGCGCGTGATCCTGCCGGCGCTGCTGGCGGACGAGCAAGCGGCGCAGCACGCCCTGGACCAGCGCCCGGCTACGGTCGCGCCGCCACCGCTGCCTTCGACCACGCCACGCTTCAAGCTGTTCGTCGGGGGCGCCCAGCGCGGGCCGTTCACGGTGCAGGAGGTCGCGCAGCAGGCCGCGCGCGGCGAGATCGACCACGCTACGCGCGCCTGGGACATGCGCTGGCATCCGAAGATCGGCAAATGGAGCACGGTGGGCGAGCTGCCCGAACTGGCCGCCGCGCTGGGCGGCCCGCATGACGACGCGATTCCCGATCCGGACGACGGCGTCCCGGATCCGCGCTGAGGGCACCGATGGCTCCAGACCACTCCACCCATCGCTGCGTGAACATCGGATGCGGACGCGCCTTTCCGCGCCGGGTCGATTTTTGCCCGTGGTGCGGCACGGCGCAGCAGCCGGCGGCGGCGCCTGCGCCGGCCGCGGCGAGGCCGCCTGCGCCTGCGCCGGCCACGGCAATGCCGCCTGCGCCTGCGCCGGCTACACCGGCACTCACCAAACGGCCGGAGCCGGTGTTCGTCGCGGCGCCCGCGCCAACGCCACCGTCACCAGGCCCGGCTGCCGCGCCACCGCAGCCATCGCCGCCGCCAAGGCCGGCTTCCGCGCCACTGCCGCCCCCGCTCCGTCCCGCCTCTGCGCCACGGCCGCCCGTTCCGGTGCGCAAGCCGATCCGCCTGCGCTGGTGGCTGTTCGCCCTCGGCGCCCTGTGGCTGGCGTGGATGCTGACCAAGCCGACCGCGGCGCGCATCGAGCGCAGCATGGGCACGGCGATCGCGCTGGCGAAGGAATGCAAGCCCAAGGAGGCGCAGGACGAGCTGATCGCGCTACGCAAGACCAGGGCCAGCGCCGCGCAGCTGCGCAAGGTGCAGGACGCGCTCAACACCGCCGCTGCCGCCTGCACCCGCGAAGAACGCCGCCGCGCCAGGCACCCGCTGGCCGATCCGAAGCGCGCCGGCTGAGCGCAAGAATCCGCCCGGACAGCACATCAGGCGCTGCACGCCGTTGGCCGCGGTGTATCATCGGCAGTATTCCAATACAGCAAGGAGCAGGGTATGAGAGCAAGCATGCGATGTGCACTGTTGGCGCCTCTGATGGCCATGGCGCTGGCCGGTTGCAACCGCGACGAAGGCGGCGCCGGTCCCGCCGAGCGCCTGGGCAAGGCGGTGGACGACGCCAGCGTCCACGTCGGCAATTCGGTGAAGGACGAACTGGCGAAGGTCGACGACGCCGTCGACGAAGCCCAGGACAAGGTCAAGGATGCGACCCGCGAAGCCAGCCGCGGGCTGGACCGCGCCACCGAGAAGGTCGGCCAGTCGGTCGAGCGCGCCGGCGAGAAAATCCAGGACAAGGCCGAGAAAATGAAGGACGACGATTAAACAGGGCGCGCGGGCGCCGTGAACGATTCATCGAATCGATGCAAGTCGAGATACATGACATACGCTGACACATAGCCGTGTTCAGGATGCGCGAACGCTTCAGGAATCTTGCCTACCTTTTCGAACCCCAATGACCGATACAGCGACAGTGCGGCGAGATTGGTGGCGACAACCTGGTTGAACTGCATCGCCCGAAACCCGGCTGCCTTCGCTTGCGCAAGGCAATGCGTCACGAGTTTGCGTCCAAGGCCTTGCCCCCGACATTGTTGGGCAACCAGGAAAGTGGCGCTTGCAATATGCGCCCCGCGACCTGGCATATTGGCGCCATAGCGGTACATGCCGAGCAGATGGTCGCCGTCATACGCCAGGAAGCAACCGGGTGCACCGAGCCACTGGCTGTCGATGAAGCCAGCATCGATTCCGCCCTGAAAATGAAGCGTATCGCCTTCGCTCGACACTGAGAGCAGCAGCGCAAGCATTGCGCTCGCATCGACTCGGGTCGCTTGACGAAAGGTCAGCTCGCGCATGATGTTGTGCCTCCAGATACGCAACGCGGTTGTCGTGCAACGCACCGTCACGATGGCTGCAAAAAATGGCGGATGTGATCCTTGCCCAAGTTTGCTCCTGGCGGATCCCGGCCTTTCATTCTACGGCGGCTGTCGACCCGAAGCCGATCAAATTACGTGAGTCAGTCCGCTACTCCCTCACGCCTTCGATGAACTGTTGAGACGTCACCCATTCCACATCGGTCGCAGCATGGATCTCGACAGGGAATGAAGCCTTGGGTCGGAGCGCCAGGTTCAACCGTTCAAGAATGGGTTTCTCCGCTTTGATGTAGTACGTCCATTCCTTGATGTTGTCTCCCGTGGAAACCAACGCCAAGGTTGAAAATCCGTCTTCTTCCAACGGCGACAGTGCGTCCTCGAAGTCATCCATCTGCTGACGTTCTTGTGTGGAAGGCATCCCTTTCTGGCCCTGGTAAGGCCATACGATGATGATACGGGCGGGTTGCTGACGCCGTACAAGAGACAACTGGCGCGCCGCGTGTAATGACAGGTATATAGTGGGGCAAACCTCGTTAAGGGGTCGAACAGCGGCCGAGAGGTTCGCTGCAAGTTCAGGCGCTTCTGGAAATCGCGCTCTAATAGAGGAGCTCGAAGCCGCGCAGCTCTCGATTGACACCGCAGTGGCAAGCCACTTTGCTCTACGTTAAGCCTCGCAAGACGCTACGGAGGACCCGTGCAGATCACAGCAATCGTCACCAATTCATCCGCCGGACACGAAGTCGTCGTTCGGACCGACAACGCGACCCAATCCTTGAGTGTGCCGCCGAAAAGCTCAGGGAAGGGCTCTGCCATCAATGGTGGCGAGTTTCTCATGCTTGCATTGGCAAGCTGCTACTGCAATGATCTGTACCGCGAAGCCGCGCGTCTCGCCATACCAATTGATGGCGTCGAAGTCGAGGCAAGCGCTGAGTTCCCGGGCATCGGCCTTGCCGCCATGAATATCATCTACCGGGCAACCGTGTCTTCGTCTGCATCGAGCTCCGCAATAGCGCAGCTGCTGCGCGAGACCGACGCAGTAGCCGAAATACACAACACTGTTCGAGCTGGCGTGCCAGTCGAGTTGGTGCGGCGGTAAGTCAGGGGTGTAATCGGGTCCGGAATCGCGCCCCCCTCCAAAATGCACTATTCGCCAGTTGCAGATAGCCTGGGCCCGGTTGCAGACCGATTCTAATGTCCGCAATCGGCCCAAAGCCATGGGATAGACTCCTCCTCCCCCTGAGGACACGTCAGTGCCAAACTGGAGTTTCCACACAACTGGTTTGGAAAGAAGGAGTCCGCCATGAAGCTTATCCGCGTTGGAGTCGATTTGGCAAAGAATGTCTTTCAGCTGCACGGCGTAGACCGCTCGGAAAAGACAGTCTGGCGGCGCAAGCTTATCCGAGGTGACTGGATCAAGGCACTGCTCGACAGAATTGAGCCGGGCTGCGAGATCGGGATGGAAGCGTGTAGCAGTGCTCACCACTGGGCCCGACTGCTGCAAGCAGAAGGATTCGCAGTCAAGCTGATCGCCCCGCAGTTCGTTAAACCCTACGTCAAAAGCAACAAGAACGACGCGAACGATGCAGACGCGATCTGTGAGGCGATGAGCCTGCCGAGCATGCGTTTTGTCGCAGTGAAAACCGTCGAGCAGCAGGATATCCAGGCAGTACACCGGGTACGCTCGGGGCTGATGGATCAGCGAAAGGCGAAGGCCAACCAGCTGCGGGGTCTGGCATCGGAATATGGATTAGTGGCGCCGAAAGAACTGCTGCACTTGAGGCCGACAATCCCGCGCTGGCTCGAGGATTAGGAAAAGGGGCTGAGCGAACGCTTTCGCCGGCTATTGCGTGGCTGTGGCGAGATCTGCTGGCGTTCGACGAGCGTATTGAAGAACTTGACCGGGAGATCGAACAGCTTGCACGCAAGACCCAGTGGCTGTACGTTTGCAGCAAGTGCGTGGCATCGGGCCGCTTACCGCGACGGCATTGCTGGCAACGGTTGGCGACGCGAGTCAGTTTTCCAACGGCCGAGAGATGGCTGCTTCGTTTGGGCTGACGCCCAAACAAAACAGCTCGGGAGGAAAGGAGCGATTGCTCGGCATTAGCAAGCGAGGTGATGCTTATCTCCGCAGTTTGCTGGTCCATGGCGCCCGAGCTGTCATCCGAACGGCGCAAGCGAAAACGGACCGATTGAGTATCTGGGTGATGCGTATCGCAATGACGCGACACCCGAATATCGCCGCGGTAGCGTTAGCGAACAAGACGGCCCGTGTAGCTTGGCAATGCTCACCAGAGGAACTGATTACCAACCGCAAGCCGCGTAGCGCAGCTGTAGAAGTACCTAAAGAAGTATCCGAACTACAATTGCATGACAAGCCGCATGATGGCCAACAGGTCGAACCGGCGCTGATGAAACCCGATAACGTCTGAGGCCTTCGAGCCCGTCAAAGCGATAGGGAGTCAGCGCGCGAATAG
>Ga0265780_10000337_pt1 | contig 73563 bp, 55 predicted proteins | sample P1T30metagenome_FD_192432 | JGI IMG/M metagenome (GOLD analysis project Ga0265780, IMG submission 192432) | Plant litter microbial communities from East Loma Ridge, Irvine, California - P1 T30 | ecosystem: Environmental > Terrestrial > Plant litter > Unclassified | place: USA: California...
ACGTCCTCCAGCGCAACCAGGAAGACATCCGCCGCCGCGCCGGCCGCGGCATCGAAATCGCGATGGTCGCGGCCCGCAACGTCGAGCGCGCGCGCCGCATCATCGAGGATGGCGACAACGACTGCGAGGTGGTCAGCGACCCGTTTGCGGTCGTAAACAACCCGGACATCGACATCGTCGCCGAACTGATCGGCGGTTACGACCTGGCGCGCGAACTAGTGCTGCAGGCGATCGCCAACGGCAAGCACGTGGTCACTGCCAACAAGGCGCTGCTGGCCCAGCACGGCAACGAAATCTTTGCCGCCGCCCATGCCAAGGGCGTGGTGGTGGCCTTCGAGGCTGCCGTCGCCGGCGGCATCCCGATCATCAAGGCGCTGCGCGAAGGCTTGAGCGCCAACCGCATCGAATCCGTGGCCGGCATCATCAACGGCACCACCAACTTCATCCTGTCCGAAATGCGCGACAAGGGCCTCGACTTCGCCACTGTGCTCAAGCAGGCCCAGGAGCTGGGCTATGCCGAAGCCGACCCGACCTTCGACATCGAAGGCGTGGACGCCGCCCACAAGCTGACCATCATGGCGGCGATCGCCTTCGGCATCCCGATGCAATTCGGCGGCGCCCATGTGGAGGGCATCAGCCAGCTGCAGGCGGTCGACCTGCGCTACGCCGAACAGCTCGGCTACCGCATCAAACTGCTGGGCATCACGCGCCGCAGCTTCGTCGACGGCCACGAAGGCATCGAACTGCGCGTGCACCCGACCCTGATCCCGGCCGCGCGCCTGATCGCGAATGTAGAAGGCGCGATGAACGCGGTGCTGGTGAAAGCCGACGCCGTCGGCACCACCCTGTACTACGGCAAGGGCGCCGGCGCCGAGCCGACCGCCTCCGCCGTCATCGCCGACCTGGTCGACGTGACCCGCTCGGCCACGGTCGATCCCTACTCGCGCGTGCCGCACCTGGCCTTCCATCCGGGCGAACTGGCCGACGTGCCGATCCTGCCGATGGAAGACATCCGCACCAGCTATTACCTGCGCGTAAACGTGCAGGACCAGCTGGGCGTGATGGCCGACCTGACCCGCATCCTGGCCGACGCCGGCATTTCGATCGACGCCGTGCTGCAGAAGGAGCCGGGCGAAAAGGCCCGCACCGACATCGTCATCATTACCCACCTGACCCGCGAAAAATATGTGAATGCGGCGATTGCGAGGATCGAAGGATTGGCGACGACGGTGGGTAAGGTCGTACGCATCCGCCTAGAGAGCTTAGGCTAACGCTCAGTTTTTAAAGCGGCGCCTGGGCGGCAAATGCCAGTGGCCGAGGAATTCGTTGGCGAATTCGTCGATGCAGACGCGCGGCGCCGCGTCTGCATCGAGCGAGACAGTGGTGAGCGCCAGCAGATTGCGCTCGACCTGGTCGAACAGCGCTTCGCAGACGCTGAGCTCTTGTGGGGTGTGGTTGGTAGGATTCATGCGTAAATTCTACCTGCGCTGCAGTGCACAAAAAGTGTGTCCTGCGCTAGTCTTGTGGCTGCTCAAATCCACCATCGTTTTGCGGCAACCTTTCTTATCCAGTCGCAATAGGTAGCCAACAACATATGGTTCTTGGTGGCATTTGCCGATACTCATGGGTCAGCGTCGCGCGCCCTGTTACCGGCGGTAGCGGGATGCGCGACCGTGCTTGATATGTAGCAACACCCAGTATCCAAGCCCATTGTTGTGCTGTAGATTACGCGTCTCACTATCATGAACACCGACGCGAGAACCCACGCATGAGCCACTCCAGCCAATTTTCCCTGCTGCGCCAGCGCCGCTTCGGCCCCTTCTTCTGGACCCAGTTCCTGGGCGCCTTCAACGACAACCTGTTCAAGACCGCGCTGCTGGTGGTGCTCACCTACGACGCGCTGTCCTGGACCACGCTGCCCCCAAGCCTGCTGAACAACCTGATCCCGGGCCTGTTCATCCTGCCTTACGTCGTGCTGTCCGCCACCGCCGGCCAGGTCGCCGACAAGATCGAAAAGGGCAGGCTGGCGCGTTTCGTCAAGCTGCTCGAGATCGGCATCATGGCGATCGCCGCGGCCGGCTGGCTGACGCACACGCTGTGGCTGCTGATCGCGGCGGTGGCCGGCATGGGTATCCACTCGACTCTGTTCGGCCCGGTCAAGTACGCCTACCTGCCGCAGCATTTGCGCGCCGACGAACTGGTCGGCGGCAACGGCGTGATCGAAATGGGCACCTTTGTCGGCATCCTGCTCGGCGAAGTGATGGGCGCGCTGCTGGCCGGCCACGGCACGCTGGGCGTCGAACTGGTGGCCGGCGGCACGCTGGTGGTTGCATCGCTGGGGCTGGCGACCAGCTGGCGCATTCCGCTGTCGCCGGCGCCGGCGCCCGAACTCAAGATCAGCAAGAACTTCATTGGCGAATCCTTCCGCAACCTGGCATTCTCGCGCAAGAACCGCACCGTGTTCCTGTCGATGCTCGGCAATTCCTGGTTCTGGTTCTATGGCGCACTGGTACTGTCGCAATTCCCGCTGTTCGCCAAGGATTACCTGCACGGCGACCACAGCGTGTTCGTGCTGCTGCTGACCATTTTCTCGCTCGGTATCGGCACCGGCTCGCTGCTGTGCGAAAAACTTTCGGGTCGCAAGGTCGAGATCGGGCTGGTGCCCTTCGGCGCCATCGGGTTGTCCTTGTTCGGCATCGATCTGTACTTTGCCAGCCTCGGGTATACAAATACCGCCGCCGTCGACGCGATGGGCTTGCTGGCGCAGCACGGCAGCGTGCGCATCCTGATCGATCTGCTGCTGCTGGGCGTGTTCGGCGGCCTGTTCATCGTGCCGCTGTTCGCGCTGATCCAGACCCGCTGCGATCCCGCGCACGTCTCGCGCACCATCGCCGGCATGAACATCCTGAACGCGATCTTCATGGTGGGCGCCGCCGGCGTCGCCGTGTTCCTGATCGGGCAGGGCTTCAGCATTCCGGAAATGTTCCTGACCACCGCGCTGCTGAATGCCGTGGTCGCCATCTACATCTTCTCGCTGGTGCCGGAATTCCTGATGCGCTTCCTGGCCTGGCTGCTGATCCACACCATCCACCGCGTGTCGACCGTGGACGTCGAGCGCATCCCGGAGGAGGGCGCTGCAGTGCTGGTCTGCAACCACGTGTCCTACGTCGACGCCATCGTCATCATGGCCGCCAGCCCGCGCCCGATCCGCTTCGTGATGGATCACCAGATCTTCAAGACGCCGCTGCTGGGTTTCATTTTCCGCACCGGCAAGGCGATCCCGATCGCGCCGGCCAAGGACGATCCGTGGCTGATGGAAAAGGCTTTCGTCGATATCGCCCATGCGCTGCACGACGGCGAGCTGGTCTGCATCTTCCCGGAGGGCCGGCTGACGCGCACCGGCGAGATGAGCGAGTTCCGCGGCGGTATCGCCAAGATCGTCGAGCGCAGCAAGGTGCCGGTGATCCCGATGGCGCTGCGCGGCTTGTGGGGCAGCGTGTTTTCGCGCGACCCGGCGAATGTGTTCGAGCGGACGTTTGCGCGTGGCTGGCGTTCACGCCTGGCGCTGGCGGTGGGGCGGCCGGTGCCGCCGCAGGATGTGACGCCGGAGCGGCTGTACGACCAGGTGCTGGCGCTGCGTGGGGAGTGGAAGTAGGTTTTGCAGACGGTCGCGTGATGCCTGTCAAAATCTTAACCATCTCGGCCGGCTCTGATATAATTGCAGACTGGATCGGGGCGTAGCGCAGCCTGGTAGCGTACGTGCATGGGGTGCACGGGGTCGGAGGTTCGAATCCTCTCGCCCCGACCAATGAATTCAAAGAGTTAGGCCAGCTTTCGAGCTGGTCTTTTTCGTTAACGGGCGGCTTGGTAAGAAATTTGGTAAGAAATTTTACGTATCAACCTATGCCAGTTATGTTAGCGGGCTGATGTAATGTCCGCTTTCGACCCAAGCGGGCCCATCATCATTTAGACGCTATCGACTGGTCCACACTACCGCCATGAAACCTTGCTTGTCCTTTGCTCTCAATGCTGAAGGCCATGCTGTATCAATATCCAACGTGCCGAGCGGCCTGGCCTGCAACTGTACCTGCCCTAGCTGCGGTGAACCTCTGGTAGCGAAGAAGGGGAAGAAACTAGACCACCACTTTGCTCACAAGAGCGACAGCGACTGTGCAAGCGGCTATGAAACGTCACTGCACTTGGCCGTTAAAACGATTCTTGAGCGTACCAAGCAACTCATGCTGCCGGACTGTATCGCCCAACTGGCACCGAAAGAGCGCATGCTTTATACCGATGGGGGTTTACGCACGGTGTCCGAGCTTGCATTTTCGTACCTAAACCACGATCCACGCCAAACATGGAAGTATGCAGACCAGTTCGACCGGAACTATGCACATAACGGCTATGGCTTCGTGCGCGGCGGCTTGGTGACGTTTGACCGAATAGCTGTAGAGCAGCGTGAGGGCAACGTCATCCCTGACATCATTGGCTACATCAAAGACAAAGCCCTCTACATAGAGGTAGCGGTGACGCACTTTGTGGATGACGTGAAGATGGACAAGCTGCGAGCACTCAACGTGTCTACGCTTGAACTCGATTTTTCCGATAATGCCGCTCCGGTGTTGAGCTGGGCTGAGCTTGAAAACAGACTGTTGACTGAACGGAAGGGTAGGTACTGGCTTTGGAACCTACGTGCGAACGCACAGGCAGTGGAAGACCAGCAGCTACGTGAACATCGAATGCAACCCTACTTGGCTGAGTTGGCAAAGCAGGAAGTCACACATCGCAGTGTGTTTGAAACCGGTGGAATAAATGAGATGCGAGTGACGCTATGCCCAAGCTATGTGGGCGTGACGGTCATAGGCCAGCTTCGCGGAAGCGCGGCTACCAGGAACTTCATCGACATGATGAAATCAGCACGAGCTGTCTACGATAAGCAGAGCAATCAGTGGCGTCTTACACCTTCGACGGAAGACTATTGGCTTCGCGTCGAGGGCACCCTACGCAACAGTTTTCGGGAAAAGAACGCGGCTTGGACATTGCACGTACCCCTTGGTGAAGAGCGACGTATCGAAGCGCTCATGCACGGCAAGCCGCTCCACGTACCGCCACAAAAGTAGAGAAAATGCTAGAAGCTAATGTTTATATATTTGCTGTAGCAATACGTTTTATTTGTTTTTCTTCTTGTATGCGGCCACGTAGGGATTTTAACAGTTCTTCTCGTTCAGTTATTGAAGCAACTTTAAGGGCTTGGCGTGTTTCCCATATGAGTTTATGCCTACTGTTAGGCAAACGAACGCCGTCTTCAAAAACAATAACACCAGTAACTGGCTTCGCACTATCTTTAGCGAATGTAGCCGTCTTAGCTCTCTTTGTCTTTAATCCGTGTTGGCGGATTATTCCACGGATATCTGACATGAATCTTTTTGTTACTAGTGGGCCTGACAATGTAATGTCGTCAACATAAATTGTCATTTTGCTTTTATTTTTTTGAGCTAGAGTTTCTATAGATTTGAACATTGGCAATGCAGAAAAAAACGCAACTCTCCCACTTAAGGTACTGCCTGTGGGAAGATGTTGTTGCTTATAACAACAAATATCCGCTAATATTTTTGCAACGTCTCCAGCACATTTAAAAATATTGGTAAACATGCGTCTTACCATAGCATGTGTCGTACTAGTATAAAACTTAGTAATATCAGTTTTTCCTAGCGGATGTGAGTTGCAATGTTGTTTTGCGTTATCTATATAGGAGCGTCCTTTTTGAGAAAAAAGATAGTCCGGAAGATCAATTCTGGAAAGAAGACGACCAATACGGTTGTGAACTTGTGCCAACCACCTAATTGGCTGTTGAATTTCGCGTTCCTTTTTGTTCAGCCAAACGCGATAGTTATTAGGTGATAAAAGCCGATGAAGGTTTTTTAGTTCAATACAGAGTATTTTTTCTAATTGACCTAATCCTACAATCTTATAAAGTGGCGATTGATTTAGCGGATAGCGAACTTTATCCATCACTAACGGAATCCTTTTCGTTAATCCATTCTAGCAATCGTAAAATTTTGTCAGCAGCTACAACGCGTATTTTTTCGCTAACGCGCGAATCATCGCTTATCTTTTCAGAGAAAAGTAATATTGATGAAACAGGCATTTTGAAGACTTGTGAGTATCTATCTAGCAGGTCTAGTCCTGGAACTTTTGAGCCTGATTCGATTTCGCTTAGATAAGAATTTGATATTTCGAGACGCTTCGCCAATTCCACCTGTTTTAGCTGATGGTAGGTTCTCAGCATCTTTAAGGCTCTATTTAGCATTGCTGTGAATCCTTAGAAATAGAGGGTGGTTCATTTACTTGAAATGGTCAATAGCACGAAATGCCAAGTTTATGACGTTCAAAACGAAACTTGCTATCTTGAATGTCAATGGTCGTTTCAGCCACTTCCAAATCTTGCTTACAAACCCCCGCCGCTTAGAGGTTTTAGATCTATTCATAGTAATCCCCTGGTTATACCGCCAACACAATGTCAGCAGCCGTCGTTCATAACCAAGTAGAGTGCACGGCGGTTTTTCCCTCTTCCCCTAACGCATGTCCGGTGTCGTTCCGGACATGCGCACACTTACACAAGCTTCGGCATCGCACGGCTACACCGCACCGACCCGGCGACATGCGCAAGGCACACGATAGGACCATTCAGCCCCACAGGCTGCTGAAGCAACCCACTTAACGACAGTTGTACTCTTTAGCCTCAGCAGCAATTGTAGATGACTATGCTAGCGTGTTCAACAAAAAATTTCGCTAATAGCGAAATTTTTTAACAAGGCGAGCAGTCAAAGCCGCCTCAATCACAGCCAGGGTGCGTTTTTCTTCATGTTATGTTGTGCTTCCGATCATAGATTCGTGAGGCTGGTTCATGTTGGACCATGTGCCGATGATCTCGCGCTGGCGCACGGGTGATAACCTTGTGCCAGACGCAAGGTCGATACCAGGGCGGCCTCGAACAGTTCGAAGAAAAGCTCATGGCCGGCATGGCCGAACGCGGCTACGACGAGGCGTTCGCCGCGTCGATCGTCGGCCAGATCCGCGGCTTCGCCGAATATGGGTTTCCGGAATCGCACGCGGCCAGCTTCGCCTTGCTTGCGTACGCATCCAGCTGGCTCAAGTGCTATAAGCCGGAAGCGTTCCTCGCGGCCTTGTTGAACAGCCAGCCGATGGGCTTCTACAGCGCCTCGCAGCTGGTTCAGGACGGCCGCCGGCACGGCGTCACGGTGCTGCCCGTCGACGTCGCCGTGACCGGTTGGGAAGCGAGCCTGGAACCGCAGCAGGGCGACAGGCCTGCCGTGCGCCTGGGCCTGAATCAGGTCCACGGCCTGGAGCGCGAAGCAGCGTGGCGGATCGAGGAGGCCCGATCGGTGGCGGCGTTCCGCGACCTGCACGACCTGGCGTTGCGCGCGAACGTGGCGCAGCGTGATTTGACGCTGGTGGCCAGCGCCGATGCGCTGGCGGTGTTGGCCGGGAACCGGCGCGAGGCGCTGTGGAGTGCCGCCGGCGGCGCCTCGGGCAAAGGGGTGCTGAAAAGCGCGGCGATCGCGGAGGACCATGTGCCCTTGCAGGCGCCGACCGAATCAGAGAATACGCTGTCCGATTACCGGCACCTTGGCCTCACGCTGGGCAAGCATCCGATGACGTTTCTGCGCGAGCGGCTGTACCGCCAGCGCTTCACGACAGCGGAAGACCTTCGGCTGTTTTAGAACAACCAGCTGGCACGCGGCTGCGGCATCGTCACGGTGCGGCAGCGGCCGGAGACGGCGAAGGGGACCGTGTTCCTGACGCTCGAAGACGAAACCGGCAACGTCAACGTCATCGTCTGGCCCGGTCTCGTTGAATCCCAACGCAAGGAAGTGATGAGCGCTTCGCTGCTGGGTGTGTATGGCCAGTGGCAATGCGCGAACAACGTCCGCCACCTGGTCGCCAAGCGCCTTGTCGACCTGACGCACCTGCTGGGGGAACTCGACACGCGGAGCAGGGACTCCATTAAGGCTTCGACGCGCTGACGTAACCATCACAATTTCCTACCCGGCGACGTTCGGCTGGAACCGCCATTACGCGCGAGGCAACCTCAAGAGGCACGCCGCTGGCAGCAAGCATCCAAGAGGCCTCCCACCGCCCGATGGCCGGTTGCAAAATCAGGGTCAAGTCGACTTTGCTGGCAGTGAATAAATCGGTGCGTTCGATCATCACAGCATGGTATTGCCGGGTTGGCATAACTGCTATGTGGTCAAACAAGGATATGATTTACAGCCATCACGGAAGCTCTTTCTGAACCGGTTGAACGACGCACAGTCAACGTTTGGAGGACGAAAAAACTTGTAGTGCCCGAGTGAAATCACGCTTAGAACAACGCGATGTTAGTGTCTACTACCGCTGCAAGCTAGATATGTACTGGACTATCCAAAAGTCAATCATTGCCGCAACAATTTTGTTGCGCGCAATAACAATCTATATCATAATGGCGTTCGAGCTGCTGACAACCCGTCAGCAGTTTGCTTTTTCGCTTGCAAACGTCTCCTCACTAGACACTGAAATCAATTGCAAATTTTCACGAACAACTCGACCCACGCGAACACCGGCAACATGTTCGGTGCGATGACGGCTTGCCGTCAGCAGCTGGTCTTGGTTCCGGGAGCCTTTGCGATTGAAAATTCGTCTTTGTGGCCGCATGTAAGCGGTATGAAATCGCTTCAGCAAAAAAAACGGCCCGCCGAATTGAAGTCGGAACGGGCCAGGGTTGATGGGCTGTGCTCTGCCAGGAACACAGAACGGATGCTCAATCCTCTAGGATTTACGCAGTTGGGTAATGATTAGCATTACATAGTGGATCGTTCCCACAATGTAATACACGTGGTCTGTCGGTAAATGCATGTGCATGTGCATGTCCCGGCCCTCCTCGTATAAGTAATAGTTAAACGGACAGTTCCTTTCCAGGTTAGTGGGTAATCAGCTGATGCCAGTTAGCTGGGTAATGCAGTGCCGTTGGCCCGCGCAACCACCTTGAATGGTATATGACGGAAATTAAACATGCAATGAGAAAATCATTCGCACAATAAATTTTTGCTGTCGTTGTAAAATTTTCTATTGCTGTTTTGTCAAAAATGCCGCGCTTGCGGCTTTTTTTTTATTGATTTAGCAATTTCATGCTGCGGCATACATGTCGGTGTATCATCATACAGGTGAGCCGCAGCACTAGTACGAAGGCTTGGACGCCAGCCATTCAGATGATGGCTGCCTCGCAGCCAATCCTGTCAGAAATGCACCAAGATCCGCAATGCCTGCATTGTGAAATTCTTCGGCCACCCGCATCGAGCGTCGTTCATTCCTGGGTAACAGCACGGCGCGCGCTTTCGTGTACGGGTGCGGCATCGGGTGCCACAGCCAGGTGGCCTTGAAGCTGCGCATGGCATCGAAGAAAGCGCTCGCGACCTGCGACTCGTCGCCTATCACAAACATTTCGAAATCACGGTGCAGCGAGTCGATCGCAATGGGGTTGAGCGAATAGGTGTACAACTTCCCGTTCAGCTTAACTGGCCGACGCAGGCGGGCTGCAATGTACTTTGCGGCGGCCGTATGATGTGAGCCGCCGCTGTTCATCAGCCAAAGACGCCCATCCCAGAGATAGCACGTGAAGTAATCGCTCGAGTCCGGGCTGTGGATGATGCGGATCTCCCGATGGGCGAGGTTCTTTGCCAATTTTTCGGACGTGATTTCATCGATCATTTCCGGAGAATTCGTTTCGACCATGTCATCGGTACTAGCAAACGCTTTTAGGTTCGATTTGGAGGCTGAGAAACCATGAATATCTGTGATGTCGCATTGCCAGTCAGGGATCGTCTCACGCTGCCCGATCTGCGCATATTCTGGCCGGTCGAGCCTGAAACTCTCCCAGTGCCCACCAACGGCCCGCCAGCCGACCAGCGTGCCTCGATCAGTACGCGGCCAACGGGACAGGGGATCCGCTCCTAGCTTGTGCCAATGCGGGATGCTTCCAGCGCAGATGCTCGGCGCCGGCTTATCCAGGGTGACGTGCAGCTGCGGACACGTCAAAAGTAACTGCAACGGTTTGACCGGATGGCCAAGATTTTCACGCAGACTGCCGAAAATAGCGCGGAACAGGCCGGGCATAGGACTCCTCTTGACGACAGTTCAACAAGCGACCTTGAACGTCGGCTGTCCTTGGCACGCATCCAGTCGAGCCGCTGTTTGCGTAACAAGAACAATGTTGACACGTAGGTCGAAATTATTTTGTCTGATGCCCTCGGCTTATGATATTCATGTTGTCAATATACGAATCAAGTATTCCCATACTCTGGAATAACCTAAATGGATTACGCCGTGCCGCAGCGTCAATATGTGACTGTTCAATTTGACACCATGAGCATAACTTACGCAGAGAGGAAACTGGTTCTTTACATGAAGAACAATGGCTTATACTTGGGACAATGTGATTATCCTTGAAGATGAATGGTTCACCACTTGAGTTAATCAAAAATGGTGACGCCGACGTTTTTCCAATCTTTAACTTATAATAGTCGCATTCGAGCTCATTTGCTTTTTGTTCAATTATCGCGATTGTTTCAGCGCTCGCCTGCGGTCCGCTAACTATCGTCTTTACGCAATCCTTTGGCACGTCAAGGAGGAGTAAGGCGCCGACATCTCGAACTTCACCTGCTCCGGCAACCATTCTTCTTTCTTGCTCGTAATCCCAACAAGTTGTTTTTGTAAAATATGCCGCCTTCATGACCCAATGCTGAAGTAGGTAAACATGGCGGCCTTTTCCGATTACGGACGCGCGATGGAGCATGTCAGTCAGCGCCTCATTTGGCGTGTCACGATAATTGACATTATCGAAATGACTCTCAGGGAAGTTGTCAGCTAACGTTTCTTCATCGAGCTCTATCGCAAATCCCGTCGAGTTCTTTGCGTAGTGCGCCCACATTGGGATAACCAGGGGGGATCGAGAGAAGCATGTGGTTGGAAGCTGAACAAGGTCACCAATACTTTCTGCATAAAATGCCATGGTGTCAGCGTCTTGATCGAGATCCACCGTCAAAAAAAGCTCATACGGGTCGTTAAAGTCCTTCGGCAGAGAGCATTTCAACGTCACATGTTCAGGGGCTGCAAAAACCTTGTCTATCGAATCGGGCCCAAAATATTTAAATAGATTCTCGCTCATGATTTTTTGTGGATAGACCTGCAGTTTTAATAGGCAACCTTGAAGGTTGGGCTGTCTTCCGGGCGCGCTTGGCGACGGTCGTACATGCGCGTGGTTGAAACGTTCGCATGCCCAACCCATACTTGGACCTTGGCCAAGTCCGCGTTATTGTCGAGTGCATTGGTAATGGCGGTGGCGCGCAGCGCGTGCGGCCCAAAGCCGTCGATGTCGATTCCGACCAGCCCTGCGTACTTGGCCAGCACGCGGTAAACGCCATCCGGCGTGATCGCGCGGACGCCACGGGCGTTGTTGCTAACGGGCCGGAACAGCGGCGTCGCCTTGTCGTCGTCGTGGTCGGCCGCCTCGAGGTAGTCGGCGATCGCGCCGGCGGCGATCGGGTGCTGGGCACGTAGCGGATTTTGCTGCCCTTGCCGTGCACTTGCAGGTGCCGCACGCCGCGGCGGTCCTGCAGGTCGACCAGGCGCAGCGCGCACAGCTCGGCGCGGCGCAGGTCGTGATAAAGCAGCGTGGCCAGCATCGCGCGGCCGCGCAGGCCCTGCAGCCTCGACGTGTCCGGTGCTGCCGGCAGCTCGCGCGCCTGGTGGTCGACGATCGCTGGCGTCTTGCTTTCCTGGCTGTCGATCTTCGGCCGCTTTTTTCTGCCAGCTGTCTACTGCCAAGACACTGGGCGACATTTATCCCGATCTCCCTCTATGGTGGATTCCAGAATCTGGGTTCGGATTATTTGCAGTATTCATACTAATTGTCATGGGCCTGGTTGTGAATACTAGCGGTCAGTGGATCGATCGTCTCTATACCATGCGGTGGGAGCGGCGGTTGCTTACGTTACCCTGATCGCTAAGAATTAAGAGAATCGTGGTCTTATTTAAAAAGCTTGGGAAAATCGTTTATCAAGTCGCTGCCCCGCTTTAATTCACCACCTTGCCCCATATAAGAAAATTTGTTATCGCGAGCATAGACTTGGCGATCAGCATGCCATATTAACGAATAATTGATGGCCGCGACATGCTTTTCAGAGACCTCGAATCTTTCACTTGAACCACCGAATTCACCAGCTATTAACAAATCAGAAGAAATAGGAAACAGTACCTCGGTCCCGTGCAAGCCAAATCCGGGTGAACTGAATGTGCCGCGCGGCCTATTGTCACTCCACTGCAATGCGACTGGATGATCTGACGTTATAAATCCACTCGTGCGCGGATCCGCTTTAAAAAACGACCAGGTTCTTTTACCTAAGAGTTGCAGTACGGTATCAGACAATTTTAATTCGTGGTCGACATGCCGCGTGGTACCCAACTCGATCGAATATTCACCTCTGTCCACAAAATCTTTCATTTTTTCAAAACTGAATTCTTCGCTGCCATCCAAATAACCAGCGTCGGCTGCGTCTTTGAATGTGGCCGCATACCGCTCTTTCGATGCCAGTACTTGAGACATCATCATCTTTGCCACGCGCTCATGAAAATCGCGTATGTTCTCACGCATACGCGGCGTGCGAACTGCAAGTAACGCAATCAAGTTCAATATCAGATTTTTATCTTCATCGCTAACAAATCGTTCAGCTTCACGTACTCGGCGTAATGCCGGTGCAACCAAGCTTTCGAACTTTGCATAACCAGACTCGACATGATCTGGCGCCACGCCATCCGCATCGATACGATTAAAATCGCGCGCTGAAGCAACATTGCGAGGACTGGCTACGAAGGCTGTGCCTCGAAATCCGTCCACCACGAAAAGCTGCGCGTTCTTGCTGTCGCTTTTTGCGAAACCCTTGAGGTAGCATTGCGGTACCCAGTGATGAATTCTTGCACTGCCCGATGCCATCATGTCTCCTCTCTTTACTTTTTATCGATCTTGTTCTTACTGTTGTAATTGAAGGCCATAGCGTCTCAGCATTCATCGCAACCACGATCGGACATCTTTAGTACACGACCCTGAACTTCGGGCTATCCTCGGCGCGCATCTGGCGTCGGTCGTACACGCGCGTGGTCGAAATGTTCGCGTGACCCAGCCACTGCTGGACCTTGGCGATGTCGGCATCGTGATCGAGCGCGTTAGTGGCGGCCGTGGCGTGCAGCGCGTGCCACCCGAACCCGTCGAGGTCGATATCGACCAGGATAGCGTACTTGGCCACCATCTTGTAGACGCCGTCCAGCGCGATCACGCGTTGCCGCGGGCATTGTTGCTGACCGGCCGGAATAGCGGGCTGGTCTTCTCGCCGGCACCGTGGCCAGCTGCATCAATGTAGGCAGCGATCGCGCCGGCGGCAGCCGGGTGCAGCGGAACGTAGCGGATTTTGTTCCCCTTACCGTGCACCTGGAGGTGCCGTACGCCGCGGCGGTCCTGCAGGTCGGCCAGGCGCAGCGCGCATAGCTCGGCACGACGGAGACCGCGTGATAGAGCAGCATAGCCAGCAGCGCGATCGCGCAGGCCGGCGAGCGTGGACGCGTCAGGCGCCTGCAGCGCACGTGCCTGGTGATCGCCGATCGCCGGCGTTTTACCCTCGTAGCTTTCGTTCTTCGCGCGTTTGACGCCATCGACCGGGTTGCCTTGGACGGCATTGGCTTTGCACAGCGATTTGTACAGTGACGACAGGGCGGCCAGCTTGCTGCGGATGGTTGCAGTGCGGAGCTGGCGGCGCTCCAGATCACGGCGCCACGCCAGGATGTGGGCGCGGCCGACCTGGCGGAAGGCATCCGGATTGACAATGCCAGCGAACGCCATGAATTCCTGGACGTCATTCTGGTAGGCGCGTCGTGTTTGCGGGTTGTCGATATTCGCGAACCAGGTCAGCGCCGGTGGCACCTCCGCCAGCTGGTGGAAGTTGGCCACTGTCAGGCCGCCGCCTGGGCGGCAAGATGTCGTAATCAGGTCAGTGCCCAACGTAATATCCCTATCGATATCGGTACGGCCGCGGCGATGAGCGGCCAGGTGAAGCGGTCGATCAGGAGAACTACCAAGCGTATCTCCCAGTGGTCTTGGCGGAAGTATTCCAACGGCTGCTTTTTCATGAGGCACGATGTGGGTTATTGACGCCCCTATCTTGCCGCCACGACTCGAGCGTGGTTGCAAGCGTTTTTCTAAATTTCCGGTCCTGCAGTTAGCAATCTATGGTCGTTGTTGATCGATAAATTTTTCTTTCAGATCCAGATAGGCCTGGCCGCGATCTTCCATCTCCTTTACTGCGGCAGTTAGCGCTGCATGGTCAAAGGTAGCTGCGTAGTCCGGATCGCGCTTCGCCATTTGGTGGCTCCACCCAGTGGAGATCTGCGATCTCGCTAGCCCCTCCTGATCGAGCTTGATCTGCTCGTGCTTCTTTTTAAGAAACCCGCCCAACTTGTCCTGCTGGGCCAGTGCCTTTTCGCGTGCCAGCTCCCAGGCCTTCAATGCCAGCTGCAGATCCTCTTTCGTCACTTGTCCCATGCTCACCCCCTGTTAGTTGGAACTCAAATATACTCTTGATAACATATTTTATCTATAGTTGATTTCCCATCCAGTACTCGACTGAAATGAACGCACACTACGAAATCACTACGGCAATTGGAGCTTCTCTACAACCAGCTCACTAACGTATTCCAGTAGCAACTGGGTAGTAAGTTGCTGCGTTGAAAGCTGATTTGTTTCTGCATAAGGCCAACGGTAAACAAACGACCGGACAGTGCTGCCCGCACCCGGTTACTTAGTTTTGTGGCTCTCGTGAGATGCAAGATCAAGTAGCCATACCGTCGCGATTTAATTCCAGGGCCAGATCTTAAAGACCCAATAAATTTCAATGATAAATTTTACGTCGAGCATGCTAACCCTTTTACTAACACTTCACTGCTAACCATTGTCTAGTAATTGTGTTATCAGATAGTGCATAATAATGGTTTAACCGCTCACTCGGATCTCCATGAATTCTGCACAGCGACTAGAACAGATTTTCCTCGCAATCCGCCATCGCGCACCTTCTGGCCAACCTAATCAAGTGCCGACTGGTATTGATGTCTGGCCTTCAGTATTCGACAGGACAGGGCTTAGCGGCCATGAGCTTGAGGACGCTGCGCAAGAATGTTCAATGGCTGTGCGTGAAGAGCTAGGACATTTAGCTCATCAGCTTGCTGATGCAAGTGTGCCAGAACCCCTGTACGCGCATCACATCGCAAACCTTCGCGACATAACGGCGTCACGTTTTTTCCCCGTAGAGTGGCGACAACTCGCTGGCAATGTAAAGGAAGAGAACCTGACGATGCTCCAATGGGCCGGCTTATACTTGGGCGGGACATTAAGTGAAGAAGTCGATAAAGAAGTTGCGCGCCTTACGAGCGAAGTGGACAAGTTACTAACGGAGATGCAGTCAACAAACCTTCCGCCGTCCCTTCGCTCTTTCCTATTACGGAACCTTAGATCAGTAAAGAACTCGCTCTGGCGATACAAAGCGAGTGGTCTGGGACCGTTGAGAGATACATTGCAAACCGTGCGAGGTACTGGAGATCAGCAGCGGCAAGAAATTCGGGACGCGGCAGAGAACCTGTCTGAGCCTGAACGCTCTATCTGGAAGCGCGCGGCTGATACATTTAACACAGCGGTGACGGTTTGCGACAAGGCAACAAAGCTCGATAAGGGGTACACGCTAGCTTCTGGGGCAGTAAAGGCCTTGCTTGACATGTGGCCCTGAGTTTGACGTTCAAAGAAAGGCTAAGACGTACGTTAGCACTGCAAGGTAAGGTACGCCTTCATGCATTAGCATCAAACGAAGTTTTCGAGGACTATCTTTCTTTTACCGGCTGTTTTGTTCTCAGTGATTTTCCTAAATCGACGGATTGTACACTGGTGCGCTGCTCAGCGCTCGCTTTAACTTTGGGTGGTGAAGTGAAGATCTTCGGGCCAGCAACTTCTTCGCCAACTGCGATTTTTTGGATTACATGTCGGCGGGCCATACCGACAAATTCGTCGCGCGCTGATTCTGGAAGGTTTTGACTCGCAAAAGATTTTGCAGCTTCAATCAAACCATATGCTCCAGCAAGATCAGGGTACTTTTTGACCACAAACGTCGCTTTGTCGTTCGCAAACGATTTTGCTTTCTCTGCTAGCTCGGAACTAACTGAATCCCCCTGGTTCGTCAGGTCATCCGCTCCTGTGACCGCCGCTTTTCTAAATTCTGCCAGATCAGTCGGTGCCGTATGTTGATGAGCGAACAAATATTGAGTGCTTTTTTCTTTGACTGCGCCATTCTCGACGGTATTTTTCGCAGGTCTGTTTGCGAGTTCAGTTAAATCGAGCTTCGTGGGTTGATAGCCTACGACCTTCAGACCGTTTTGCGCTGCTTCCATCCAAGTGCTGCGACGGAACTCTTCAGTACCTTTGACACTAATGATATCCCAGCCGCGAGCTTTCGCTATCTCGACCAGCGAACGAACGACTTCCGGATGGACTCCGCGCGTTGCCAGCTTATTGCCATGATCAACGAAGGCTAGGCTTTTGTCAGGAAAATAGTATTGTTGTTCCACCTTGAGAAAACGGCGTACAACAGCATCAGGTACAGCGTTGAATTTGCCATCCACTTGTGCATGCACCGCTAGCGGCACAGCGGCGTCAGCTTCGGGCCTGGAGTGTGCCTGCTTTGATGCAAGCTGGTCTTTGCCGCCCTTAAAAATCCAACTAGTTAGAGACCGCATGAAATGCTGGCCCCGCTTTGAACTGGATGATGGATTGGATTCGTCGTTGGCTTTCCACAAGTGGATCGACTCAACGATTGCTTTTTGCCGCGGTGCGTCATCCACGGGGAATGCGTGCAAAGGTGCAGTCTCAATCTCGATACTGTTCTCGAGGTTGTTCGGCACATCCTTTTCGCCAGCGCGTGGCGCATCTGTTTTTACGATGCCTGGCACTACCTCGGCGGGTGGCGGTGCGAAATCAGGCGTAATGGTATTGATGTTCACACTGCGAAGTTGGACTGCCACTGGCGCATACATCCCAACGGTTTCGCGTCTGGGTGCATAGGACGCAACCGGTAGACGTGCAGTCTCTTGCGTGAGCGATGCCTCCGTTTTTGTCAGATCTGTAGTGACTGGCACCGCCGACTTCTTCCTTGCCATTTGCGCCAGTGCGTCAACGAACTTTTCGAACGCAGGGCTCACAAGGCGAGCACTGGCTCTTAGTAACGTGTTCGTCAACTGGCTGTTCTGTTCTAGCGCGTGCATCTGCTTGAAATGGTACTGCACGAATGCTTGGCTCTCGGTCGATAGTTTGAACAGGTCAGCCACTTTCGCGTCTTGGTCCGCAAGAAAGCTGATCGCCTCCGGTGTAAGGGCAGGAATCTCCTGCTGCAAGCTAGGCTGACTGACATCGATTATAGGCATTTGGACTGATTTTGCTCGCGACTTACGTTTCGGCTTTGATGTTTCCGCTTCAATCTCGAGCACGACGTCAGTCGATTTTTTTGCAGAAGCACGTTTAGCGCTTGCCGGCCTGACATCTTTCTCTGGTACCGGAGTAGCCGTGCTCGGTATGAACGCTTCGGGAGACGACGTTTTGGCTGAACGAGATTTACGCGTCGATTTGGAAGGGGCATCACGGGGTGGCAACGGCTCACCCCAGTCCAGGGGCGGGACATCGCGAAGCGCTTGGAGCGCCGGGTTCAGGGGAGCCTTGACAGGAAGGGCAGCTAGGCCTGGCTTGTCTCCGGCAGCTTGGTTGCCAGCCGACTGATTGCCAGCGACGCCGGGCAACGGGAGAGTTTGCTTGTCTTCATTCGGGGTACTCATGACTTCTCCTTTAGGTCTCAACTGCAGTCAGAAACGCATCCAGAGTCTTTTGCAGATCTTCGCTCGTCAGGCTTTCTCCTTTCGGTAGAGAGATACTGTCGAAGTTGGCGGCGTAATCGGTCAACTTCAGCTTGCTGAGCTTGGGCACATCGGCAGGCGTAATGGCGCGAGCGGAGCGGGTGTTGCCGGCGGTCGGCTGCTTTTTTTCCACCAACGGTGGAGGCGGCGGCATATTGACCTCGATGGGCTCGACGATAGGCACGGATAGGTTGGCGCGCTGAGCAAACACACGCGTTTTCCAGTACCAGATCTTTCGGCAAAAGATCGGAGGGATGTGTTCGACAAACACAATCTGATTATTCACACCGATCATCTTGACTTCCTGCGGGTTGAGCAGCGCGCGTGCCGCCTGCGAGGTTGTGACACTGCCGGCCCGCATGCTTTTCGCCTGTCGCGAGCGCGACATATTTTCGGTAGTGAATGTGCCCAACTCGCGCGAGATGTCTATGGCGTAGTCGCTCTCGTTGGGTGCATAGACGATGCGCGCGCCGCAGCACGCGATGATGTTCTTCGTATGGTCCGGGCCATAGATGGCGCGGATCTGCGGCACGGAGTGCGCAATCAGCAGGGGACGGATGCCGTAGCCGCCCATCAGCTGGATGCTGTTCTCGATGATGTTCATGCGTCCCATCGCCGCCCATTCGTCCATGATCGGCAGCAGCTCGTGCACAATGGTCGGATCATCCTCCGGCATCTTGTCCATGTTTGCATCAAGCAGCTGCGTGAAGAACAGGTTCATCAGCAGCGACAGGCGCCCCAGGTCGCCGGGCTGGACGCCGAGGTAGATTGACATCCGTTTGCGACGCAGCTGCCGCAGATCGAACGAGTCCGCGCTGGTCGCGGCATCAACCAGCGGATTAGTCCACAGCTGCAGCTTGGCAGTGAAGGTTTTGCGGACCGACGACTGGGTTTGCGGACTCAGGTTGATGAAGTCGTACAGCATCCGTTTGCAGGTCGCTGACAGCGGTTTGTCGGAATCGTCGCGCTCCGCGATGATACCTTTCCAGTGATCGCTGACCGAGTCGTCTGCGCCGTGCATGACCTGGCGGACCATTTCACCCATCGTGCGCGGGAGCGATGGCGTTTCGATCACATACAGTCCGATGCCCAGGAAGAGATCACGGCAGGACGCCGGCCAGAACGGATCGCCGGTCGCCGGGTCGGGCGATAGCTGGTTGGCCAGCTTCTGGAGCGCATCCACGCACAATGCCGGCCCATTGGGTACGTAATAAGGCGAGATCGGATTCCACTGCGCGGTCATGCCGTTGCGGGACAGCGGATCGAACAGGTGGACGTCGGACACCTTCGCCCTGAACCCCGCCGTGATCCGGTAGCACTCCTTGCGCACGTCGTTCACCACCAGACTGCCGTGCCATGACAGCGCATTCGGTTGCACGAGGCCTGCACCCTTGCCGGAACGTGGCGGCGCGATGACGATCGCGCACAGCTGCCGGCCCAACATCAGGAAGCGCCGCCCCCAACGGCCGATGACGATGCCGCGCTCTCCGAGCAGGCCGGCCCGCACCACCTCGCGCAGCGTGGCGAAGCGCGCGTCGCCGTGCAGCGAACGGCTGACCGGGCGTGCGAGGTAGACGATGCCCGCGATCGATGGTACGGCGCCCGCGGCCAAGCAGCCGAGCAGCCAGTTGCGCGTATACGGCTCCTTCCCGTATGCCAGCCAATAGCGGATTACCGTTAGCGGCGTCGCGGCGGTCGGCGGGAACAATGGGTTGGAAAGCCTGATGAGGAACAGGTAGCTGGCCAGGTACAGCGTCACCAGCAGGCCCGCCAGCACCAGGCCCGAAAATGCCATCGTTTTGTAGCGGACGCTGTCGATCGGTGTGATCAGCATGATGGCCTCCTAGCCGAGCTGGCGCGCGGCGAACGCCGGGTCGTAGTAGATTTCGCTGGCGACGCGGCGACCGTCGGGAAGCCGCTCCATCTGAACAACGATGTCCACCAGGGCATACAGGTTATCGGTGATGTCTGCCAGGTCTAGGCCGGCGCCTTCCGCGCTGCCCTTGATCAGCAGGCCTAGGCGTCGGAATGCAAGCTTGGCGCGGCTGGCGTGGACGGTCGTGATCGTCCCTGGGTGCCCCGAGTTGAGCACGTTCTGGATGAAGAAGAACGTTTCGCCGCCTCGCAGTTCGGCCAGAAGCACGCGATCCGGGCGCATCCGCAGGCAGGCTTCGAGAAGGTCGCGCGCCTGGAGCTTCGAAACGCCGTTTTCGCCCTTGGGATAAAACAGGTTGATCTGGTTGGGATGGGGCAGACGCATCTCCGGCACGTCTTCGACCGTGATGATCCGTTCGTCCAATGGGATCATCGCGGCCAGGGCGTTGCCCAGCGTGGTCTTGCCGGAACCAGTGGCTCCCGACGAGACGATGTTCTCGCGGCCTTCGACCGCCGCCTTGAAGAAGGCGGGCCAGTCGCGATCGCGAAACATCATCAGCAGGGCGCGTTCGTTTTCAGGAAGCGTTCTCTCTATCCGCGTTCTGTCCTCCGCACTCAACAGCAACGATTGTTCGCATCGGGTCTGATCGAAGGCGCCGCCACCGATGATGTCGTTCAGCGGCAGCACCTGCATGTTAGGGCGGCGTATCGTCAGCGAGATGCGTCCCGCTTCAACCGCCGGCGGGACCACGACCTGTACCCGCAAGCCGCCCGGCATCTGGGCGCCGAGCAATGGCCAGTTCTCGGTCAGGTTCTGGTTCGCCCGGTTCCGCAGCAGCATGGTCAGGCCCTCGCACCAGGCGTACGAAAGTGCCGGCTGCTGTACGGCCTCCCAACCGTGGCGGCGTTCCAGCAGGACTTCTCCCGGACGGTTGATGACGATCTCGGTGATTGAATCGTTCTTCAGGAGGTCGGCGATCGGCTGCAGGTGCAGGTCCAGTGTGGACATACTAATTTCGTTCATGGCTGTTTGCTCCTTTCCAGTTGATAGACGTCCCGGAAGTCGATGTCGCCCGCCAGGTAGATCAGCACGCGCGCGCCTTGCGGGGCCGTGATGATCGGGCGGATATCCATCGTGTTCTTCAGCACTTCGCCCATGACGGCCTGCGGACCGTTGAGGATGTTCGGAAAGGCGATCGTCGTGTTGTTGTCGCCGCCTTGGCGTACCGCAGTGAGGTAGGGGCCGATATCGCTGATCAGGCTGAGGGCGATCGCGGCGCCGAAGCGGTCCCAGAAATGGTTGTCCACCTGGCCGGGCAGGCCGGGGCGTCCCAGCGCATCCGTCGCGCCGGATTCGAGCGGCACCAGAACATGTTGGGGCGTCTCGCAACGCTGCCAGATGATGCCGACGCGGCGCTGCCCATTGGTTACGCCACCGCCTTGCTGGCCGACGCAGAGCGTGCCACGATCCATCAGCGAGACCTTGTTGTCGGCGCCCGTTGCGTCTTCGCCGGTGAGGCAGGTCACCATGCCTGTCAATGTGGTGTCGATCGCCGGAACCAGGGTGCAGGAGATGACTTTGCCACGCGTCATGATCAAGGTCGGGTCCGGCACCATGTAGGCATGTGTGGCCGAAAAACGCGCGGGCTGCACGGCTTTTGTGCCGCGCGTCTCTGTCTCGGCTTGGACACCGCTCGTGTCGGCAGTGTAGTTCGCGCCCGGCGATTTCGTAGAGCCGTCGGTAGTGCCAGTGCCATCTTGCAGGTTGAAGCGGAGCGAACTTTTTAGGCGACGGTCCCGTACGAGCTCGGCCAGGCTTTTGGCCTGGGGCTGGCCATTACCGGCGACGACGTTGGCCGCGTGTGTCGCAGGCATAGCTTGTAGCGGAGGCGGCTTGTCGGCTGCGATGCCGGGCGAAGCGGGGGGCAGATCCGGCTCCGGCATTGCGAACGGCGGCAGGGAAGTGGTTGCCACCGTGCGCGTGACGTCCTTGACCGGTGCCTTCTTGCTCTCGTATTCCTTGTACATGCCGGCGTAATACTTGTACAGCAACACGCCGGTCAGCACGCACAGGCCGAGCAGCACAGCCCAATTGGTCAGCTTGTTCTGCAACGTGACGCCCTTGTTGACCGAGGTCAGCGCGCGTTCGCCTTCGATGCTGCCCTCGTCTTCCTGATCGGGTTCCTGCTGCTTGAGTTTGAACAGGTTCATTTCGATGTCCCCTTCAAAGTGCGCTTGACGTAAGGGGAGGCGGTGTTGGTCGCCGCCCGTGCAGCACGCGCGTCGAAGCCTTCGTTGAAGATGCAGGCCACTTGTCTGCCGATCCGCAGGACGAGCTTGCGGCGCACGCCGGGTATCTGCACCACGTCGTCCTGCGTGATCGGACTTTCGATCTGCTCCACCGATTCGTCGTCTCCCCGGGCCACATAGATGGCGGGAACACTTGCACGCGCACGGAAACGCAGGAAGGTGGTCTTGCCGTCGTCCCATGCCTCGAGCGGCGCGAGTTCGCTCGATCCCTGCACGGTGTAGCGGCGGTTTCCCGCTGGCGATCCGGCGTCGAGCAGGGCGCGTACCTGGTCGGACTCGGTCGCGGCCACGGCGGCTTTGCGCTCGTCGTCCGGGTAACGGAAGCGCACGGTCAGGTAGTTCGGCTTTCCCTTGGGCGCCAGCTTGACCTCGAAATTGTAGGTGCGGCGGTTGGTGATGACCTGGATGTTCGTTTCCGGCAGCACGGCCGCAGGCTTGAGGAATATGCCGTTTCTCGCCTTGGTGCTCGCCGCGCCCCAGGCGTCAACGTCGCCGCCGACCATGTCGACCAGCTGCTCGTCCGGCTGGAACTGGATCAGCAGCGACGCGCCCACCTTGCTGTAGATGAGGACGACGTTGTTCGGATCGTAGGTCACGTACCGGATCCGCGGGTCTCCCTTGGACGGCTCGGGTTCCTGCGCCGCGTGCGCCGTGGACAGCATCGCTAGCGCCGCCAGGCAAGACAGGATGCGCTTGTTCATGGCGACACCTGCTGTACGGTCGTCGGCGATACCAGTGCCATGGGCGATGCCGCTTGCCGCGCCGCTTCGCGCACCGGCCGGGCGGGCGCCGGCTTTGCCATGTTGATGTCGCGGTCGACGGTATAGTCGGTGATCTCCATGCCGAGATCGTTGATACGCCGGTCGCGCTCGCTGGCCGGCTGATTCACCCAGTGAAACGACATGGTGGCGATCCAGTTGGTCGCCAGTCCGTCCTCCACGTCGTTCACCAATTCTGTTCTCGTGAACCCGGCACGGGCGCCAATCGCCGTGCCGAGGCCGTTGCGCAGGATCGTAATGGCGCCGACCGCGATCCGCACCCGGCGTTCCTTCTTGTATTTCCTCGGCGGCGAATCGGGATTGGTCGGCTCCCAGGACTTGACCCACTGCGTCTGGAGCTGCGGGCTCATGAAAGCGGCGGCGGTGTAGTAGTGGATGTCCGCCTGCTCGTAGCTGTAGCCTTCGTGCGCGGCCACGAAGGTATCGACGTTGCGCCGTATCGTCGATTCTTCCGGGTTCATCTGGAAATCGATCAGCGACGTCAGCCGTTGCGCGGAGCCGTCGGTCTTGTTCACGACCAGCACTTCCGGCGGCGGAGCAGGGCGCATCGAGGTTGCGATGGCGCCACCCGCCACGATGACGGCCACGAAGCCGATGGCGCCGAACGTGCCTGCCATGCGCCAGGCGAGGCGGCGCGAGCGCTCGCTCTCGCTCGCACGGCGATCGGCGTCGTCCGCGGCCAGGTCCAGCAGTTGCTGGATGTTCGGATGGGATTCGATCAGCATGCGTGCGGCGGCCAGTTCCCTGGCCAGCTTGTCCGCATCGGGTAGCTTGTTCATTGCATCCTCCTTACGCGGCGGTGCCGCAGCTGGGGTAGTGGAGTTCGGCGCGTACGGGTTCGTTGACGGGGCGCCGGTCCTTGCCGTCACAGGTGGGAAGCTTGCTCGCACATCCGGCCAGGAGGCCGGCCATGGCCAGCAGGGGCAGTAGCTTGCGCATGATGTTCCTCACGGTTTGTAAGTCAGCGATTTCGCTTTGGTTTTCGTCGGACGAATGGAGTTGCGGCCGCGGTTCTTGTAGGCGCTCCACGTTCCGCGAATCACCTTCTTCCCGGCCCATTCAACGGGCCGCGTGCCGTACTTGCCGATCTGCCTGGCCGCCTTCAAGCCGCTACGCGACAAAAGATTGCCTGCCAACCGGCCCATGCCGAACGAGGACAGCGACACGCCACCCGCCAGGCCGGCCGCAACGCTCAGCACCGAAGCGAGGGCCAGAAGACAGACGAAGCCCATGGCAAGGAACGGAAACACTTCGGCGACTTCCGCGCTCGAGGTCAACGCCGCCGGCCCACTGGCGGCGCGTGCGAACAGCTTCATGATCAAGAGGTTGACAATGACGACCAGCACCGGTACCAGGAAGTAATTCGCCAGCTGGCGCAGCCAGGAGTTGAAGAAGCCGGCGGTTGCCTCGAACAACAGGCCGATGAAGAACACCGGGCCGATGGCGACAACAGCGGTCAGCATTACCTTCGACAGGGCCATCAGAAAAAAGGCGTAGGCCGTGACGATGATGGTCACGATGATGACGGCAGCGGCGATGATGTACATGCCGAAGTCGCCGTCGAGGACCCCGGCTTTCGACCAGTAGCGTGCAGTCAGCGTCAGCCCGTCGTTCAGCACGGCATCGAGACCGCTGATCACACCGTTGCTGCCGGAAGTCTGCGCCAGGCCGGCGACGAATTCATCCGGTCCGCGCAGGAAGGTGTTGGTGATCAGCGTGTTGTAGTTCGCCATGTTGAAGCCGATGCCGAGCACGGCGGCGAGCTTCAGGACGCGGCCGATGAACTCGTTGCCCGGCTCCCTGATCAGGCCTCGCATGCTGGCGAACCCCCACAGTGCCACGTACAGGGCCAGCATCGCCGTCAGCAGCGGCCCGACGATCCGGGCAACCGCGGCGACGTTGTCACCGACAAAGGATTCGCATACGGCGTTGATGTAGTTCAGGCTGTCGCTATACAGGGTCGGTGCGGCCATGATCTCGCTCCCTTATTTCGACAAGTCGATGCGCAGGTCCGCAGCAGTGCCCATCGAGGCGATGTGATCGGCGCGGCGCACGTTGACGCAGTTCGGTGTCATGCCTATCCGGCCAGGATCGTTGTGGCAGAGCGCACTGACCCGCTGGCGCAGGTCCGGTTGCTTGAGGTATTCATCCACGGTGAGGACGCGCTCGCCCAGCTCCGGGATAGCCTGGCTGGCTTCGCGGGTGCAGCCGGCCAGGGATGCGGCTGCGAGGAGAAAAAGGATCGGTTTCATGGATGGTCTCCGTTAGATAAAGGCGCTCGTTCGTAGTGTCGATGCTCAGGGCAACGACGTATCGATACGGGGAATGGTGGTGCCGACCGCACTGGCCCGCATCTGGCTGATCATCAGACGCTGCGCCCGGTCCTGGGCCGTGGCGCCGCTGGCCGCGGCTTCGAGCTGGTTCTGGTCCTTGACGAGTTCCGCGTGCTCGATGGCGATGCGGTTGGCCAGGTCATAGGCGGCCTTTGGCTCGACGGTCTGTGCCAGGGTGGCGGTCAGGAGGTTCAGGCGCGACTGGCGCAGGGCGGCGTCGTTGAATGCGGCCTGCGTCATTGCCTGGTTGGCTGCCGAAACGTTCTGGGCCTGCGCCAGGAAACGTTGCAGTTCGGGTGACAGGCGCGATGCCTGGTCGGGCAGCAGCACCGCCTGCGACTGGCGGATCTGCTGCGCAAGCGCGGACAGATTGCTCATCGACTGCGCCCAGTTTGCCGGCAATGCCGATGCGCTTGCGGGCAGCAGTTGCGACATGCCGCGATCGCCGGTCATGGCCTTAATCTGGAAATTCATCGCATCGATCTGGGTGCGCATCTGCTGGTACTGGTCGGTCCATGACTTGACCTGCTTGACGGCTTCGCCGAGCACGGCCGGATCGATCACCGTCATCTGCGCGGACGCATGAAACGACACGCCGGCCAGGACAACGGCGCTGCAGAGGTTCTGGAGTTTCATGCCGATTTCCTTTCTTCGTTGAAGTGAGGCACCCACGCTGCCGGGTCCTCGCCGTATTGCGCGATGAGCCGGTCCATGAGCATCAGATTGGACGTGCGGGCCGACAGCGTGGCAAGGTCTTCGTCCATGCCTGCCAGCGGCAACTTGAGCACGACCGAGTGACGGCCCTGTTTCAGGAGGAACATGCCGGAGCCTTCGGGTAGGTCGGTCTTCACGAGGCTGTATTCACGGTGCGACAGGCCAAGCCCTTCCACGTGTTCGGTCTGGTCCGCGCCTGGATTCGGAAACAGGATCAGCGTCGCGATCTGCTCGATCAGGGTGCGGGCCATCGAATGCCGCAGGGCGTCGCTGGGCGACTGCGAATCCAGCACGACGAGCCCGTTCTTCTTGCGCAGTGTTTTCAACAAGTCCTTGATGAAGGCGGCAAAATGCTTGTCGCCCATCGATTTCCACAGCTCGGAAAAGAACACGGCCAGGCGCCGGCCGTCGATCAGGTGACTGGTCAGGTGGAACAGGTGCAGCGTGATCGGCGTGCGCAGCTCGGCGTCGTCGAGGAAGGCCGTGGTATCGAACGCGGTGGTGCGCACCGTGCCGAGTTCCTGCGCGATCGTGGCCGAGGGATTGTCGAATACCCAGGCCAGCGATCCGTCGCTCCGTCCTTCCTCGCGGGCATGGCACCACCGGGCAAGGCGGTCGTACAGGTCACCTTTCGGCAGAAAGTCCAGTACACGGCCCAGGCGGCGCGCGGGCAGCGGCATGTCCATCACCTGGGCGATGGCCTTGTCGACGTCCTTTTCTTCCTGCACCGTCAGCGGCTTGGTGTCGACTTCCATGCCGGCTTCGGTCACGACGGTGCGGCTCATCAGCTTGCGCACCAGCAGCTGCAGGTGGCGTACGTTGGCCGGGTCGCTTGCATCGAGCGCGAAGGGCGCGAGTCCGGTCGGCTCGTTCAGGCGCAACGGGTATACCTTGCCGCCCAGCCGGCGCACCACGATCTCGGTGTCACGGTCCTTGGAAAACAGTACCGACGTCACGCCGAACTTCTGCATCATCGACAGCAGGAAGCACACCGTGGCCGTCTTGCCCGATCCGTTCGGGCCAAACAGGATGGCGTGGCCGACATCCTTCTTGCCGCCGCCATTGACGGCTTGCGGATCCGATGCGTGCAGGTTGAAGTAGTGCGGTGTGCCGGCGGCCGTCATCAGCATGGTGACGGCGTCGCCCCAGTGGTTGCCGGTGCGCCGTCCGGTCGGGAAGTTGTGCAAAGGGTGGAACCCGCAGAGGTTGCGGCTGTTGATCGGCGACAGGCGAGGACGCATCGCGAAGTTGGCCGGCAGCTGCGCCCAGTAGGCGGCTTCCAGAGCCAGGTCCTCGCGCGCCGGTTTGATGCCCGTATCGATCAGGATCCGGCGTACGTCGGCCACGTCGTGGAGCAGCGTGTCCACCGTCCGCGCTTTCACCAGCACGTTGTAATGATGGCTTCCCATCACGGCCCGGCGCGAAGCCAGGTCGTCGGCGATCTCGGGAATCTCCTCGATCTGGGAAGTCGCGGCGTCGCCGGCGTTCTGCATGCGGTTCGCCTTGGTCCGCATCTTGCGCAGTGCCGTATCCTTCGCCTGGAATTCGAAAGACTGCGTGATGACCATCTCGAAGGGTTGCGTGAGCAGCTCGTCAAGGAACAAGGGGTTGGTTTCGGGAGGATATGCTTGGATGCCCAGCATGGCCCCGAAGTGACTTGCATCGGCGCCCCGGACTTCGACCGTTTCGTTGCCGAAAATCGGCCGCACCCCGCCGATCAAATGCTTGAGCGGCACCGGCGCATAGGGCACGCGGTCCCAGGTGCCAGTGATCAGGAAGTTGAAGAACTCGGCGGGTTGCGAAAACAGTACGCCTTGGCGTTCGTACAATTGCAGTCGCTCGGGCTCGTAGAATGCCAGCGAGGCTGCCAGGTCGGTGATGATCTGTTCGAGTTCCGCCACCAGTTCCTCGCGTGCTTTCCTGACTTCCTGCGGCGTGCGGGGCGAGAATACCGCGGCGAGCAAACCTTCGGCCTTATTGCGGAAAGGGCGTAGGACGATCGTGATGTAGAGCTCGTTGACCATCAGCTGCTCGCTGCTGATCTTGGCTCTGTAGCGCTCGTTCAGTTCCCCCGCATACCCCGGCGGGAAGTCCCCGTCCGGGTACTGGCTTTCCTCGCGGCGGACGATATGCTGCCAGACCGATACGCGTGGATCGGCCAGGCCCATGACGATGCGGTTGAGGCGCAGATGCCGGTTGTTAATATCGCTGTCGTCCGCGCATTCGAACGATGAGCCGGCGAGCCGCAGCACGCACAGGCATTCGCCCGAGGTGGTGTCGACGATGCTGGGCGTAAGATGCCCTTGGTACGGTATGTGCCGCGCCGCCGGCGTCTCTCGCCGGGCAGCTTGTTGCCGTGCTATCGAGGTGTTCATGTCCTTTTCTCCCGTTGCAGGCGGCGCCGGATGCGCCACCGTTTGAATGGGCCGAAGCGCTCCCTGAAAGTCAGTGGGCTGTACGAGGACGCGGACCAGTAACCGCGTGATCCGATGAGTGTGCCGAGCTTGGTGCGCGCCCACAGGATCAGCAGTTCAAACGACCGCGGATCGTTCAGCGTGATCAGGTAGCAGATGGCATGGACCGGAATGCACATCAGGAGCCAGAGCAGGTTTTCGGTCAGGGACAAGGCCTCGACCGAAACGAGCAGGTTAATCACGCAAGCCTCGTACGGAACGCCGAGGATGGTCGAGGGCCGGGTCAGTGCGACCGCGAGCGGATCGACGTCGATGCCATCCTCGCGCTCCATGTCACGCTCCCAGCCAGCCACGGAACATCGAGACCACCTGGTCGCGGCCGAAGAACAGCGCGGTGCCGATCAGGCCTCCGACGAACCATCCCCAGTTGACACGTCCCGTCAGACACAGGACGCCGACGACGGCCACGGCAAGAGGGACGATCGGAGTAAGGAGCTGGACGACCCAGTTGGTGGCTTGGGAACCGGCTCCGGTGAACTGTGCGAAGGCAGGCGATGCCTGCAAGGCGAGCAAACCTGCGTACAGGACGAACGTGAGCGCACGTTGGGCAGTGTTACTCATGGCTTTCCCTCCTAGGGCTGGTTGAAAAATCGGTGGTGTCCGAGGTACGGTTGTACGGATCCCAGAAACGCGGGGCTCTTGTGGCAGTGGTGCTGGCGGCGGCGGGACGCATCGCCCTGACCACGACCCGTTGCGGCCCGCGCACGATCGCCCGGCCTGCGACGTCATCGAGCTCGCGCTGCAAAGCTTTGATATTTTCCGTATGCCGGTGTACGGTAGCTTCGCGTTCTGGGAAAGTCGCGACCAACGCCTGGGACTTGGTCAATGCGTCCCGTTCCGCGGCGAGTTCCGTTTCTAGAATCAGCCTGCGGTCGATGTCGCGCTGTCTTTGCTCCGCTTCGGATATCACCGGATACGGTGACTGCGCTTGCACATGGACCGTGGCGCCAGATAGCAAGAAGATGAAAACAAGGCGGTATCGCATGGCTATCCTCGATGGGTTATGCGTCCTACATTAGCCTTGCCCTCCTGCCGCTGATTTAATCTAGCTCAGAGTTTGCCATTGACTTAACGCGTAATTTCTAAGTCAGCGGAGCGGCGCATCGCCGCGAAGCAAGGGGAGATCGAAATGCCAGAAAGGAAGCGGCTAACACCCAGCGAATTCGATTTCATTCGGCCGCACCTGGAGCGGCAAAAGGAAGCCAACATCGAACACATACGCCGCGTCCTGGTGGACGGCGTCAAGCAGCGCGACGTCGCCGACCAGCTTCACATGACGGTGCAGGGCGTCAGTGCGATGGTGGCGCGGGCCTGGAAGACGCATGTGGAGTGCGGCGAGCGGCCGGCCGGTTGGCGGGTGGTGCATGTGGCCTTGCCGGAAGACGTGGCCGATCTGGTCGAAGAAATGGCTTTTATCGCGCGCAGGAGGATGAGGAAATGAAGAAGTTCATTCCGGTCAACCAGAACGGCGGCGTGGGAAAGACGACCACCAGCTATAACTTCACGCATCATCTCGCCGAAAGAGGATTCCGTTCCGCCCTCGTCGACGGCGACGAGCAGGGCAACGCCAGCAACGCCATGGCGCCCTATGCGGTCGCATCATTTACGGCGGCCGATCTGTTCTCGGACAAGCCGCTACCCTTACCGCCGGCGTTCGGCAGGCTTGCGCTGATCCCGACCGACAAGGTCCGCATGCGGGAAATCGAGCAGTGCGACCTGGAGGACGAGGTACTGGTAACGAACTTGCGTGACCGTCTTGCCGAACTGGCGCCGCATTTCGACTACATGACCTTCGACACGCCGGGTTCCAACAGCAGGATCGCCAATGCTTTCCTGGCCGTTAGCGATTTCGCCATCATTCCTTGCAAGATCGATCCGTTCAGCGTTTCGGTATCAGCTGAAGTACTCATGCGTGTCATGTTCATTCAGCAGCACTTCAATCCTGGCCTGGTCAACTTCGGCATCCTGGCGAACGAGTTCGATCCGCGCCAGCCGGCGCAGGTTCAGGACTTCAAGCAGTTGCTGGCGTCGCACCATCAGTACATGTTTCCGAAGCCGATCACCGATCGCCAGGCCTATCGCGAGGCGGCCGGCGCGCAGGTTCCCGTGTGGCGCCTGAAAGAAGGCGGCACTGGCGATAATCGCAATCGCATTAAGACGGCAGCTCGCGATGCGGGCAAGGAGATCCGCGCGGTATTCGATGTCCTTATCGGAAAGATGGAAGGTACGGAGGTAAGGGCATGACTACGCGCATGAATCTGATTGGGCTTTCAGACGTGGCGAACGCCAAACTGGCGGCGAAGGGCAAGCCGCTGTCGCTTTCGTTGGATGACATCGTTCCGGACTTGAACAATCCGCGCAATGTCGACGATGACGGTACACCTGCCGCGATCGCCGCCCAGGACGAACTCGATGCCGACGTCGCGGCGCGCGGCGTGAAGACGCCGATTTCGGTTCGCCCGCATCCAACGCTTTCCGGCAAATACGTCATCAATTACGGACACCGGCGGTATAAATCGGCGCGGCGCAACAGGTTTGCGACCATCCCGGCCTTTGTCGATGAGCAGTTCGATACCTATGACCAGGTCAACGAGAACGAGCTGCGGGTTGGCTTGACTACGCGGGCGCGTGCCCTGTTCATCAAGAGCAGGTTGGATGCCGGCGAATCGAAGGTCGAGATCACCGAGCGGCTTCGCAAGAAGAACCAGGCTTTTGTTACCGAGCACCTGGCCATCATCGATGCGCCAGAGTGCGTGAATCAGGCGTACGCGGCAGGGGTCACATCGGCACGGACGCTATACGACCTGCGCCAGGCCTGGGAGGAGTTTCCTTTACAAATCGAGGACTGGTGCCGTGGGGGGCCGCACATTACCAGGGAGACGATCAAACAGGCGCTGGCAGTACTTCGTCATGACGAAGCGGACGCGAGCAGGGCTGTTTCCTCGTCGGTGGAAGCATCGGTCCAGCATCGGGAGGACAGCGCACCTTCAGGTTCTGCTTCTCTATCTGCGGCTGTATCGAGCCTGGACGGTGATAACACGGGAAGGTCGGCTCACGATGGCAGTGCTTCGGTGCTGGCGGATGTCTCGACCTTGAGTGAGGTGCCGCAACCTGCGGCTGGAGCGAAACTTCGTCATGACGAAGGAGGCTCAAGCGTGGAGTGCCGGGGAGGCAATGCCGCTTCGTCGACAGCGGCTTCCGGTATTGGTCAGATCAGCGTGCAATACAAGGGACGGCAGGCGTGGATTTTGGCGGGTGCCACTGTGCCCATTGTTTTTGAAACTGATGACGCTCCGATCATGGTCTCTATGGCGGAGCTTGTACTTGATCGGTGATGCGGCGGACTCTTGTGGCGATGCATATGTGGCTGCTGATTTAGTGTTGAGGAGCGAGCGATGAGCCGGTTGTTGAAGAGGGTTGCTGTCGTGCTTGGCGGGTCCGTGATTCGGGCGGTTCGCTTTAGCTTCTATGTTGTCCTGGTATTGATTGGGCGGGTGTTGGTGCCGATCGTGAGCTTGGCTGTGGTGGGTGGGCTGGTGCTTTTTGGGTTTTCGCTGCTGTTCTTGCGGGAGCAGGTTTGGCTTTTGGTGTTGGGGGCGGGGATGGCAGCTGGTGGTGTTGTACTGCAGGTGTTTTACGATGTGGCGCTGCGGCTTGTGGCGCCGAATGATGTTGTGATTGTTCGGGAGCTGTGATGTGGACGCCCGCAGTCCCGAAGGGACGAGGACCAATGCTTGATGTCGAAGACATTAAGCATTTAAGACGTCAGTCTATCCTGCCTAACCTAAATCAAAACCGAGAGCAGGACGAAGCCGTTTAATGTGCGTGGGGTAGGGCTGAACGACGTCGATTCGCAACCGCTTTTCTTGGTGTCGGAGGGGTTATGCCAACTATCGGTGCAGCTGTCAGTGTGGAGGTGAAGGACAGGTTTGATGTGGCTGCGAGCGAGCGTCGGACAACGGCGTCGCGCTTGGCTGCGGGGTTGATCGGGGAGTTTCTGCGGCGCCAGGCGGTGAATCCATCGGATGCGGTTGGCATTGGGCTAGAGCACGTTGGTGTCGACTCGCAGCTGGTCGGCAGCAGGACGGAGCAGGTATTCGTTCGGTTGGATCCATACCACTTCGATGTACTCGGTCGCTTGGCTGCGGAAAGGAATTGGTATCGTGGGACATATCTCGCCAATTTGTTCCAGGCGCACGCCGGTCGTCGGCCGGTGCTGTGCGAACCGGAGATCAATGCGGTACGGCAGGTGGCGCGCCAATTGGCGGATATGGGGCGCAACATCAACCAGATCGCGAAAAAGCTGAATGCGTCGGGCGAGCGCAGGGACTTCGCGTTGGCGGCGGATTTCGACGTGATCCGGATGCTGATCGACCTGGAGACGACGACGGTGAAGGATCTCATCAAGGCCAACATGCGTGGCTGGGGAGTCGACGATGGCCAGGAATGAAGAACTCGGCGCAAACCAGCATGGCCGCCGTTCGGGAATTCGACGTCTCGTGTATCGGTCGCCGCGTGACGACCGGCGAGGAAATGCCCAAGGTAGCGACGGACACGCAGGCCAGGCGCGAGACTGGGGCGCGATCAAGGACCGGCTACGGCGGACGGTCAGCCGCGCGCCGGAAGTCGTCATCAAGGTGAAAGGCAGCCGACGGAGCAGCGACGACGATCGTGATGCAATCGCCGGCGTCCTGCGCTACATGATGTACATATCGAGGAATGGCCGGCTGTTGACTGTCGATGAACGCAGCGGGCGCATCGATGGCCAGGCTGCGGTCCGGGATGCGCATGCGTCGTGGGATCTTGATATGCAGCGCATGCGCAGCGGTCGCGGTGAAGCCCTGCATCCTTCGTTCAACATCATTTTTTCGATGCCGGCCAGGACCGACCCGGACAAGATGTTGGATGCGGTGCAGGGTTTCGCGCGTCGGCACTTCGAAGGCCACCAGTATGTGATGACACTCCATACCCAGGAAACGGATCCGGCCGACGATCCGCCTGCCCACCCGCATGTCCATCTCGTACTGCGTGCCGAAGATGAAAACGGGCAGAGGATATACATCAGAAAAGGAACTCTCCGTGGATGGCGCGAAATGTTCGCGGCTGAGTTGCGTGCACGCGGTATCGAAGCAAATGCAACGTCCCGTGCCGAGCGCGGCAAGTCCTTCAAGAGCATCGATGGCGCCGAATGGCATATCGAAAAACGCGCCCAGGCCGGCAAGGGGCGCCCTTCGAAGGCGCGCGCCGCGCGGGTGCTTGCGGCGGCTCGTGATCTCGAGAACGGCGCCTCGCCGCCTAAGCCATGGGAGCTTGCCATGGCTGCTCGCCGCAGGGATGTCGTGCGGGAGTTGACCCAAAGTGCCGAGCGGCTTCGACAGGAGGGCGATAGCAATCTTGCCGACGACGTGGAGCGATTCATCCACGACATGCCTGCGCTCGATACCGAACAGCGCAAGATGCAGCGTGCGCTCGTCAAGCAGGTGCGGGAGCGGTTGCAGGCGCAAGGTCGCGAACAGGAGCCATGACGGCATGCGCGTCGAACACGTGACGTTCGGTCACGCCGTCAACGCCAGAAGGCCGCTTGGCGCGACGAGGCCAGTTTCGATCAGCAGTAGCCGCCATGCCGCGTAAGGAATCGGGGCATGGTTGGCGACATCGGACGATGCATGCCATTTGCGTACGGTGCGAGGCAGCACACCCGTGATGCGGGCGACTGATGCTCCGGTCAGCTTGTAGCGCCGGGTGACTGCCCTGACGTCGACGTGCGTCGGTGCGACGAAACCCGGGTCGTGAAAGGGTAGCAGTGTCGCTGGTCTCGGATCTTCTTCCAGATTCGAAACCCCGGAATTCGCCGGGGTGTCCATCATGCCTGTCTCCTTTAGAGTTCTCCGTGCTCCGCGAAGGAATATGTCTCCATGCCGCCCACGATTATATGGTCGAGTATGCGTACGTCAATCAGCTGCATGGCCTGCTGTAGCGTTGTCGTCAATAGCCTGTCGGCTTCGCTGGGCTTGGTGTCGCCGCTAGGGTGATTGTGGTAACAGATCAGGTACGCCGCGTTGTGACGCAGCGTCGTCTTCACGACCTCGCGCGGATGCACGGTCGTTTGTACCAGGGTGCCGAAGAACAGGTCTTCGACAGCAGTAAGTTCATTCTTGGCATTCAACAGCAGTATGCCGAAAAGCTCGCGTTCCATCCGGGCCAGGCGCAACGTCAGATAGCGCTTGACGAGGGAAGGCGACTTGAGCACATCGCCACGGTGGCGCAGGTCGGTAGATAGGATGTCAATCGCCTGGGCGATAATTTTTTCGTCAGAGTCAGTCATGTCTGTTCTCCGGTGATGGCCTTGTCGAATGACCGGCCTGATTTCATTATAGGACTTTAAGTCCTATTCAAGCGCTTATTCATAGCGTTTTTGATAAGTATCAAGCAGGGTAAAATGTTGTTCCGATGGTTGACTTGGTTGACGTCCGATCTGGATGGTGTAAGCTATGGTATTCGAGAGGAGCGTCAATCATGTCAACTAGTGTGCGGAAAGCAATCTCGGCTCCGGTGAAACCGCGACGACCCGTGGGAGCACCGGCTATCGCAACATCGACCTTCAAAACGGGAGTTGTGGAGCAGGCGACGGATTTGGGCGACGGATATTTGATTGTCAAAATTGCGTCGTCTGGTCTATTGAAACCCTTGCGAGAGGATGTATTGCCAACCATTCCTGAAAAGCAGCTACGTCGGGTTCTCGCCAGGTTGACTGATGTTGCGCCTGACCCCGACTCGGCCAAGCCAGCGTTAAAGCGCGCCAAGTCCGTCACTGCAGAGGACAATACGTGGTTGCTCGACGAAATGGAGCAAAGTGCGATGGAACGCCGGCAGGCGTTGCATGACAAAGGACAGCTGCTGACGTCTGCGCAGATATGCGAACGATTAGGTATCAGCAGGCAGGCTTTGAGCAAGGCGGTACGGGACCGTCGCATGTTCTGGATCGGCGGCCCCAGAGGAGCCCAGTGGTATCCCAGTTTTTTCAGCGACGACACGGCGAATCGGCGTGATCTCGAGCAGGTGTCGGTTGTGCTCGGAGACCTGCCAGGCGCGGTAAAGTGGCAATTTTTTACGACCCCGAAGCATTCGCTGAAAGGGCAGACGCCTGTAGGCGCGCTGGGCCGAGGCGCGTCGGATATCGTTCTGCGTACGGCGGCTGAAGCTGCGGAGCGCTATCGTGGCCGTTAACCGGTTGGGGCCGCCTCCGGTGGAACTGGCGACCGAACGATTTAGAAAAACGTATTTGTATCCGGATCGCCTGGTTCGAATTTCCACGTATCACACGGGAGAGCCTTACTTCGGAACGTCGGGAAGAAACCGCTTCGACGCTCCCGGCGCCGCCACAGGTGCCGCCGAATATGGCGTGTGTTACCTGGGGACCGATCTGGAATTGACCATGGCCGAATCGATTCTGCATGATCAGCTGCCAGAGAACGGCCGCTTCCAACTGGCACGCGACCAGGTCGATAGCCATTTTGTGTTGTACTTCGAAGGCAGTCCACTCCATCTCTTGAATTTGACCGGGCCTTTGCTCAAGCGACTCGGTGGCTCGGCCGAGCTGGCCGGAACCTCAGATTATGCCTTGACCCAACGGTGGTCCTATGCGGTCAATGCAAATCCTGCCGGCTATGACGGTTTTTTGTACATGAGCCGGCATTTGAATTCGCGACGCGCCGTGGCGTTGTTCGACCGGGCGGCTTCCAAGATCCGCCTGCGTGAATACGCGAGATTGTCGAGCGCGGCGGGCTTCGTACAGGCGTTTCGACGTCTTGGAGTAGAGCTGATGTAGCGTCTATATGGAAAGGCGCACGCGAGGCCGACGATATCGGAAATTATGTCGAGCCACGTGCGCGTCCATGTTCAAGTCTGCCCTGCGGACGTTTGCATAAGCCTTTTCTTGCGGTTGCCATTGCTGGCTTGACGTCGAGCGTGCATTGCATTCTTGACGGCCAACTCGCGCTCCGCGAGCATGCGCCCGGCACGCTCCTGGTCCAGCAGTGCCGCAAGTTGTTCGATCCTTTCGTTGGACGTTCCGTTGGCGAGCCTTGCCGTGGCCAGCTCGCTATGCAGATTTTCATTGGCGTGTTCGAGTGTGCCTTTCTGCACCTCGAGCACGGCGACGGATTGCTGCACCGCCATGCGGTTGACGCGCTCGGCGTCGAGTTGCTCCCTCGCGGTCCGCAGCTCCCCCACAAGGGGTTCCATTTGCTCGCTGCGCGTTTCCACCTTTGCCAGCTCGATGCGGACCGTTTCTGCAGCGTGGCGTTCCATCGCAATCTCACGACGGGCGTTTTCCAGTTCACTTTCAAGCTGCGCGATTCTGCCTTGGAGCACGGCCGCGTCGGCGACAAGCGTCGCCACCTGCTGGCGCAGATCTTCTGCCGAGTCCGTTAGGCGCTCGTTGTCGTCTGCCAGATCGTTCATGTCGCGCCTGCACTGCACGAGTTCATCCGCGATGTGTGCACGCGCTTCCTGGGCATGCTGATCCGCATACGTCAGGACAGCGTGCTGGAGTTCGGATGGCAGCTGACGCAGGCTGTCCGGCTCGACCGCTTTCGTGTTCAGGCATTGCTGCAACAGCTTGTTGATCGTGCCCATGCTGCCGACATTGCCGAGCTGTTCTCGCACAGAGCGCGACGATACGTTCCTTCCTTCTGCACGCAGTGCCGCAATGGCGGTTTGCACGTGGTCGATGGATACCGATGCTTGGCGTCCCATGTTGGCCTCCGTTATGTTACGAAATACGATATGAATACCTTACTGATACGTTATGCAGTTTTCCGATCATCGCTATGAGATATATCAGGGGTAGGGTCGAGCCAGCAGAAATTCATGGTCGATGAGAGGCGTTGGCACAGCTCGCGCTAAGCAATGGCCGACCACAGCCGGCTGCAGATGACGCACAGCTCGGCCCCACTACTTCTGTAGATTGAGCGCCAGGAGACCAGGACTGAAGCGAAATGGCCCCCGGCTGACAAGTCTCATGTAGGACGTCTAGACTTTCAGTAGACCATCTTCAGGGTTCCACGCATCGCATTCTCCCAAGATTCATGGCTAGCGAGGCTACGAGAAGTCACGGCAATACAACATCTCACTGAGTGTCCGCTTCACCGCCACAGCAGGGATCTCGTTGCAATCCTCATATCTAATTTGATGCACTCATGCAACAAATTTGGAAAAAATGGTAGGTTATTTGTATTCCGACTTAAAATTCCTCTTTAAAACCGGCGTAAATGGTAAATTCTGAGAATTAATACCTTTCACAGTAAGCTCTTCGCACCGTGTCGCGTCAGATCAATTGCCTTGGTAGTGACCTCGTTCAGCCTGTCTATCTCTCGACAAAGCGCTGAGTGAGTTGTGATCGTCTACCTATGGGTTGTTGCCACCCGGCGTCTTTCCCGCACGTGGTGCTGTCCGAGCAGCTTCGCTTCTTGCCGGTCAGCTTTCAGAAATGTTCCACACAACCATTGAAAAAAAGGATTTCGTAATGAAGAGTTGTATCGTCCTGGCTTCAGCGCTTTTGCTAGCTGCAGCCACATCTACTTATGCAGACTCCCGGGTAAATATGCAGATCGACAATACTGCCACTGCATCCTTTGTAGATTCGAAGTCGGTGGTTCGTACTACCAGCTCGAACACGGTAACCGCTGCAGGGGACCAGGTTGCCAGCGTGGCCATGGCGGCCGGTGTATTAAAAACTGTAGCCAAGGGCGGAAGCGCCATGCTTGCTCACAGTTTGACAAACACCGGCAATCGCGTCGACACGTTCAAGCTTTCGGAAGTCAACGGCGGCGGCTTCGCGATGAGCGGCGTGAGCTTCTATTCCGACACCAACGGCTACGGCATCCCCGATAACGCGGTTCCAATCACCGCCGCGGTCGATGTCGCTCCCGGGGCCACGTTTTACTTTGTTGCCCTTGCCACACTGCCGCGCACTGCCGCCACAGGTAGTGTGAATACGCTAGTGTTGACCGCGACGAGCGTACGTACTGACACCGTTAGCGCTATCAGCACGGATAAAATTACCGTTGGGGCTGTGTTGGATGGTTCGGTACGCTGATTCCTAACCATGGATGAATGCCCGTTCGGTCGTGCTCGGCACTGACAACTTCAGTGGAGTTGCGGCTCGGCTTGGCTAATACAGATGCCGAGTTCTGACCCTCCACTAGAATCTGCGGTTGCGCCAAGTTGCCTGAATGTAAGGTTGATGGCTACAAATCGAAGAAATCTCCATTTTTACCGATTTAGGCTAAACACTCGTTTTTAAATCGAGCTAAACAGCATAATCGGCAAAATTTATGTATATTGTCTAAAATGTACTAATTTTCTTGATTTTCATACCTGGACCAATTCCGGCTGGTGAACAAGCTATGCAGTGTCGTATTCAAGCAAACGCCGTAGCAGCATCCGGCACGTTACACCGCTCGCATGTCCCATCGGCCAGGAACATGCATCTGGCATGTTTTCAGCCCATCCATCATGACTTCCAATTGGTTTCACCTTTCTAATCCATAGAGCCAAGGACCATCCTCATGAGTCAGCAAACCCCAAACCCCATCTCCTTATCAGGCACGCAATTCCTCTATGGCGAGCCTGAAGTGCTCAACATAGACGTGCACGGCGCACTTCGCTACAGAGCCGATAGTTCGCCTTATGTAAAAGCCGAAGACGTTCATCTAGTGCCGCTGCTGGTAGGTGAGTTCGCACAGGCGATGATGCACTACCCGATCATTTTTGCCGGCGAAGAAAAGACACCAGTGGCCGTGATGGGACTGAGTGAGGGGCAAAATTTCTTTGTGAAGAACGGGCAGTTCGAAGAAGGTGCCTATGTGCCGACCTACTTGCGCCGCCATCCGTTTACGCTTGCCAGTACAGGCAACGGCAAGTTCGTCGTGTGCATCGATCGGGCGGCTGCCGGCTTCGTGACTGAAGGCGAAGGTGAAGCGCTCTTCGAAAATGGAGAGGCGAGCGAGTTCACGAAGCATGCGACAGCTTTCCTCACCGAATTCGAGTCAGAAGCGGCCCGCACGCGCGCATTCGTCGACGCGCTCAGCGCTACCGGAATGTTCGACGTCACGAATACCGCGTTCCTTGTCAAAGGCCGTCAAGAACTGGCACCCGAGTATTTTGCCGTCGCCGAAGAGCGACTTGGCGCCCTTGGCGACAGCCAGCTTGCCAGGCTCGTACGCAGCGGTGCAATGGCAGCAATCGACGCCCATCGGCTGTCCTTGCAACGCTGGAACGTTCTGCTGGCGCGCCGAATCCAGATCGGCGATAAGAATGTGGTCCGAGAGCGTAGGGCTGCCTGAACGCGCAACGAAGTCCCTTAATGGCCTGACTCGAGCAGTTCGGCGACGGCTTTGCTTAAGCTCTGCGGCATGAATGGCTTGATCATGTAGCAATCGGCGCCAGCCTTCATGCCAGCTTCGACATCGCTCTGCTGGCCGCAGGCGGACAGCATCAGGACACGCGTTGCATGACTGCCGGCGTTGGCCTTGATCGCGGTGCAGACGTCGAGCCCGCTACCGCCTGCGCCGAGCCAAACATCGAGCACGACCAAGTCAGGGTGCTCCTTGCAGACCATCTCTAGCCCCTCACTGGCGTTCACTGCCAGCAGGATCCGGCCCAGCGGACTCAGGGTCAGGCGAATTAACAGGCGCAAGTGGTCCTGATCTTCGATGACCAGGATCGTCTTATCCATCATCGGACTCTTATTGAAACGCAGCTTCGATCAGGCCGCGCAAACGCGAAAACGAGGCAGGCTTCGAAAGGATAGGAATTTCGCGTGGCAAGTGCATTGAAGTGAGGGTTGATTGTTCGAGGCCGCTGATCAAGATGATCGTCATGTGTGCATACGCCGGATGTCGGCGCAGGGCGCGGATCATGCGAAAACCATCCAGCCCAGGCACGTTCAGGTCACTGATCAGCATATCGGGTTTGTATTCGCCAATCATGATCAGGGCGTCGAAGCCGTTACTGGCCTTCAGCACCTCCACGGGCATACCCCAGGCTTTAATTTCCGCCTCGCACAAACGCAAGGTAACACGGTCGTCGTCGACGATCAGAATCTTTTTCTTCGTACAAGCTATCGGGACCAGCAAAGGCGCCGGCGCGTTGCTTAACTCTTTATGACGCCGGTCGACCATCTTGTGTACTGACGCAAGCGAAATGCGACGGTGTCCGCCAGCCGTCTTCCATGCATGAAGAACAGCACTTTCGACCCACAACCGTATTGTGCCATGCGACACTCCGATGATGTTCGCTGCCTGGCTGGTAGAGCAGTACTCGCGCTTGTCAAGGCATGACAGGGTGGAGGAAGAAACTAAATTATCCATAATTACCGATTTTACCGGAAGCGCCGTTTCGGTCAAGGGCCTTACAATCGGTATGTCATCGACTTGCCGTCAACAGTTTGCTGTCGCGATTAGCCAGGCTGGTATGGTCAGGCTGCCAGCATTTCTGCGACCAGAGCCTGAAGACGTGGGAACTGCACTGGCTTGGGCAACACTGGAATGGCGTCGGGCAGAGACAGCAGCCTGACAGTGGTGGGATCGAGTCCGGTTACGACAATGATTCGCATGTCATGCGCAGCAGGGTTGTTGTGCAGTCTGCTGATCATGCGGAATCCATCCATGCCTGTCATACTCAGATCGCTGATCAGGAGGTCGGGCTCGTGGTGTCCGATCTGCAGCATGGCATCGAAACCGTCTTGCGCTTTCAATATTTGCAAGGACATGTCCCAGCTTGCCATCTCGATTTCATAGGCGCGCAGAAGGGTCGGATCGTCGTCAACGATGAGAACTTTATGCCCACGTGCCTGTTTCGTCCGCTCGACATTGGCGGGCAGGGGGTTGCCACGCTCGGCCAGCATCCGTTCGATCGAACTCATGACGATACGGCGGTGGCCACCGACGGTTTTCCAGGCTTCCAACGCACCGGCTTCAACCCATACCTGAATCGTCTTGGGGGCGACGCCGAGCAGGTCAGCTGCCTCGGTCGTTGAACAGTACTCTCTGGAATCTTGTTGCTTCAGCTTGGTCATAGAGGAATGAAACTTCGATAGTTATAAATATTGTAAACCACCGCAAATTCTAGGTTTTGTATGCGTTGCGGCTTTTCTTGAAACTCCCTAGTGGTGGTTAAACGCTGAATTTCTGGTTGCCCCGACAGGCTCTGGAAGGCCCTTTCGCGCTTCATTATATGTTTCAGCATATTCCAGACGCTAACGCCGGACATTTCGGCTAGCACTATGCCGTGCAATCCATGGTTCCTGTTGAGCCAAGCTCTCAGTTTATATGGTTATTACACTGGAACCGTCTGCGCGACGTTCAAACACGCGCACTACGTCACAAGCGCTGGAGGTATGAATTTGCCATACCTCCTATATTTCTCATTGTAGCTGCTTATTATTGCCAATTGGAAACTATCGGTGGTCTTGATGCCGTTGTGAATAGCATTTTCTACAACATAAATTGTATAACTAATATTTTTTTGTGGTGAATGTGCTGAATATGCTGAATAAATCAAATCCATCGAATATTGCTGGTTGAAAATTTTCTGAGCACGTTGAATAATGACGCACGGAAACGAACAATACGGCATATTCAGCAAAGATGTACAATTTGGTCATCGCGGATGAATTTGCTGATTTCTTTTAACTTTAGCTCATTTGTGGTTGACAAAATACCTATGCAACGTGGTCTCTACTTATCCCTCGGCTGCGCAATGGCGCTGGCCGCAGTGCCGAACGCATTCGCACAAACCGCCGTCGAGCGTAACCTGCCGCCTGCGCCTGTCGCGCCGGCCGCTCCCATCATCGAACCCAATGCCGTCCCAGCTTCGCAAGATGCGACGCCGCTCGGCGTCAACCTGCGTGCCATCGTGCTGCTGGGGGCGAAAGACACCGCGCTGACCAATGCCCAGGTTGCCGGCGGCGTGCAGATGGACAAGGTGCCGATGCTGGATAACAAGAAAATCCGTGCCGCGCTGGCGCGCTTCATTGGCCGCCCGCTGTCGCGCAAGCTGATCGCCGAAATCCAGGCCGAAATCGCCGGCCAGGCACGCAAGGTCGACCGCCCGTTCGTGTCGCTGTCGACCCCGGAGCAGGAAATCACCGGCGGCGTGCTGCAGATCCGCGTGACGGAATTCGTAGCCGGCCAGATTGGCACCAGTGGCGTCAACGCCAACGACGGCGTGGCACTGACCCGCGGTGTGCGCCTGCAGCCGGGCCAGCCGGTCAACAGCAGCGTGCTGTCCGAAGACCTCGACTGGCTCAACCGCAACCCGTTCCGTACGGTCGGTGCCCTGTTCGCGCCGGCATCGACCCAAGGCGCCACCGACCTGACCCTGTCGGTCGAGCAGCGCAACCCGTACCGCTTCTATGCCGGCTGGGCCAACACCGGTTCGCAGAGCACCGGTTTTGCCCGCTCGTATATCGGTGCCGTCTCCGCGCTCCCGGGCTTGCGCGATTCGTATTTCTCGTACCAGCTCACCGGTAGCCGCGACTTTTGGAAAGACGGCGATTCCTACCTGACCAACCCCGCCCGCTTCGTGTCGCAGGGTATGCGCGTGTACATCCCGACCTTCGCGCGCCAGAACATCGAATTCACCCTCAGCGATTCGCTGACCAACCAGCTGGTGAACGCGGACTTTACGGTGCGCCAGCGCACTACCGAAGCGACGCTCGGCTACCGCTCGGCCTTGTCCAACCTGGGCTTGCCGGCCGGTTCCGGCGACATCCTGTTCGGCATCGAAGGCAAGCGCCAGCACCGTGTGGTGTACTTCGGCAGCGAAACTGCCCTCGATTTGTCCGCCGATGCCTGGCAGGGCCTGCTCGGCTGGTCGAAAGGCTGGCAGGGCGACGGCAGCCAGGCAAGTGCCGCGGTCAACCTGCACACCAGCCCGGGTGGTGTCAGCGACCGCAGCTCGGGTGAGCGTCTGAAGGAACTGACCAACGGCCGCGTGAGCTCGGATAAGTACTCGTACGTGACCGTCGACTTTTCGGCGGCCACGCGCTTGCCGCGCGGCTTTGCCGTGCAGTCTCAAGTTTCCGGGCAGTACGCCAGCAAAGTGCTGCCGCTGTCCGCCCAAATCGGCCTCGGCGGCGATGGCCTGGTGCGCGGCTTTACGCCGGACGACGGCAGCTTCGACGCCGGCGTGGTGCTGCGTAACGAACTGCGCATGCCGACCTTCTCCGCGCTGAAGCAGGACGGCGCACTGCGCGACCAGCTGGCACCGTACGTCTTCCTGGACGCCGGCCGCGGCCGCGACCTGCAGCTGAAAACCAATACCTCGCTGGCCTCGGCCGGTATCGGCGCCGACTACTCGCTCGGCCAGCATGTGAACGCAGGCTTCAACTCGGCCTGGGCGCTCAAGGATGGCCCACGCACGCAACGCGGCGACTGGCGCGTCCAGGCGCGCGCCACCATCACTTTCTAATTTAATCAGTTTTCACCGACCCATCGTAAAAGGAGCATTACCATGAGCAAAAACAATTCGCAAACCTCCGAGAACAACAACACCCTGGAGCTGGCCGGCACCCAATTCATGTACGGCAAGCCTGAAGCGCTGAACGCCGACGTCCACAAGGACCTGCGCTACCGCCATGGCGACAAGCCGTTTGCCAAGGCACAGACCGTGCACCTGGTGCCACTGCTGGTGGGCGAGTTCGTGCAAGCCATGAACCACTACCCAATCATCTTTGCCGGTGAAGAAAAGACCCCGCTGGCCGTGATGGGCCTGACCGAAGGCCAGAACTTCTTCATCAAGGACGGCCATTTCGAAGACGGCGCCTACGTGCCGGCCTACCTGCGCCGCCACCCGTTCACCCTGGCCGGCGCCGGTGAAGACAACTTCGTCGTCTGCATCGACCGCGACGAAGCCGGTTTCGTCAGCGAAGGCGAGGGCGAGCCCCTGTTCGCCAATGGCGAGCCGACCGATTTCACCAAGAACGCCATGAACTTCCTGACCGAATTCCAGGGCGAAACCGCGCGCACCGGCAATTTCATCAAGGCGCTGGAAGAAGCCGGCTTGTTTGAAGTCAAGAACACCATTTTCCTGGTCAATGGTCAGCAAGAGCCGGTGGCCGAATACTACGCCATCGCGGAAGAGCGCCTGGCCGGCCTGTCCGACGAACAGCTGGCCGGCCTGGTGCGCAATGGCGCCCTGGCCGCCGTGTATGCCCATTTGATGTCACTGCAGCGTTGGAATTCGCTGCTGGGCCGCCGTAACCAAGGCGCCGCCGCTCTGCAAGCGGCATAAGCCGGATTTGACGATTTGATACCTGCCCCTGCGTTTTCGAGGGGCAGGGGCACCTAGTACTGCATGGGCGGCCACCACGGCCGCCTGCCGAACGCGTTCGCGTACGGCGAAAGTTTTTGGCCCAACCCCCGCCTTTACCCGCTGCCGGCAGCTCTGCTTCATACCGGCGCGTCTCGTCACGCCCCATCCCCGCGTGACCCTCCGTTGCCAGAGCGTCCAGCTTCCTGATCAAGAACATATTTTTCTGTTGCGAATTCGCCGAATCCGCTAATTTTCTCAAATTTAGTTGCTGCGTGGATTGAAAGTTGCTCGAGATCGCCCGATAATGGCGTACAGCAACAGCAAATGCAGCATATTCGGAAAAACCGCACGAAAGTGCATAGCACCTTGGTTATCACTCACAACGACCATCCATGATCAAACAACGCCAGACTTTGTTTTACCGCAGCAGCCAGCAGTTCCTGTCTCACCTATCAGCAGCAATGCAACCGAAATAACCGCAGCACCCCAGGTCGATTGATCGTCGACCGTCCCGGTGTCTCCAATGCAGCAAGGAGGCAAAGGGGGAGAGCGCCAGGCGCGTGATCCGTTTTAAAACCAACGCGTCTCCGCGTCGCTCTGTCAGGGGCACCAAAGGCGCCAACTCACAGCTCAATGAGACTTGCAATACGCATGGGGTGTATTGCCGCCTTTGAGTGTTGATAAATTATTCAGGAAATTTTCCGCATGTCTACTCGTCTTTCCGTTCGCCGCCGTTTCCAACCTTCCCTCAAATCGCTGCCGGTCGTCGGCATGATGATGTTTGCGATGTTCCCGTTCCTGGCGCGCGCCCAGGCGCTGCCGTCGGGCGGCCAGGTCGTGAACGGCAACGCCACCATCGGCACCTATGGCAACGCCATGACCGTGGTCCAGTCGTCCAACAAGGCGATCATCAACTGGAACAACTTCTCGATCGCAGACAAGAACAGCGTCCGCTTCGAGAACGGCAAGGGCGCCACCCTTAATCGCGTCACCGGTACCTCGGTCAGTAACATTGACGGCCTGCTGCAGGCGACCGGTTCGGTCTACCTGATCAACAAGAACGGCATCGTGGTCGGCAAGTCCGGCCAGATCGACGTGGGTGGCCGCTTTGTCGGTTCGACCCAGGACATCAGCAACGAGAGCTTCCTGGCCGGCGGCGCCCAGACCCTGGCGGGCGCGAGCGAAGCGCCGATCATCAACTTCGGCAAGATCGGCAGCCTGGGCGGCGACGTGGCGCTGATCGCGGCCAAGGTCGAGAACCATGGCGAGATCAAGGCGGAGAAGGGCAGCGTGGGCCTGCTGGCCGGCTACCAGGTGATCCTGCGCGACCAGGCGCTGGACAGCGGCAAGTTCTCGGTGGTGGTGGGTGGCAAGGACACCTCGGTCACCAACACCGGCGCGATCAAGGCGGCGGAAGCCGAGCTGCGCGCGCAGGGCGGTAACGTGTATGCGCTGGCCGGTAACACCAGCGGCGTGATCAACGCCCAGGGCGTGTCGACCAAGGACGGCCGCGTGTTCCTGAGCGCCGACGGCGGCGAAGTGGACGTGTCGGGTGCGATCACCGCGCGCAAAGCGGACGGCAAGGGCGGCGCCATCGAGGTGACCGCCCAGAACGTGCTTTTGGATAAGGGCGCGGTGCTGGATGCGTCGGGTACGACCGGCGGCAGCGTGCTGGTGGGTGGCGACTGGCAGGGCGGGGCGGATGCGTCGCTGAAGGTGGCGGATCACGACATTGCGCATGCGAATGCGGTTGTGATGGTGGATGGCGCCAAGATCGATGTGTCGGGCGCGCAGGGTGCGGGCGGTAAGGCTGTGCTTTGGTCGGATAATTACACCAATTTTGCTGGTGCGATCGATGCGCATGGTGCGACTGATGGTGGCATGATCGAGACGTCGTCTAAGAATGTGCTGCAGACTGGCGGCACGATCGACGCGCGCGGCCTGTCGGGCAAGGCCGGCGAATGGTTGCTCGATCCGAGCGATATCACTATTTCGGGTTCGGCGGCGACCGCAGGCGGCAACATCAGCGGCGGCATCTTCACCCCGACCGCGAACACGTCGACGGTCAGCGCGTCCGACATCAATGCTGCTTTGAACGCCGGTACCAGCGTTACCATTCAGACGGCGACTGCAGCCACCACTACCGGCAGCGGCGACATTACGCAGGCAGCAGGCGGGACGATCAGCAAGACCTCCGGTGGTGATGCGTCGCTGACCTTGAAGGCTGATCGCAACATCGTCCTGAATGACACGATCACCTCGACTTCAGGCAAGCTGAATGTATCGCTGAACAGCCGTGCTTCCGACGACGCCGCGACCGGTACGGCCGTGGGTGCGGTTACCATCGGCGGCAATATCAGCAGCAATGGCGGTAACATTTTGGTGTACGGCGGCAACGCCGTGACAGGATCGGCGCGGGCTACTGGTACTGCAATCTCGGTCGGCGGCGCGACTACGCTGAATGCCGCAGGTGGCAACATTTCGTTGAGCGGTACCTCTACTGCCAACAGCTGGGGCATTTCTGTTGGTTCTGGCGGCGTGCGCACCATAGGCGCCGGGACCGTTACCATGAATGGCCGCTCGGGTATTTACCTCGGTGGAACCGCGATTTCGACCGACGCCGGTGCAGTGTCACTAACCGGTAACAGCAGCGGCATGTCCAACATGGGTATGTATGTAAATGGCGGCACTACCATTTCCACGGGATCGGGAGCAATCTCGCTTTCTGGTACGACTGGCAGCGGTACGACCGGACTGTTGATGCTCAATACCTCGATGCTGTCGAGCAGCGGCGACATTACGCTCTTCGGTAGTAACGGCAGCTATTCAGGTATTGAGGCATGGAACAACTTGACTGCCACCACGGGCGGCGCGGGGAAGGTCAGTATCACCGGCGAAGGTGGTGGTCTCGCTTATGACAGCGCCAACTACCGCCAGGCAGCCGCGATCAACTTCGGCGCCAGCAACACAGCATCCACTACGAAGATTACCAGCGGCACGGGTGGCGTGCTGCTGAAGGGCACTGCAAGCAATACTAATAATTACGCCATTACTGGCGGCAATATGGCGGCTGCCTCTGCCGTGACAAGCGCAGGCGCAATCGATGTGCAGGGCAACGCGTACACCTATCTGACTTCGATGGCGTTCACCCAGTCGCAGGCGACGAATGCAGCGGTGACTATGACCAGCACCAATGGCTACGTCTACACCGGTGCTTTGAACCTGAAAACGTCGGCAGCGAGCGTGCTCAAGGGTCAAGCGACCGTTAACACTGGCGCCATTACCCTGGCCGGGAATGGCGACCTATTACTCGATGGTGGCGCAGGCGGGACGAGCATGGGCGCCGTCAGCAAGACGGCAGATGCGACTGGCGCTTCGACACTGACACTTAAGTCCGCTGGCGGCATTACTGTCGGCAGCGCGATCACCGCCCAGGATGGCGCCGGTGCGCTGAATGTGCTCCTCAACAGCCGTGCTACCGGCAATACCGAAGGTCTGATCTCGATCACCAATGCCATTACTACACGCGGTGGCAATGTGTATGGCTGGGGTGGCACCGGTGCCGTAGGTTCCGGGTATGCATTCAGTTCAGGTGCCAATGGCGTAAACACGGCGAGCGGCACCATCGATGCGGGAGGCGGTAACGTCAATCTCATGGGCCAGACAAGCTTTGCTAGCGGCTACGGTGTTAGCACAGCTGCCATCCGTACCAAGGACAATGGTTCGATTACCCTGACCGGCTATGGTGCGGCAAACAGTACTAACGGCGCCAGTATTAACGGTGTACTCGTAACCGATAAAGGCGACCTTACGGTTAGCGGAACGACTATTTCCGGTACCGATAAAAATGGTATGGGGGTTTATGTTTCGCCAAATGGGGCAATGACTACGGGCTCCGGTAATTTAACACTGAAAGGCAACGCTACCTACGACGCTGCTCTTACTCTTTATGCTCCACTCCGCTCCACTAGCGGCAATATTCTGGTGCAAGGCGTGGGTAACGTGTACGAAGGTATTCTCGTTCCGTATGGCGGTCAGCTTACTGCGACTACCGGCGGTACTGGGTCGGTCACTATCGAGGGTACCGGCGGCGGTAGTCCTTACGGTGGCTACTGCGGTCCAAGTAGTTGCATCCGCGTTGCAGCAGCAATTGGTTTCGGTTACAGCGACAGCGCACAATACACGGGTGTCCTGAATTTGGCAGGTGGTACCGGTGGCGTGAGTCTCAAGGGCACCGCATACAGTACCCTGTCGATTGGCGGCAATATCAATACGGCCGCGGCATCGATTACGAGTGCGGGTGCGATCAATATCCAGGGTAATCAGACCGTGAATTTGGCCGGCGTCCCTATAAGCCAGTCGCAGGCGACGACCGGTGCAGTGAATCTGACCACTACCGGCGGTTATCTCCAGGTCGGCTCGGTCAGCCTCGCTACCTCGGGCGCAACCCTGATCAAAGCACCGACGCTCTACCTGAGTCCAATCACCACAAGCGGTAGCGGCGACATCACGTTGGATGCGAGCGGTACAAACCTCAGTGGGCCCTCGATTACCAAGACGTCCGCAGCGACCGGTGCATCCACGTTGACGTTGAAATCGGGCGGTTCCATGTCGAGTGGCACGATCACCGCGCAAGATGGCGCGGGTGCCTTTAACGTGATGCTGAACAGTGGCGCCTACAATGCATCGGCTGCGGTCCAGTCGCCCATTAATATCAATGGAGCGATCACGACGCGCGGTGGCAATCTGTACGCCTGGGCCGGTAACGGAGCGCCCTTGAGCGGGAACGTCTACTCGAGTTCCACACATGGTATTTACGTCGGTGGCGCAGTCGATGCTGGCGGCGGCAACATCAGTATGATGGCGCAAGGCGCGAACCAAACACAAGGTATTGCCGGTATCTATCTGGCCAATGTACTCCGCACTCAGGGTGCCGGAGCAATTTCGCTTAATGGTTATGGCGCAGTCGGCGTAGGCGTGTGGAGCAACATCTTCGCGGACCAGGGCGCGGTCACGATCAATGGCCAGGGGTATTTTACCAACGCGAGCAACTCCGCGAGTAACGGTTACGGTAATGGCGTGACGATGGGAAGCGGCACGATTACCACCGGTACCGGCGCTGTTTCGATCACCGGCACCAGTGACTACGATAGCGGTATCCTGATGAATTCCGCTGTCCGCTCCACAAGCGGCAACATCAGCATTAAAGGTATTGGCGGCTATTTCAACGGCATCGAGTCCTTTGGCAATCCAGTCATCCAGACCGGCGGCACCGGATCGGTGATGCTCGAAGGCAAAGGGGGCGCCAACTTGCAAGGGCAGGCCTATGGTACATATGGCACTCGCGTCCAGGCGGCGATCCTGTTCGGTCTCGGTGACTACACCAGCAGTCCGCAGATCAGTGCTGGTACCGGCGGCCTGACGATCAAGGGCACTGCCAGTGCCAGCACCAACAACCAGGCTTACAGTCTCTATGGCAACCTGGGGACGAGCGCGTCGTTCACCAGCGCGGGCGCGATCGATATCAGCCAGAACAACAACGGCATCTATCTGCAAGGTGGCTCGATCAATCAGACGGCTTCCACTGGCACTGTCAAGATCGGTTCCAATAGTGGCACCGTTAATTTCGCCGGGACCGCACTCAATATTGCGTCGAACGACGATACCACTATCTCGACCATAACCCCGGGTACGGGTGCTAATTTCGCTAACAACGGCGGTCGCATCAATCTCGGTGCAATTACGCTTAGCGGCAGCAGTAAAGTCAACGTTTCCGGCTTTGAATACGTGTACATGAACGGTGTCACGAAAACCGCCGCTGCTACCGGCGCGTCGTCACTGACTGTAAAGGCCGCGAACGGTTTGCTTACGGGTAGTGCAATTACAACCGATGCGGCGGCGGGCAAACTGGATGTCTCTCTCATCAGCCGTAGCAAATCGTCAGGGACATCAGGCAACGGCGCTATTTACATTCAAAACAATATCGGCACGAATGGTGGCAATATTGTTGTGACTGGTGGCACGGACGGCACCGGCGCTATCACTGCGAGCCAGGAACAAGCGATTAACGTATATAGCGGCGTGACGTTGAATGCCGGCGGTGGCGATATCTCCCTGCTGGGCACCAATACCTATAGCGCCGGTGGTTACAATGGCGTCCTGTTGGACGCGAATTCCGCGCTGCGTACGACCAATGCCGGCAAGGTGACGATCAACGGTACCTCGACCAATGCGCAGGGTGTGTTTGCCAGCACAGGCAGCGCGATTTTCACTCAGGCAGGCGATGTCCAGATCACCGGCAAAGGCGGCAGCCGCGGTCTCACGCTCGCCACGTCGACGCTCACTACCGGCACCGGGGCCGTGGTTCTCGATGGCACGGCTACGGTCGGTGGTGTCGGACTGTGGGACGCCAACAGCACGATCACCACCGGCAGCGGCAATATATCGCTGAAGGGTACCGGTGTAGGCGACGTCGGCACGTATTTCAGCGTGACCGCGGCAACCGCCCTGACATCAACCAGCGGTAACATCTCTGCACAGGGTAGCAGCAATCTCTATGCGGGCTTGCAGGCAAGCGGAGGTACTCCGACCGCCGCCCTGACGATTTCCACCGGCGGTGCCGGTAAGGTTACCCTCGCAGGTACGACTGCCGGCACTGCGGGTCCCAATACTGCAATCGGCTTTGGCTACAGCGGCGGCGCGCAGTTGCTGAACATCGCTACTGGTACCGGTGGCCTGGACATGAACGGCACGGTCAACGGTGCCGCCGTGAACAGCCTCTACGGTAATTTTGCCAGCGGCTCGTCCATCACCAGCGCCGGCGCCATCGACATGAGCCGCAACACCAAGGCTATCAACCTGGCCGGCTTGCCGATCACCCAGACCGGTGCCACCGGCGCGGTCAACATCATTTCCAGCGGCGGCGCTGTCACCATTGGCGCCATTGCCCTCGCCACCCAGGATGCGAGCCTGTTCAAGTCTTCGGCTGCGCTCACTACCGGCGCGATTACGCTCAATGGCGCCGGCGACGTGACGCTCGACGCCGTGTCCGACCTGACGCCTGCCGCGATCACCAAATCGGCCAGCAGCCGCGACTCCAATCTGACGCTCAAGTCGGCGGGCAACGTCACGGTCGCCAACACCATCACCGGCGCCACCGGCTCCGGCAAACTGAACCTGACGCTCAACAGCCGTTCGGCCGATGCCGCCTCGGGCACCGTCGCCATCAACGCCGCCGTCGCCATCAAGGGCGGCACCATCCTGGTGCGCGGCGGTTCGGCCACGGCAGCCTCGCTGGACAGCGTCGATCCGACGCTCCAGGCTGCCACTTTCAATGCCGAACTGGCGCGTACCGGTACCGCCATCTCGCTGCCGAATGCGTCGCTCCTCGACGCCGGCACCGACGGCAATATCGAACTGCGCGGTTTCAGCACCACTGGCGTCAACATCGTCGCCGGTACGCTGGCTGCCAAGGGCGCAGGTAACCTGTCGCTGTATGGCCTGGGTACCACGGGCGCCGGCGTGGCTATGACCGGCGGTACGGTCAGCACCGAATCCGGGCGCCTGCACATCTACGGTTCCGGCCAGACCGGCACCGGCACCCAGGGCGTGACCATTTCGGGCACTTCGGCCCTGGTGACGTCGTCGGCCGGCCGCATCCGCGTTGCCGGTAGCGGCGGCGCGGGCACGGCAGGCGTGTCGATCAACAGTGGCGCCAAGGTCTCGTTGACCGGCGGCACCGGCGGTCTGATGGTCAACGGTCTCGGCGGCAGCGCCGCCTCTGGCGGCAATGGCGTGGTCATCGATGGCGCATCGGTCACTTCGAGCAGCACCGGCCTCCTCACCGTCAACGGCACCGCCGGCAGCGGCAACGCAGGCAACTACGGCGTGTACCTCAATGGTACCGGCACCACCAACGTGGTCGAGCGACTCGGCGCAGGCGATATTCTGGTTTCCGGTACCGCCAATAACGCCAGCGGCTATGGCATCTTCCAGGGCACCGGCGGCAGCGCCGTCGTGGGTTCGGGCAGCGCCAGTGGCACCATCACCTTCAGCGCCAACAAGATGTTCCTGAATGCGTCGGGCGGCGCGCTGCTGCCGAAGACCACCGGCACGGTCGTGTTCGCGCCGCTGAGCGGTGGTAGCCTCACGGTCGATACCGATATCCTGGCAGCAGTGAATGCCGCCAACGCGATGCGTTATAACTACGGCAAGGTGCAGTTCGGTAACGAGGCCGCAGCCAGCGTCACACTCAAGGCCATTACTGGCCGTAACAGCTTCGGCTCGAACCTGGTCCTGGCATCGGGCGGCACCTTCAAGGTCGACGATGGCGGCGCCACCGACGGCCTGATCGCCCGCAACGGCCTGGTCCTGGCCGGCCCGGGAACCTTCACCCAAGCTACCAACATCACCGCCAATTCGCTGTCCGGCGCAGCAACCGAAGTGGTGTACAACCGCGCCGGCAACGCCATCGCGGCCCTCGGTCCGCTCACTGTAAGCGGTAATCTCGGCCTGGTAACCGGCAGCGCTCTGACCATCAACTCGGCCAGCACCGTCGGCACCGGCGCGGTACAGGCAGCCGGCGACATCACCATCGCCGCCGGCGGCTCGATCACCGCCACCGGCAACGATACCGTTGCGCCGTTGCAGCTCGTTACCAACGGAAAATTCGTCAACAATGGCGGCGCTTCCGCGCTCGCCACGCCGAACGGCCGCTGGCTGGTCTGGTCGCAGGACCCGACTCAGGATACCCTGGGCGGCCTGTCCTACGGCTTCAAGCAGTACAACGCCTTCTATAACATCAGCAAGGCACTTGGCACCGGCAACGGCGTCATGTACACGGTCGCACCATCGCTGTCGATCGCCCTTACCGGCAACGCCAATAAGGTCTACGACGGCACCACCACGGCAGTGCTGAACCAGTCGAACTATGTCGTCACCGGTCTGCTGAACAGTGATACCGCCACGGTCTACTCGACCGCGTCGTACGACACCAAGGATGTCGGTAACGGCAAGGCGATTCTCGCCGACGACCTCGCCGTGGTCACCCGTACCGGCAACGTCCGCATTTATGGTTATACCGTCGCCAACAACAGCGCCAACGGCAATATCGGCAACATCAGCGCCAAAGCGCTGACGGCATCGCTGACCGGCACCGTCTCCAAGGTCTACGACGGCAGCACCACCGCCACCCTCGGCGCGGGCAACTACGCCCTGGCCGGCGTGGTCGATGGCGAAACCATCACGCTGAACAACCCGACCACCGGCGTCTACGACACCAAGAACGCCGGCTACGGCAAGACCGTCACGGTCAACGGCCTGGCCCTGAGCGGCACCGGCGCGTCCAACTACACCGTCAACAGCACCGCGTCGGCCACCACCGGCGTCGTCACCCAGCGCGCGGTCTCGACCACCGCCGCCGTGTTCGACAAGGTCTACGACGGCACCACCACCGCCAGCGGCACCTTCGGCGCGCTGTCGAACGTGGTCGCCGGCGACAACGTCGCCATCACCGGCGGCACCATCGCCTTCCAGGACCGCAACGTCGGCACCGACAAGGCCATCACCGTCGCCGGTGCCGCACTCACCGGCAGCGACGCCGCCAACTACCAGCTGTCCACCGTCGGCACCAGCAGCGGCCGCATCACGGCCAAGACGCTGACCCTGAACGCCGTCACCGACACCAAGGTCTACGACGGCACCACCACCTCGGCCGGCGCCATCCAGTCGTCGGGTCTCGTCACCGGCGACAGCGTCACCGGCACCCAGGCTTTCCTGGACAAGAACGCCGGCACCCAGTCGCTGCAAGTGAACGGCTGGACCATTGTCGACGGCAACGGCGGCAACAACTACGTCGTTACCCGTGGTACCGCCGCTACCGGCGTCATCACCAAAAAGACCATCAGCGCCACCGCCGCGGTCGATAACAAGGTGTACGACAGCACCCTGCGTGCCACCGGCACGGTCAGCGGCCTCACCGGCGTCGTGGCGGGCGATACCGTCGGCGTCGACGCGACCAATGGCAGCATGGCCTTCCTCGACAAGAACGTCGGCGCCGGCAAGGCAGTCACCGTCAGCGGTTATGCGCTGAACGGCGCCAACGCGGGCAACTACCAGCTGGACGGCGTGGTGAACGGTTCGGCCGCCATCACCCAGGCCAGCCTGGTGCTGACCGCCGGTACCGACAGCAAGGTCTACGACGGTACCACCGGTTCCAACGGCGTGGTTACCGCTTCTGGCCTGTTCGGCAGCGACAGCCTGGTCAGCGCCTCCCAGGCGTTCACCAACAATAACGCCGGTACCCGCGGCCTGCAGGTGGTCGCCAACAGCTGGACCATCAACGACGGCTTCAACGGCGGCAACTACGCCGTGACGCTGGCGGCACCGACCGCCGGGTCGATCACCGCCAAGGCACTGACCCTGAGCGCCGTGGCCGACAACAAGGTCTACGACGGCACCACCGCCTCGAACGGCGCCGTCGTCGCAAGCGGCCTGGTCGCCGGCGATACCTTCTCGGCTACCCAGGCGTTCAGCAGCAAGAATGCCGGCGGCCGTATGCTGCAGGTGCGCAACTTTGCCATCACCGACGGCAATGGCGGCGCCAACTACGCCGTCAGCTTCGGCACCAGCGTGGCCGGCCTGATTTCGGCCAAGACCATTACCGCCACCGCCGCCATCGACGACAAGGTCTACGACAGCACCCTGCGTGCCACCGGTACCGTCAACAGCCTGACCGGCGTGGTTGCCGGCGACACCGTCGGCGTCGACGGCACCAATGGCGTGGTCGCTTTCGTCGACAAGAATGTCGGCAGCGGCAAGGCCGTCACCGTCAGCGGCTTCACCCTGAACGGCGCCGATGCCGGCAACTATCGCCTGGCGGACGTCGCCAACGGCGTCGCCGCCATCACCAAGGCCAACCTGGTCCTGACCGCCGGTACCGACAGCAAGACCTACGACGGCACCACCGGTTCCACCGGTGTCGTCACCGCCGCCGGCCTGCTCGGCAGCGACACGCTGACGAGCGCCGCCCAGGCCTTCGACAGCAAGAACGCCGGTTCCCGCGGCCTGCAGGTGGTCGACCAGAGCTGGACCATCGCCGACGGCAACGGCGGCGGCAACTACGCCGTCACCCTGGGCGCGCAAACCGCCGGTTCGATCGCCGCCAAGGCACTGACCCTGAGCGCCGTGGCCGACACCAAGGTCTACGACGGCAGCACCACCTCGGCAGGTTTGGTCCGCGCCGCCGGCCTGGTGGCCGGTGACACGGTCGACGCCACCCAGGCCTTCGACACCAAGAACGCCGGCGGCCGTACTTTGCAGGTGAACGGCTACACCATTGCCGACGGCAATGGCGGCGCCAACTACGTGGTCGGTTACGGTGCCACCGCGGCCGGCAGCATCGCGGCCAAGACCATCTCGGCCACCGCCAGCATCGATGACAAGGTATACGACGCCACGACCGCTGCCACCGGCACGGTTGGCGGCCTGGCCGGCGTGGTTGCCGGCGACGCCGTGGGTATCGACACGACCAATGGCGTGATCGCTTTCGCCGACAAGAATGCGGGTGCAGGCAAGGCCGTGACTGTCAGCGGCTTCACGCTGAACGGCAACGATGCCGGCAACTACCGCCTGGCCGACGTCGCCAACGGCGTCGCCGCCATCACCAAGGCCAGCCTGGTGCTGACCGCCGGTACCGACAGCAAGACCTACGACGGCACCACCGGTTCCACTGGCACCGTGACCGCCGCCGGCCTGCTCGGTACCGACACGCTGACGAGCGCCGCCCAGGCCTTCGACAGCAAGAACGCCGGCACCCGTGGCCTGCAGGTCGTGGACCAGAGCTGGACCATCGCCGACGGCAACAGCGGCGCCAACTACGCCGTGACCCTGGCGGCACCGACCGCGGGTTCGATCGCCGCCAAGGCGCTGACCCTGAACGCCGTGGCCGATGCCAAGGTCTACGACGGCACCACCGCCTCGAACGGTGTGGTGCGCGCAGCCGGCCTGGTGGCCGGTGACAGCGTCGATGCCACCCAGGCCTTCGACACCAAGAACGCCGGCGGCCGTACGCTGCAGGTGAACGGCTACACCGTTGCCGACGGCAACGGCGGCGCCAACTACGTCGTCGCCTACGGTTCCGGCGTTGCCGGCACCATCACTGCCAAGACCATCTCGGCCAGCGCCAGTGTCGACGACAAGGTGTACGACGCCACCACCGCGGCCACCGGCACCATCGGCGGCCTGACCGGTGTGGTTGCCGGCGATGCGATCGGCATCGACGCCACCAACGGTGTGCTCGCCTTTGTCGACAAGAACGCCGGCAACGGCAAGGCTGTCACCGTCAGCGGCTACACGCTGAACGGTGCGGATGCGGCCAACTACCGCCTGTCCGACGTCGCCAACGGCGTCGCCGCCATCACCAAGGCCAACCTGGTCTTGACCGCCGGCACCGACAGCAAGACCTACGACGGCACCACCGGTTCCACCGGCGTCGTCACCGCCGCCGGCCTGCTCGGCGGCGACACCCTGACGAGCGCCGCCCAAGCCTTTGACAGCAAGAACGCCGGCACCCGCGGCCTGCAGGTGGTGGACCAGAGCTGGACCATCGCCGACGGCAACAGCGGCGCCAACTACGCCGTGACCCTGGCGGCACCGACTGCAGGTTCGATCGCCGCCAAGGCGCTGACCCTGAACGCCGTGGCCGACACCAAGGTCTACGACGGCAGCACCGCTTCGGCAGGTGTGGTGCGTGCGACCGGCCTGGTGGCCGGTGACACCGTCGATGCCACCCAGGCCTTCGACAGCAAGAACGCCGGCGGCCGTACGCTGCAGGTGAACGGCTACACCGTTGCCGACGGCAACGGCGGCGCCAACTATATTGTCGGCTACGGCGCAACCGTGTCCGGCACCATCTCGGCCAAGACCATCTCGGCAGCCGCCAGCGTCGACGACAAGGTGTACGACGCCACCACCGCAGCCACCGGCACCATCGGCGGCCTGACCGGTGTGGTCGCAGGCGACACCGTCGGCATCGACGCCACCAACGGCGTGCTGGCCTTTGTCGACAAGAATGCCGGCAACGGCAAGGCTGTCACCGTCAGCGGCTTCGCGCTGAACGGTGCGGATGCGGCCAACTACCGCCTGGCCGGCGTCGCCAACGGCGTCGCCGCCATCACCAAGGCCAGCCTGGTGCTGACTGCCGGCACCGACAGCAAGACCTATGACGGCACCACCGGTTCCACCGGTGTCGTCACCGCGGCCGGCCTGCTCGGCGGCGACACCCTGACGGGCGCCGCCCAGGCCTTCGACAGCAAGAACGCCGGCACCCGTGGCCTGCAGGTCGTGGACCAGAGCTGGACCATCGCCGACGGCAACAGCGGTGCCAACTACGCCGTGACCCTGGCGGCACCGGTCGCCGGTACCATCGCGGCCAAGGCACTGACCCTGAACGCCGTGGCCGACACCAAGGTCTACGACGGCACCACCGCATCGAGCGGTGTGGTCCGCGCAGCCGGCCTGGTGGCCGGTGACACGGTCGATGCCACCCAGGCTTTCGACACCAAGAACGCCGGCGGCCGTACGCTGCAGGTGAACGGCTACACCGTTGCCGACGGCAACGGCGGCGCCAACTACGTCGTCGCTCTCGGCGCCGGTGCTGCGGGCACGATCTCGGCCAAGACCATCTCGGCCACCGCCAGCATCAATGACAAGGTGTACGACGCTACCACCGCGGCCACCGGCACCATTGCCGGCCTGAGCGGCGTGGTCCTGACCGACGCGGTCGGCATCGACAGCAGCGAAGGCCGCATCGCCTTCGTCGACAAGAACGTCGGCAACGGCAAGGCCCTGACCATCAGCGGCTACAAGCTGAACGGTGCCGATGCAGCCAACTACCGTCTGGCCGACGTGGCCAACGGTGTGGCCGCCATCACCAAGGCCAGCCTGGTGCTGACCGCTGGTACCGACAGCAAGACCTACGACGGCACCACTGCGTCGACCGGTGTCGTGAGCGCCACCGGCCTGCTGGGTGGCGACACCCTGGTCAACGCCGCCCAGGCGTTCGACAGCCGCAATGCCGGCACCCGCGGCCTGCAGGTCGTGGACCAGAGCTGGACCATTGCCGACGGCAACGGCGGCGGCAACTACGCCGTCACGCTGGCGGCACCGACCGCCGGTTCGATCGCGGCCAAGGCACTGACCTTGAGCGCCGTGGCCGATACCAAGGTCTACGACGGCACGACCGCATCTAACGGTGTGGTCCGCGCCGCCGGCCTGGTGGCCGGCGATACGGTCGATGCCACCCAGGCATTCGACAGCAAGAACGCCGGCGGCCGCACGCTGCAGGTGAACGGCTACGCCATCGACGACGGCAACGGCGGCGCCAACTATGTGGTCGGCTATGGCGCCGGTGCCGCCGGCACCATCGCGGCCAAGGTCATCTCGGCCGATGCCACCATCGTCGACAAGGTCTACGATGCCACCACGGTCGCCACCGGCTCCATCGGTGGCCTGACCGGCCTGGTCGCCGGCGATACGGTCGGCGTCGATGCCACCGAAGGCCGCTTCACCTTTGCCGACAAGAACGCCGGCAACGGCAAGGCCGTGACTGTCAGCGGCTTCAAGCTGAACGGCGCCGACGCCGGCAACTACCGCCTGGCCGATGTGGCCAACGGCGTCGCCGCCATCACCAAGGCCAGCCTGGTCTTGACCGCCGGCAGCGACAGCAAGACCTACGACGGCACCACCGGTTCCACCGGTATCGTGAGCGCCGCCGGCCTGCTGGGCAGCGACAGCTTCCTGGGCGCCGCCCAGGCCTTCGACAGCCGCAATGCGGGCAGCCGCGGCCTGCAAGTGGTCGCCAACAGCTGGACCGTCAACGACGGCAACAGCGGCGGCAACTACGCCGTGACGCTGGCGGCACCGACCGCCGGCACCATCGCGGCCAAGGCACTGACCCTCACCGCCGTGGGCGATGCCAAGGTCTACGACGGCACTACCGCCTCGGCAGGTGTGGTCCATGCAACCGGCCTGGTGGCCGGCGACACGGTCGATGCCACCCAGGCCTTCGACAGCAAGAACGCCGGTGGCCGTGCGTTGCAGGTGAACAGCTACAACGTCGTCGACGGCAACGGCGGTGCCAACTACGTGGTCGGCTACGGTGCCGGCGCCGCTGGTACCATCGCGGTCAAGACGATCTCGGCCAACGCCCACATCGACGACAAGGTCTACGATGCCACCACCGTTGCAACCGGCACCGTTGCCGGCCTGAGCGGTGTGGTGGTCGGCGACGCGGTTGGCGTCGACGCCAGCGGCGGCCGTATCGCCTTTGCCGACAAGAACGCCGGCAACGGCAAGGCAGTCGCGCTCACCGGCTTCAAGCTGAGCGGCGCCGATGCAAGCAACTACCAGCTGGCCGACCTGGCCAACGGTGTCGCTGCCATTACCAAGGCCAGCCTGGTGCTGACCGCCGGTACCGACAGCAAGACCTACGACGGTACCACCGCCTCGACCGGCGTGGTGACGGCCTCGGGCCTGCTGGGCGGCGACAGCTTCCTGGGCGCCAGCCAGGCGTTCGACAGCAAGAACGCCGGCAGCCGCGGCCTGCAAGTGGTCGCTAACAGCTGGAGCGTCGCCGACGACAACGGCGGTAACAACTACGCCGTGACGCTGGCGGCACCGACTGCAGGCGCCATCGCCGCCAAGGCGCTGACCCTGACCGCGGTGGACGACGCCAAGGTCTACGACGGCACCACCGCATCGAACGGTGTGGTGCGTGCAGCCGGCCTGGTGGCAGGCGACACGCTCGCCGCCACCCAGGCGTTCGACAGCAAGAACGCCGGCGGCCACTCGCTGCAGGTGAACAACTGGTCGATCGCCGACGGCAATGGCGGCGCCAACTACGTGGTGCGTTATGGTGCGGGCGCTGCCGGCACGATCGCGGCCAAGCTGATCTCGGCCAATGCGCTGATCACCGACAAGGTGTACGACGCAACGCTGAACGCCAACGGCAGCGTGAGCGGCCTGAACGGTGTGGTCACCGGCGACGCGGTTGCCATCGACGGCACCCACGGCGTGATCGCCTTTGCCGACAAGAACGTCGGTGCCGGCAAGGCTGTTACCCTCAGCGGCTTCCAGCTGAGCGGTGCGGACGCGAACAACTACGAGCTGGCCAACCTGGCCAACGGCGTTGCCGCGATCACCAAGGCCAGCCTGGTGCTGACCGCCGGTAGCGACAGCAAGACCTACGACGGCACCACCGGTTCGACCGGCGTCGTGACCGCCTCGGGCCTGCTGGGCACCGACCGCTTCCTGGGCGCCACCCAGGCGTTCAGCAGCAAGAACGCCGGCACCCGCGGCCTGCAGGTCGTGACCAACAGCTGGAGCATCGACGACGAAAACGGCGGCGGCAACTACGCCGTGACGCTGGCGGCACCGACCGCCGGTAACATCGCCGCCAAGGCGCTGACCTTGAGCGCCGTGGCCGATACCAAGGTGTATGACGGCACCACCGCATCGAACGGTGCGGTGCAGGCGACCGGCCTGGTGGCCGGTGACACGGTCAACGCCGCTCAGGTGTTCGACGGCAAGAACGCCGGCGACCGCACCCTGCAGGTGGGCAGCTACGCCGTCACCGACGGCAATGGCGGCACCAACTACGTGGTGTCGCTGGGCGGTACCGCGGCAGGCAGCATCACCGCCAAGACGATCTCGGCCAACGCCCTGGTCGGCGACAAGGTGTATGACGCCACGCTCAATGCCAACGGCAGTGTCGGCGGCCTCAGCGGCGTGGTGGTCGGCGATGCAGTTGCCATCGACGGCACCAACGGCGTGATCGCCTTCGCCGACAAGAACGTCGGCAACGGCAAGGCCGTGACGGTCAGCGGCTTCACGCTGAACGGCGCGGACGCCGGCAACTACAAGCTGGCCGACCTGGCCAACGGCGTCGCCAACATCACCAAGGCCAACCTGGTGCTGACCGCCGGCACCGACAGCAAGACCTATGACGGCACCACCGGTTCGACCGGTGTGGTGACCGCCTCGGGCCTGCTGGGCAGCGACAGCTTCCTGGGCGCCAGCCAGGCATTCGAGAGCAAGAATGCCGGTACGCGCGGCCTGCAGGTGGTCGCCAACAGCTGGAACGTGAACGACGGCAACAACGGCGGCAACTACGCCGTGACGCTGGCGGCACCGACCGCAGGTTCGATCGCGGCCAAGGCACTGACCTTGAACGCCGTGGCCGACACCAAGGTCTATGACGGCACCACCGCGTCGAGCGGTGTGGTCCAGGCCGCCGGCCTGGTGACCGGCGACAGCTTCAACGCCGCTCAGGTGTTCGATGGCAAGAATGCGGGCAACCGCACGCTGCAGGTGGCCAACTACGCCGTCACCGACGGTAACGGCGGCGCCAACTATGTGGTCTCACTGGGCAACGCCGCTGCGGGCAGCATCACCGCCAAGACGATCTCGGCCAACGCCGTGATCGGCGACAAGGTGTATGACGCAACCTCGGCAGCCAACGGCAGCGTCACCGGCCTGAACGGTGTGGTCATCGGCGACACGGTGGGCATCAACACCGCCAACGGCGTGATCGCCTTTGCTGACAAGAACGTCGGCAACGGCAAGGCCGTCACCGTCAGCGGCTTCACGCTGGACGGCGCCGATGCGGGCAACTACCAGCTGGCCAACCTGGCCAACGGTGTCGCCAACGTCACCAAGGCAACCCTGGTGCTGACCGCCGGTACCGACAGCAAGACCTACGACGGCACCACCGGTTCGACCGGCGTCGTGACCGCCTCGGGCCTGCTCGGCAGCGACCGCTTCCTGGGCGCCAGCCAGGCGTTCAACAGCAAGAACGCCGGCAACCGCGGCCTGCAGGTGGTGAACAACAGCTGGAGCATCGATGACGACAACGCCGGCGGCAACTACGCCGTCACGTTGGCGGCACCGACCGCCGGCACCATCGCAGCCAAGGCACTGACCTTGAACGCCGTGGCCGACACCAAGGTCTACGACGGCACCACCGCCTCGGCGGGTGCGGTGCAGGCGTCGGGCCTGGTGGCTGGCGATACCTTCAACGCGGCTCAGGTGTTCGACAGCAAGAACGCGGGCAACCGTACGCTGCAAGTCGGCAGCTACACCGTCACCGACGGTAATGGCGGCGCCAACTACGTGGTCTCGCTGGGCAACGTGGCGGCCGGCAGCATCGGCGCCAAGACCATCGCCGCCAACGCGACCATCGGCAACAAGGTGTACGATGCGACGCTGAATGCGAATGGCAGCGTCAGCGGCCTGAGCGGCGTGGTTGCCGGCGACCTGGTGGGTATCGACACCAGCAACGGTTCGATCGCCTTTGCCGACAAGAACGTCGGCAACGGCAAGGCCGTGACCGTCAGCGGCTTCACGCTGAACGGCGCGGATGCCGGCAACTACCAGCTGGCCACCCTGGCCAACGGTGTGGCCGCCATCACCAAGGCCAACCTGGTGCTGACCGCCGGTACCGACAGCAAGACCTACGACGGCACCACGGTCTCGACCGGCACCGTGAGCGCGTCCGGCCTGCTGGGCAGCGACCGCTTCCTTGGCGCCGGCCAGGCGTTCACCAGCAAGAACGCGGGTAACCGCGGCCTGCAGGTGGTGAACAACAGCTGGAGCATCGACGACGAAAACGGCGGCGGCAACTATGCCGTGACGCTGGCGGCGCCGACCGCAGGTACCATCGCGGCCAAGGCACTGACCTTGAACGCCGTGGCCGACACCAAGGCGTATGACGGCACCACCGCGTCGAGCGGTGCGGTGCAGGCTTCTGGCCTGGTGGCCGGTGACACGGTCAATGCGGCACAGGTGTTCGACGGCAAGAATGCGGGCAACCGCACGCTGCAGGTCGGCAGCTACACCGTCGCCGACGGCAATGGCGGCGCCAACTATGTGGTTTCGCTGGGCAACGCGGCCGCAGGCACCATCAGCGCCAAGACCATCCTGGCCAACGTGCTGGTCAGCAACAAGGTGTACGACGCGACGAACGCCGCCAACGGCAGGGTCGACGGTCTCTCGGGCATCGTGGCAGGTGACGCGGTCGGTATCGACAGCGCCAACGGCATGATCGCCTTCGCCGACAAGAACGTCGGCAACGGCAAGGCCGTCACCGTCAGCGGCTTCACGCTGAACGGCGCGGATGCCGGCAACTACCAGCTGGCCACCCTTGCCAACGGTGTCGCCGCCATCACCAAGGCCAACCTGGTCCTGACCGCAGGTAGCGACAGCAAGACCTACGACGGCACCACCGGTTCGACCGGTGTGGTGACCGCCTCGGGCCTGCTGGGCAGCGACAGCTTCCTCGGCGCTACCCAGGCGTTCAACAGCAAGAACGCCGGTAACCGTGGCCTGCAAGTCGTGAACAACAGCTGGAGCATCGACGACGGCAACAACGGCGGCAACTACGCCATCACCCTGGCGGCACCGACTGCCGGCACGATCGCGGCCAAGACGCTGACCCTGAACGCGGTCAGCGACACCAAGGTCTACGACCGTACCAACGCCTCCTCGGGTGTGGTGCAGGTGGCGGGCCTGGTGGCCGGCGACACGGTCAATGCGACCCAGGCGTTCAGCGACTGGAACGCCGGCGACCGTACGCTGCAAGTGAACAACTACAGCGTTGCCGACGGCAACGGCGGCGCCAACTACGTCGTCACGCTGGGCAATGCCGCAGCCGGCAGCATCACCGCCAAGACGGTTGCCATCAACGCATCGGTGGGCAACAAGGTCTACGACGGCACCACCGCTGTCCGCGGCACCATCGGTGGCCTGACGGGTGTGTTTGCGGAAGACGCGGTCGGTATCGACGCGACGATCGGCGGCCTCGAGTTTGCCGACCGCAACGCCGGCAACGGCAAGGCGATCATCGTCAGCAACTTCGGCCTGAACGGTGCGAATGCAGGCAATTACGTGCTGAACACCCGTGCCAACGGTGTCGCCAACATCACCAAGGCAAGCCTGGTGCTGACGGCCGGTACCGACAGCAAGGTCTACGACGGCACCACCGCCTCCAACGGCACGGTGACCATCAACGGCCTGGTGGCCGGCGACACCGCCACCGCCACCCAGGCGTTCGACAGCAAGAATGCGGGCAACCGTACCCTGAAGGCGAACGGCTGGACGATCGAAGACGGCAACAACGGCGGCAACTATGCGGTTACCGTGGTTGCAGCCAACGGCGACATCACCCGCAAGCAGCTTACCGGTGAACTGACCGGCAGCGTGTCGAAGGTCTACGACGGCACCAATATCGCCGCACTGCTGGGTGCCAACATCGACGGCGTGGTTCGCGGCGATGACCTGACGGTGAAAGCGACGTCGACGACGTTCGACAACAAGAACGCCGGCAACAACAAGCTGGTGACCGTGACGGGCATGACCCTGAACGGCCAGGACGCGGGCAACTACGTCTTGCTGCAGGATCACGCAGCTGCCTACGTCGGTGAGATCACCGCCCGTGCAGTGTCGGTGAGCACCTCTGGCGCCGGCACCAAGACCTACGACGGCACCACCGTGCTGTCGTCGGATCAGCTCGGTACCCTGGCGCTGACGGCGGCCCAAGGCGACGCGACCACCGCGGCGCTGCTGGCAGCCGATGGCGTGGCACTGGACGGCTCGGCCATGACCGGCGCGCTGATCGACCGCAACGCCGGTACCGGCAAGAGCGTGGACCTGAGCGGCTTTGTTCTGACCAACAATGCACTCGGCAACTACGTCCTGGCTTCGGATACCGTGCACGGCGTGGCCAACGTGGGCCGTGCCCAGCTGACCCTGACCGCCAGCGGCGACAGCAAGGTCTACGATGGCACCACCGCCTCGGCAGGAGAGGTGGTTGTCAGCGGCCTGAAGGCGGGCGACTCGGTCACGGCGACCCAGGCGTTCGACAACTTCAACGCGGGCAACCGTAACCTGCAGGTGGCGGGCTACACGCTGGCCGACGGCAACGACGGCATCAACTATGTCGTGTCGAAGGTGGACGCGGCCGGCAGCATCGCTCAGCGCGATATCACCCTGGTGATGAACGATGCGCAGAAGATCGCCGGCACCATCGATCCGAACTTCACCTACACGGTGGGTGGTTCGGGCCTGGTGGCAGGCGACACCGTCAGCGGCGTGGCAACGCGCGACAGCGGTGAGGACGTGGGTTCGTACGCCATCAAGCAGGGTTCCCTGACGGCTGGCAACAACTACGCGGTCACCATCGTGCCGGGCAGCCTGGGCATCAATGCTGCTCCGGTGACGCCGGTTACTCCGGTGACCCCGACCACGCCGGTCGATGGCGGCGGCACCACGCCGACCACCCCGACCACGCCGGTCGATGGCGGCAGCACGACGCCGACCACCCCGACCACGCCGGTCGATGGCGGCAGCACGACGCCGACCACCCCGACCATGCCGGTCGATGGCGGCAGCACCACGCCGACCACCCCGACCACGCCGGTCGATGGCGGCAGCACGACGCCGACCACCCCGACCACGCCGGTCGATGGCGGCAGCACGACGCCGACCACCCCGACCACGCCGGTCGATGGCGGCAGCACCACGCCGACCACCCCGACCACGCCGGTCGATGGCGGCAGCACGACGCCGACCACCCCGACCACGCCGGTCGATGGCGGCAGCACGACGCCGACCACCCCGACCACGCCGGTCGACGGCGGCAGCACCACGCCGACCACCCCGACCACCCCGGTCGATGGCGGCAGCACCACGCCGACTACCCCGACCACCCCGGTCGATGGCGGCAGCACCACGCCGACGACGCCGGCAACCCCGGGTAACGGCGGCAGCACCACGCCGACCACCCCGGTAACCCCGGGTAACGGCGGCAACACCACGCCGACCAACCCTGGCGCCGGTTCGGGCAACGGTACGGTCAGCGAAGCCGTCCTGGCGGAAGCCAAGGCAGTGCAGGAGCGCGCAACGCGTCAGCTTCCGGGCACCTACACTGCCAACACCATGCTCCAGCCGGGCCTGGTGGGCGGCCTGGATGCCAGCACCGGCTTCGGCTTCAAAGGCACGTCGCGCATCCCGGGCAGCACCGAGACGCTCGACGACAGCCTGAACCAGAAGCTGGAAGACGTGATGCAGGCCAAGGGCGTGGAAGCCTGCGCCAAGAGCGGCGAGGGCAGCGCCTGCGAAACGGCAACGGCCAGCAGCATGCCGTATCCGTCGAACCGTGTCCTGAGCTCGATCGCACGTTTCTTCCGTCGTTGATCTTGTAGGCGTGAGGATGGCTAGGCAGCTTGCCTAGCCATCCTCGGCTAATTGATCGAATTGCCGTGAACGGCACGGGTCAATAAACCCGTGCCTTTTCCCCCTCGGTAAAAATACCTAAACTCATTCAGCGTATTTACACTGTTTTGCAAAAGGAGCAGGTTCTCATGGAAGGGATTTTGGATTGGTTACGCGCGTACAGGCGCAGGCAGAGAGTCTTGCGTAGCCAGCAGGCAGTAGAGGCCCGTATGACCGCAGTGATCGAGCGAGTGATTTTCGATATTGGCGCCGAGCGTCTGGTAGAAGGTACGGTCCGGCTCGATTCCGGTTTCCGGCCGCGCTTCAACACCAGCACCTATGTCCCAACGCGTAATGCGCTCGCTTTGGTACGACTTGGCAGCTTACCGGAAGCTGCGCCGCTACAAGCTTTTGCCGATCAGCCGTCTGCACTGAAGCCGCACACTGCGGTGCTGGTAGCGGCCTTGCTGCGCGAATTCCGCTCGCAGTCGCCGCAATTCCAAGCACTTCGCGAACACCAGTAACTCACTTCCCGGCACTGATCGAACCCACTTCCGCTGCTAATTTGTTCGCCTTGTGGGGTTATTGTAGTGACACAGGCTATCCATGCTGTGCATGACTGCATCGACCCGGTCTCATGACGACAAGGAGTGGGACTGGCCGGACGCGGACTGGTCCAGCGAGCAGGAGTGCGGCAAGCTCTACCCGCGTATGTTCGCTGTTGCTAAATGGGTCTCGAAATCATATTGCGCAGCACATCGCGATCAAATCCGCGCCAACCTAGACCAGACTCGGCTGGAAACCGGCAGATCGATCAAATTGGGCGAAGGGCAGCGTAAGCTGACGCAACTAGCCTCGCTCGATGAGCGCTCATTCGTCAACGTCGTACAGAAAGTTTGCTACCCGGACACAGCAAAACTGAACTGGCCAGTCGACCCGGATCAGTTTTCCAATCCGGCCGCTATGAGCCTTAATTATAGATTTTCAGATCCTGAGCTCGTTGATGCGCCAAGCGAAGCGCTACCTATGCATTTGCCGTGCAACCGCAGCGACATGTACTCTGTAGTAGCGACTCAGCCGCGCGCCGCCTACTCAAGAGACAGTTAAAATAAAAATATCATATTCACCTCCGTTGAGTCTGCTGCTGCCTCGCGGCGGCCTGACGATTGGCGGCGACAGCGGGGGAGAAGCGTCTGATGAACGAGCAGAACGCGGGGTACGCAAAATTTCGACGCAAATTGGTGGTCGGTTATTTAATTCTGTGCGCGTTGCTCTTTGCGTTGCTAGGTTGGAAGGTCGTGTCGGGATATCGATCGGACCGGTAAACCGCCGCTGCGGTTACTAAAAACAGCGCGCGTGCCATGGCAGCCCACGTCGGCGAAATCATTGACGTGGTAGACCAGTCGCTGCGCCTCTCTGCGTCAGGCATTTCGGCGCTTGACGACGGCGCGTTGACAACGGACGCGGTGCTGCCGTTGCTCGCCGCATCGCCCCAGGCATCTGACTCGCGCCACTGGCTTCTGTTCATCGACGCCTCCGGCAAAGGCATGGTCGCGAGCAGCGGGTTGCCGGTCCAAGACGTGTCTTACGCAGACCGTTCCTATTTTCTGGACGCATCGGCCAGCCGTGCTGATCAGCTGCATGTTGGCGGGCCGGCCGTGGGGCTTGTGTCCAAACGTCGCTTATTTTTTCTGAGCCGTCGCGTCGAGTCGTCATCCGGAAAATTTCTGGGCGTCATCGCCGCACCGGTGGACGCCAAACGCATCGCAGACGTGTTTGAAAGAGCCAGACTCAGCCCAGAGATGTCTATCTCGTTGACTATGAAGGGCCGCATGATAGTAGCGCGCGCCCCCTTGTTCGAGGAATCGTTTGGAGCTGACCTGTCCGGGTTGGCGCGCCCAAACCCTGCCGTGCTTGTCGAGGGGACGTTCGAAGCCGACAGCCCTTTTCGCGGGGAGCGGCGGCTCTTCTCGTACACACCGGTGGCATCGCTGCCCTTGATGGTCGTCGTGGGCGTCACGCGCGAGTCGTGGGCAGCGGACTCACGATCGGACTTTATCGCCGGGCTCGTGGGGCTAGCCGTGGCGTTGATCGTAGCGCTCTTCAGCGGCCGCTTCGCGTTGGAGCAATACATGCGGCTCGAACGCGTCGAGGCGTCGCAGCGCAAGCTAATCGATCAGCTTCACTCCGCCAAGATGGATCTCGCCCGGGGTGAGCGCCGGCTGAGAATGATCGCCAACAGCATGCCGGCGCGGGTCGCCTACGTCAATGCCGACGAGCGCTACACGTATCACAACACTGGGCCAAGCGGTGTTCCTGGCGGTGCGTCGCTGGGGAAGACACTTTTGGAAACGCACGGCCCTGAAGTTTATGGAGCAATAAAGACGGATGCGCGCCTGGCTCTTTCTGGCGAACCAGTGGATGTCGAGCGGATCTACGCCGTTGATGGAGAGGAGCGTTGTTTCAAGCATCAATACATGCCAGATTTTACCAGCCGAGGAAGGGTAATGGGCTATTACGCCATGATCACCGACATTACCGAATTCAAGACGATCCAGAAGCGCCTGTCGGATTTGTCGCGCATTGACGGCCTGACCGGACTTCCAAACCGCGCGGAGTTGTTGGACCGGTTGGAGACGGCGCTGGCGCGTTGCCGCCGGACGGGCACCGCCATGGCCTGCCTGTATTTGGACATCGATCGGTTCAAAGAAGTGAACGACACGCTGGGCCACGCAGGCGGCGACTGCGTGTTGATGGAGTTCAGCCGACGATTGCGCCAATGCGTGCGTGAATCCGACACAGTCGCACGACTGTCTGGCGACGAATTCGCCATCGTTCTCGAAGACGTCGGCCAATCTGAAGAGGCTCAGGGCGTAGCTGCCAAAATCATCGCCTTCATGGCCATGCCCTTCAACATCGAGGGCGAGCGGCGCGTTGTCACTACCAGCATTGGCGTGGCGCTCGCCAATCCGCTGGAGGACGATCCACGTTCGCTGCTGCAGGCTGCGGACGCCGCGCTTTACCGTGCCAAGAGAGCAGGCCGAAACCGGTTTGGAAGCTGAGGCGCGAGACGCAAAGGGCGCCTATAAAGCGCCGTGAACAGTCGATACAGCCTAGCTGTCGAGTCCCGTTTGATCATAAATGCGTTTAACGAATAATTCCGGCCGCTTCTGTTGCCATTGCTTGAGTGCGAGGATGGGTGTTTTACTGCCGATGGCGCGTTGTGGAATGTGGTGGTTGTACAGCTTCAGATAGTTCAGCAAAGTGGTCTGCAGATCGGCCCTGCTATCGAAACGGGTTTGCTGCAGCAACTCGTTAATGCGGCCGTTGAAGCGCTCGACCATACCGTTGGTTTGCAGGTCGCGCGGCGGTGCCAGGCGATGTTCGGCGGGCATAGCCGCGCCGGCGATGTCGAAGGCATGCCTGCCGCTGGGCTTCTTGTCTTTGGTGGCGAAACGGTCAGTAAATTGCGAGCCGTTGTCGGTGAGGATCTTGCTGATCTTGATGGGCGAAGCCAGCTTGAGCCGACGCAGGAAATCGACGCTGCTCGCCTCGGTCATGTCGCCGTAGATATGCATGAAAACCCAGCGCGTCGCACGGTCGATGGCGACGAACAGGTAGCGTCGCGAGGTCTCGTCCGGCATCTGCGGCAGGTACTTGATGTCGATGTGAATAAAGCCATGTTCGTAGTCCTTGAAGGTCTTCTTCGGCGTGATCTTCTCGCCCTCGGCCGTCTCAATCAAGTCCGTCAGGCGCGACAAGCCTTCACGCTTTAGCAGGCGTGCAATGCCGGCGCGCGAGACGGCCGGATTGATGTACTGCTTGGTAATGAACAGCAGGTCGTCGAGCGGCAGATAAAGCGACTGGCGCAGAGCCAGGACAATCGCTTCCTGGACCTGGCTCAATGTCGTATGCAGGGTATGGGCACGGTGAGATCGATCCTGTACGTCATCGCGTCCCAGCCACTTCTGTGCAGTGGCTCGCGTGATGTTGAAAACCTTGGCGGCTTCTCTGGAAGACAGGCCGGAATCCTTGATCTCCTGACGAATCTTGGGTGTAGTACGGTCCTGCGGGTGAATGCGTGAACTCATGCTGCTAACTGCTCCTGCTGCGATTGAATGCCGGACTGCTGAACCCAGCAATCAAGTCGCCCAGCATAGCCTTTGCACGAAACAAAGGCCAGACGGTGAGGAATATGATCGCACGACACTTAACCCCTACTCATAGAGTGCTCTAAAATAGGGGCTTGCCACGCCACATAAGTTTTTGCACAAAGCTGCATGGAACCTCTTTGCAAATGTCGAGACCACAGTCATTTTACCGTGACGCTGCGCGAGCGTTAATCCATGCAAGCACTTCACTATATAGCCATGCAGATGATTTTGGAGACAATTTTACCTGTACAGGAAATACGCCTCGCTTGATGCTCTCATAAATTGAACTGCGCGACAGGCCGCAAATGTGCTGCACCTCGGCGATCCTGATCAAGCGCTCTGCGATCTGCGAATTCGTATCCATAATGACACTCCTTAGTTAGGATAGGATAAAACTTCGAGTTCCTATATATAACTATATAGATCGGATAAATCGATGGTTTGATAGTAAACAGGATTTCCGAATTCAATGAGGCGTCAGTGGATTAATTTTTTAATTCGTAAGTGGTGCTCCATTATTTTGGCCGTTTTTTGACCCGGCTGTGGCAATAATGGAATGTATTGCTTTGCCAAGATTCTTCCATGCGTCACGCTTTTCTTTTGCATAGTCGTGACGTAGATATACCCGTCTTACTTTGCTGCCAAAAATAATGTGATTCTGGCAGCGATCGATCGTATCGAGCGACGTGCCTAATGCCTGCATCATGGTTGCGCCGGTACGACGCAGGTCGTGCGGAGACCATGGGCCGTTTCTGCCGTTTGCCAGGACGAGGCTGTCATCCTTGCGGCGATGTGTCTTCATAGCCTGCGCCTTGCTCGGTTTTTCACGTTTGAACATGGACTGCCTATCTCCAATTTGTTTGGCAATCGCTTTAATATCCATATACGTTTCATTGGATCTGGCTGGGAAGCACCATTCTGAGTGTCCAGTAATATCTTTCAATAGACGAAATTGCTCCAATGAAAAGGGTGATAGGTAAACGAGTAAGTGTGCTACGTTTTTTTTCACATTTTCCTTTGGTATGTACCACTCTGCCTCTTGAAAATTTATATGCTCCCAACGCGCCATTGTCATCTCGCCTACACGACACAAAGTCGATAGCATAATCCATATTGCATATTGCGTCTTTTTTTCCAATGGTCGTATGGCGATCCGTTTGTTGAGTGCCATCTGATATTTGTCTTCGCTGCACTTCAACGCGGTCCAAAGTTCCGCAATCTCGTCAGCTGACAAAACGCGGTCGCTCTCGTTACTCAAGTCGTATTCGGGCGATACAATCTTTTCTATTTCGATAAGCTCCATCGGATCGCCGTCAATCAGCAAGCGCCGCCATGGTTGGCGTTTCCGACCCCATGTGAACATTTGTGTCAGACTGTTCCGTGTTATTACTGCTGTTCTGTTCACGCCACGTTCGACTTGGGTTCGCAGCACCGAGCGAATCTCGTGTTCGGTCAGCAGCTTAATCGGGGTCGCGCCGATACTGGGCAGCACATCCGCCTCAAACAACCGCTTCAGCGCGAGGTTGCCATCTTTGCGTCTCACGCCATCTACGATCCAAGTATCGAAGAGGTCGCGAACCGTAAGGCTATCTTGCCGCAGGCTCGCTTCCAGAAGGCTCGCCGACCTGGCTTTCGCTTCTGCCTCGGCCACCGTTTTCTTTTGCGTCTCTTCGATATGCGCTTTCGGCTCAACGCCGCGCTTTCTCCAGTCTTTTATCTCCGCGGCGACGCGGCGTGCTACCTCGAGACTGAGACGCGCTTCGCTCGTTAGCCCGTAAAGAAGTTTGTCGAAGTCGGAGAGCACACGGCCATGTTCTCCAAGCGTCACGTATACCGACCTACTACCGACTTTGTAGACGTACAGCCAGGTACGGGTTACGCTACCGTCTTGTGCCCGCCGGAAACGCAAGGACAGTCCGTTACCGTCGGTTAGTATTTCGTCACTCTTCGAGGGCTTGTAGCGATCGATCTTCGTTGCTGTAAGTTTGAGCGCGACCACAGTGCCTCCTTCGCTGGCGGTAAGAAATCAGTAAGAAAAAATCTTTGGATTGCAGTGTACGAGCCAAGACTATGCTGGACGCATTAAACACGTAAGTGTTTGATTTGGATTGATTTCTGGCTGACAAGCTGGACTGTGGTAGACGGTGCTGGACGCATTGGAAGGTGCATGGGGTGCACGGGGTCGGAGGTTCGAATCCTCTCGCCCCGACCAAAGAATTTGATGAGATGGGCCAGCTTTCGAGCTGGCCTTTTTCATTTCTGCTTTGCGTTATCCTATTCAGACAACAAC